>OIWT01000134.1_pt1 | contig 101317 bp, 87 predicted proteins | sample 1587701 | NCBI WGS metagenome assembly OIWT01 (sample SAMEA3888904, study PRJEB22519) | human gut metagenome | biome: human gut; feature: human-associated habitat; material: faeces | place: Denmark | collected 2009
TGCATTTTTGCAACGGCCATCGACGACCTTCGGTGAGCTGCTGCATTTTTGCAACAGCCAATCAAGGCCTTGGAAATGCTCCTGCATTTTGCAGCAGCTCAATCAACCCCTTGGAAATGCTCCTGCATTTTGCAGCAACTCAATCAACCCCTTGGAAATGCTCCTGCATTTTTGAAACGCCCAATCAACCCCTTGGCTGGCCTCCTGCATTTTTGAAACACAATCGCGGATGCCCATAAAGCTTGGACGCGGATGGCACGAATGACGCGGATAAATAATAAGAATCCGTGTCATTCGCGGCGTCCGCGTCCGAAAATCAATCCTTGTACCGGAGACGAAGCTTCGCTTAAATGTTCAGGCGGAGATTAATACCCAGTTGACGGGGTTTTCCTTGCTGGATAAACCAGCGGCCGAGGCTTTCGATGCCAAAGGTGCTGTAGTCGCGGCCCAAAAGATTACGTCCCCAGAGGTCGACCTCGCAATGGTTGAGATGGAACGTGACATTGCCATTCCATGTGCCATAAAATCCTTGCCGCATGCTGTTGGCCTCGTTCCAATAGACATGACCGACTGCTGCATAATTGGCATGAAACGTCACACGGCGCAGATGGTCGTCTTTCAAGAAGCAAGTGTAGGCAGCTCCGACATTGAGCGTATGGCGGGGAACGAAAGGAACCGTGTTGCCCGTATAGTCGGCCGTCGTCTCCCCATCGGAACTTCCGGCATCATAATCACGGAATGTGGCCCGCGTGAACCCATAAGAAAGCGTCGTCTCCAGATGGCGGTCAATGGTCGCCGAGAGAGAGGCTTCCACACCCAGGCTGCGGCTGCGTCCGGCATTGACCATCTGCCGCCCCATGCCGCTCGCGACCATGCGGGCTATCTGCTGGTTGCGGATGTCCATCCAGAAAGCAGCCAGGTCGGCCTGCAACTTTCCTTGCCACAAAGTGAGGTGTGAGCCCACTTCATAACTCCAGGCATACTCCGGACGATAATAAGTGGTACGCACATCGGTCTCGCTGAATGTGGGCATATATTTATCTATCATCCCTTTTATCATCTCTGCCTGTCCCGGAAAATGCTCGTCCACAGCCGCGTAGCATTGCTCGCGCACGCTGTTCATGACGGATGTCTGGAGGGCTGAACGCGCCACGTCGGAAAACATCTGTATGTTATATCCCCCGGAACGATACCCCTTGGAGACCGTGGCATAGACATTGTTGCCTTCGCGCCACTCATACGTGAGGGAGAACTTCGGAAGCAGCTGCGTGTAGTGGTTCGAAAGCTCCCCTTCGAGGCGGCTCGACACATTCGAGCGCAAGGCCTCGGGCAGCATCTGCATGGAGAAGGCATAGCCCACGGAAGCTCCCGTGTCATAATCCAGCGAGATGCGCTCGTGGTCAAGACGCAAGCCGACGGTGAGCGAAAGGCCGTCAAGCAAGAAATCATTCAGCGTGGATTGGTGGAAAATCGCCAGGCCGGTCACAGGCGTATTGAAGCCGGAAGGAATCTCCATCGAATTGCCCTCAAAGTCGAGATTCATCGCAGGCCTCGTGGGAAGTTTGGAATTCACCAGGTCTTCCAGCATGGTCATGCCGTCGCTTCCGAACGTCACGGGACAGGCCGTGTGCAGGCGCTGGTGGGAGGCAAACAGTCCCGTCACCCACTGCCAACGCCGTGAGGGGACGCTCTTGATGGACAGTTCTTCCGTAAACGAATTCATGCGCTGCTTCTGTTCCAGGATGTAACGGTCTTCAGGCAAAAAGTCCTGGTCCATGAACATACGGTCTTTCAAATGCTGGTAGCTCGTCACGGAATTGAAGATGAAATGGTCGCCCTGCCAGGTGGCCGAGACGCCGGCATTGAAAAGTCCGCGCCGGTAACTGCCGGGCTGGCCGGACGCGACAGCAGCCGTGCGTCCGGTCTCAGCGTCGTAGAGCCCGTAGGCATATCCTCCCTCGTCGCTGTATTCATAATTCGCGGTCACATCCAGTTTCCAGCGTTCCGAAGGAAGCCAGATGGCACGCAAGCGTCCTCCTCCGCTCTGCATGGGGTCGGCATAGTGGCCCGTGTATTCATTCCTGAAAAAGCCGCGTGCCCCTTCATAGAAGCCTCCGGCCGAGAAGGCGAAGCGTTCCGATATGCGGTGATAGTGAGTGAGCGAAGCCTGATAGCTGTTGTTGCCCAATGCTCCTCCCAGCGACAGGTGTGTGCCTTGATGGCGGAACGGGTTCCGGGTATAGACGCGGATAAGTCCGCCCATCGTGTTCCGGCCGTAAAGAGTGGACTGCGGGCCGCGGAGCACGTCGATGCGCTCGATGTCATAAAGGTTGAAATCAAATGCGGACTTGTCCAGATAAGGCACATTGTCTACATACAGCCCGATGGCCGGCGTATTGATTCTCGAACCGATGCCACGTATATAAATGGCAGAAGTGAGTTTGCTCCCATAATCGGGCATATAAAAATTAGGAACGAGCGACGTGAGATTTTTCACAGAAGTGACCCCATTGTCCTGCAACTGTTCGCGCGACAGGACAGAGGATGAAAGAGCTTGCTGGCGGAATTTGATGTTTTCTTTCGGCGAAGCGACAATAACGATTTCTTCTACATCGACCACACGAGTCGTATCACGTTCGGCAGGCGTGGCATAAGCCGTCGCCGCCAAACAACAAAAGCATCCTGAAAATAATAGTGGTTTGTTCATAATGAATCTTTTTACAGGTGCAAAGTAATAGCATCCCCGCCGAACAGGCAATCCTCATTTATGAGGATTTGGCCCGTCAGATGCTATCCACCTCTACATATCCATGCAGGACCGCATAGATAGCCAGTCCCGAGACGGACTTGATGCCCAGCTTTTCCGTGATATTCTTCCGATGAGAAATCACGGTGGTGAGGCTGATGTTCAGCTTGTCGGCTATTTCTTTATTAATATAACCGTGTGTGATGAGCCGCAGCACATCCACCTCGCGCGGAGAAAGCTCACGCGCCTCGTCCGAGTGGGAAACCACCACGGGGCGGTGCATCATCTGATGCCCATAGTGCTGCAAATGGAGCACGTCGTGCACCAATGCATCCTGCGGCCGGCAGACATCCAGGCAAGGGACAGGCAAGGACAGCATGGAAGTCGCCAAAACGATGGTTTTCGGCCGACGTTCCAGAAAAAACGGAGTGTGTTCGAAATAAATCTGCGAAGCCACAAAATAGTGGGCATACATATCCGGCGTGTCATCGATCAACGCCTCGAAAGAAGAAAATGTCCGCACGACAACTTGGGGTATCATCTCTTCGAGTATGATTCGCAAGCCAAGCGATGCCAATGTATTCGGGTCCAGAATGGCTATTTCAGGGGCAACAATCATCTTGTCTATCGTTTTTATGTGTGTAAACAAGCGGCCACAGCCTCTGCGCAACGTTCTCCATCAATGGCCGCCGACACGATGCCACCGGCATAACCGGCACCTTCCCCGCAAGGATATAGTCCCTGCAGGCGCACGTGGCAAAGCGTGTCGTCCGTCCTTACGATGCGGACAGGGGCAGACGTGCGGGTCTCGATGGCAAGCAACGTGGCCTCGTTGGTCAGAAAGCCATGCGAAGTGCGCCCGAAAATCTCAAAAGCCTTTGCCAGACGCGAAGTGACAAACGGCGGCATCCAAAAATGAAGGGGAGAGGACAACACACCGGGACTATACGACGTCTGAGGAAGGTCGTAGCTCAGACGGCGACGGACAAAATCGACCATGCGCTGGGAAGGAGCCGTCTGGCGCATATTGCCTTGTTGCCAGCACAGTTCTTCCAACTGTTCCTGAAATTCGAGCATTGACAGCGACGTCCCGTGCAATTCGCCATGCGTAGCTTTCAAGGCCGGGTCTTCAAGGTCTTCAGGCCGGACCTCGACCACCATGCCGGAGTTGCTCCAGCGTGACCCGCGGCTGGACGGCGACATGCCGTTGACCACCAACTGATGAGGCCCACTGGCTGCCGGCACGACAAACCCTCCGGGACACATGCAGAAGCTATACACTCCTCGCCCTTCCACTTGCGTCACCATCCGATACTCCGCCGCAGGCAGGAAGCGTCCACGCCCATTGCGATTGTGATACTGTATCTGGTCAATAAGCATCGCGGGATGTTCCAGGCGTACGCCAATGGCCAATCCCTTGGCCTCCAATTCGACTCCTCCGGAAAACAACATCCGATACACATCCCGGGCGGAATGTCCGGTCGCAAGGATGACCGGCCCGACAAATTCCTGTCCGTCATGGGTCCGAATGCCTTCCACCTTGTCCCCGCGGATGATGAGTTCATCCATCCGCGTCTGAAAATGCACCTCCCCACCATGTTCCAAAATCGTGTGGCGCATGGCTTCTATGACAGCCGGAAGCTTGTCCGTACCGATATGCGGATGCGCATCTGCCAGAATAGAAACATCCGCCCCGTGCTGACAGAAGATGGTCAATATCCGCTCCACACTGCCCCGCTTCTTGCTGCGTGTATAAAGCTTTCCGTCGGAATACGCCCCGGCGCCTCCTTCACCAAAAGCATAATTTGACTCGGCGTCGACTTTGTGCTCGCGCGAAATCCGGGCAATGTCTTTCCGACGCTCATGGACGTCCTTGCCTCGCTCCACGACCACCGGACAGCACCCTAACTCAATGAGACGCAAGGCCGCAAACAATCCGCCCGGACCGGCTCCCACCACGACGACACGGGGCTTTCCATGCACGTCCTGATACTCCACAGGGACAAATGGTTCGTCTTGTGGCTGTTCGTTCACATAACACAGCACTTTCAGATTTACAAAAATCGCACGTTGACGCGCATCAATGCTTCGCTTCAAGATGCGGATGGCTTTAATCGTACGTACGTCCAGTCCCTTTTCCTGGGATATATAACGCTTGATATTGGCTTCCGTCGCTGCCTGCTCCGGAGACATACGCAGTTGGTACTCTCTTATCATAAAAACTTTTTCAGATTATCATTTATTTAACCAAACAGGAAACGGAAGGCCTCCTCCACTTTCCTCACACCGACCAATTCGATTTTGACTTTAGAACAATCAAGCCCTTGCATATTCTGCTTGGGGATAAGAATGGACTTAAAGCCGAGTTTCTCAGCTTCCGAGATGCGTTGCTCGATTCGGTTGACCGGACGTATCTCTCCCGAAAGCCCTACTTCACCGGCCATGCAGACCAAAGGCTCGATGTCACTGTCCATGTTGGATGACAGAATCGCACTGATTACCCCCAAATCAATGGCAGGGTCGTTCACCCGCAGTCCGCCGGCAATGTTCAAAAAGACGTCTTTTTGAGCCAGCTTGAAGCCTACACGCTTCTCCAGCACAGCCAGCAGCATGTTCATCCGACGAATATCAAAACCTGTGGCCGACCGCTGAGGCGTGCCGTAAGCAGCCGTGCTGACCAGCGCCTGCGTCTCGATGAGAAAAGGGCGAATCCCTTCGATGGCGCAAGCAATCGCCACTCCGCTCATGCCTTCATGGTCGGACGAAAGCAACAGTTCCGAAGGATTGCTCACCGGCCGCAAACCATCTTGACGCATCTCATAGATGCCCAGTTCCGCCGTACTGCCAAAACGATTCTTGATGCTGCGCAAAATGCGGTACATGTAATGTTGGTCGCCTTCAAACTGCAGAACGGTGTCGACTATATGTTCCAACACCTTCGGACCGGCAATGCTTCCTTCCTTATTAATATGTCCTATGAGAATGACCGGTGTATTGGTTTCCTTCGCATATTTCAAAATGGAAGCAGCACACTCCCTCACCTGCGACACACTCCCGGGCGAAGATTCTATAAGTTCCGTAGATATGGTTTGGATGGAGTCTATGACCACCAGCTCCGGCTGTACATTACGGATATGGGTAAATATCTGCTCCAGGGATGTCTCACACACAATCAGACAATCCGATGAATTATGCTGAATACGGTCGGCACGCAATTTCAGCTGACGCGCACTCTCCTCACCCGACACATACAGAATCTTCCGCTCCGGCATACGAAGCACTGTCTGCAAGACCAATGTGGACTTACCTATGCCCGGCTCACCTCCAAGCAAGACCAGCGAACCGGGGACAAGTCCTCCACCCAGCACACGGTTCAGCTCATCATCCCCCATGTCCATGCGCAATTCCTCCGACCCTTCAATGTTTGACAACGGCACAGGTTTGTTACGCCGGGCCGTATCAGCCGAAGCCGTAAATGTCGCACGCGAAACGGCTTGTTCCTTCCGAACAATCTCTTCCACAAACGTGTTCCAAGCCCCGCATGAAGGACATTTTCCTATCCACTTGGGCGACTCCTGTCCACAATTCGTGCACACAAAAACTGTCTTTTCTTTTGCCATAATCCGTCCTCACAAGCCAGGATGCTCATGCTCCAATGCATCTTTCCCGGCTTCATCTAACCTAAATTTCTTGCAAAGTTACAATATCAAATGAGAAAAAAGCGATTACTTTTGCCTGAAATAACAAGTCTTTATGAAATACACTGCTTATTTATTCGACTTCGACTACACCCTGGCAGATTCATCTGCCGGCATCGTCCTATGTTTCCGCATCATCCTGGAACGCCTTCATTACACCGACATCACAGACGACGCCATCCGGCGCACCATCGGCATGACTCTCGAAGAAGCGTTTGCCCTTCTCACCGGGGAGCAAAATGCCGACATCCTGTCAGCATGGAGACAGGAATACACACGGGAGGCAGACCAATACATGAACATCAACACACATCTTTTCCCCGACTCCCTGCCAACCTTGGAACAGCTTAAAGTAAACGGGGCTAAAATCGGCATCGTATCCACCAAATACCGCCGCCGAATCACAGACTTTTTCAAAAACAAGACAGCTCCCGACTTCATCGATCTCATCATCGGGGGAGAAGACGTCTGCCATGCAAAGCCTCATCCCGAGGGGATTCTCACAGCTATCCGGCGACTGGAAATCGAACCGTCCTCCCTGCTTTATGTCGGAGACAGCACCATAGATGCACGCGCAGCCCAAGCTGCAGGAGTCGATTTTGCGGGCGTGCTCACCGGCACAACTTCCTGCGAAGAATTGAAAGCCTATCCGCACGTACGCATCATGCACTCCTTAAACGAATTGTTGTCATTGTAAGTCAAGGCACGGCTCTTTTTAAACAGCGGACAGATAATTCAGAAACTGTTTTGAATTTCTACAAAAGTTCTTCCCGGCTTGATATATCCGTTTTCGTGTGTGCTTTGAGCGATTTTTAGGTCCTTTTCGTTCCTGTCCTTCGTCAGACAGCCCGCTATCTTCCTTCTCACAGAAGCAAAACAGTTTCTCATAATCACCCCCTCCGCATCGGATGGTTGATGCCGGTCTCGCCCTCTCACAGTCTTGCGGCTGTCCCTTAACACCGCCCGACCACGCAAAGGAAGGTAAGCGAGGACGGATAGGACTCCGTGCGCGGACGGAAAGGAAGGCCAGGTCGTCATCCCTTCAAGGCTGTCACCGGACCAAGCGACAAGCGCATGATTCCCGGTCGTCATTTCATCCATGTCATTGCAGATTTAGCGGTCATAAAAGCTGCTTGTCGTGCTGCTAAGTCTTCTCACAATTTTATCTGCATTCTATATTCAGACGGCGTCCGTTTAGTGATTCTTTCAAATTGGGCAATAAAATGAGTGACGCTGTTGTACCCTGATTCGTAAGCTACTTGCGAAACATTCATTTTTGAATAAGCCAGCAATTTACATGCGTGCTCAATCCGTATCTCCGCCAGGCATTGGAAAATGCTTTTGTCCGTACGTTGTTTGAAATGCCGGCACAACGCTGAGGGGTTTTGCTTGACAAACTCCGCTATTTCCTCCAAAGTAACTTTTTCCTTAAAATGATTATAAAGATATGCATATACTTTATTAACAGGTTCTTTCACATCGGGAATATGGTTTACTTGATTATACGCAGTGTCAGAGAGCAATTTGAAATGCCGGCATTCATGCAGTTTTTCAAGCATACGGAACAGGCAGATAAGGCGGGAGGTATATCCGGAAGAATCAAATTCATGTATTATCTCCAACATTGCCTCAAACAGTCCTTCGTCGTAAAAACGGATTCCATATTGGCTTTTCTGTAGCACATCATAGATAAAACGATAATCAGGAATGTCTTTCATCTGTTCCGGGAAAATGTCCGGTCTGAACTGTATCGCTTCCCCGGCACTCCATTCATCTTCCCAATCAATTGCTGAGGTGGAATTCAGCTTAGTATGACATAAATGAAGATGAGGTACGTTACTTCCGATAAGGGCTATGTCTCCGGCTTTGTATTCTGATACGCCTTCACCGACAAACTGTTTCCCATAACCCTGGGTGAACAGCATGATTTCATACTCCACGTGCTTGTGCAAGGGGAGCACAAAGCGAGGATAGGAAATATGGCTGCATACCGTCGCCATGTCATGTACTATCTTACGTTCTAATATCGGCATACTCGCATTTTTTATCCGACCGCAAATATAATGGAGGACACTGCAAATATAATGGAATTGTTTTTCTTTTTTTACGGCTAACTTTGCCGTGTCAAGTGAAATGAAAAAGATTGGTATTGATTGTAAAACATTAAAATACTTGTCATCATGGAATATCGTAAACTAAATGGTTCGGGACTTTTCGTCCCGGCATTGACATTGGGAACAGGAACATTCGGAGGCTCTCACGGCTTTGAAGGCTGGGGACATACGGGAGTGGAGGAAGCCACCCGCATGGTGGATATGTGTTTGGAAGCCGGACTAAACATGTTTGACACGGCAGATATGTATTCACGCGGACTTGCCGAGGAAATATTGGGCAAAGCCATCGTCGGAAAACGAAACAGGCTGCTCATCGCGACCAAAGGGACATTTCCCATGGGTGAAAACCGCAACGAGGAAGGAGCTTCGCGCTTCCATCTGGTAGAGGCGTGCGAAGCCAGCCTGCGCCGTCTGGGTACTGACCATATCGACTTATACTACATCCACGGCTTCGATGCCAACACGCCTGTAGAGGAGACACTCCGGGCTTTGGATGACCTGGTGACGAGCGGCAAGATACGCTACATAGGTTGTTCCAATTTTTCCGGCTGGCAATTAATGAAATCACTATCGGTATCCGAGCGACGCGGCTGGAGCCGGTATGTGGCTCATCAGGTATATTATTCGTTGTTGAACCGTGATTTTGAATGGGAACTGATGCCGCTCGGCATAGACCAGCAAGTGGGCACCATTGTTTGGAGTCCGTTGGCCGCCGGACGTCTGGGAGGACGTTACCGCCGAAATAAACCTGTCCCGCAAGACGGAAGAGTGGCGCGAGGCGGTGCTCCCGTAAGGGATAACGTCGTTTCCTACGACCGCTTGTATAATATAATAGATGTATTGGACGAAGTGGCAGCAGAAACAGGAAAGACCGTGGCACAAGTCGCATTGAACTGGCTGCTGCAACGCCCCACCGTGTGCAGTCTTGTCATCGGGGCCAGTTCCGAGGAACAGCTACGGCAGAATCTCGGTGCCGTGGACTGGAAACTTACAGCGGAGCAAATACACCGCCTCGATGCAGCCAGCAAGACGGAGAAACCTTATCCCTATTGGCATCAAGACCAACGTCCCGAGCTGTCATCACAAGTATTCTGATGAGGAACATTATGAAGAAACTATTATTGATTATGCTGTTTGCCGGAGCTTTGAATGCTTCAGCCAACGCACAAAACGAAAAGAACATGTATTCATATAAGAAAATTGACAATAAATACGTCATCAGTATCCAAAACCGCGAGGAAATCGTCAAAGCCCTGAACGCTTTCTGCGAAGAGCGGGGCATCACATCGGGAACTATTTACGGGATTGGGGCGATCGATGAATTGACCCTTCGTTTCTTCAATCCCCAAACCAAGCAATACGTAGATAAGACCTATCAGGAACAAATGGAGATAGCCAACCTGACAGGAAACATCTCCCAAATGGACGGGAAGACGTATCTCCATCTGCATATCACCGTGGGACGCAGCGATTATTCCGCTTTGGCAGGACATCTGCTTTCTGCAACACTGAATGGCGCGGGAGAATTTGTAGTGGAAGATTTCGGAACCTCCATCACCCGCGTCTATGTCCCGGAAATAGGATTGAACTGTTATCAATTAGACGAATAAAACTTATGAAAACAAAATTATTCTATGCCATCCTGGTTGCAGCCAGCGTTTGCCTGCAAAGTTGTACCCTCTCGTATGCGAAAGATAAGGGAGACGCGAAAGAAACTTCCTCAGGAGAACGGCTGGAGATTTCTTTCCGCTTCCAACGTGGCGGCATTGCTTCCAGCCAATATGCCATTTGGATAGAAAACCAAACGGGACAGTTGATACGCACCTTATATGCCACCTCGTTTACGGCGGAAGGCGGATATGAATACCGGAAAGATGCCCTGCCCATTTGGGTAAGCAAGGCAAAGCCCCAGGCCCTGTCTTCTGCACAGACAGATGCCATAACGGGCGCAACGCCACAAAACGGCGTAGTGACCTACCAATGGGACGGGACGGACGATAAGGGCAACCGTGTCCCAACAGGAATATATACGTTTTTCATCGAAGGTACATTGTATTGGAAAAGCAGGGTTATCTATTCCGGAAAATTGGATTGGGGAGGTAGTGAGCAAGAATCCATACCTGTAAAAGTCCAGCACTTCCATCCTTCTCAGACCAATGAGTGCATGATTACAGAACTAAAAGCATGTCATTTCAAAAAATGAGGATGAAGTAATTATCCAAATAGCCCGTATCATGCCACCGAATGACTGGTATCTCCGCACGACACGACAAGCGACAAGCAGGGAAACAGTTGGCTAAACTTTTTGAATGAATAGAATAATGAGAATCTGACTATCGCGATTCACTCTCCTTCATATTCGCGATCATGAGCACCTGACTATCGCGATAGTGACACTGAGTGAATCGCGATAGTCAGACCATGACAAAAGCCATGTCCCCAATGCCACTTCGAAGACACCTCGCTAACAGAAGCAAAAACAACCAAACTTACAAGCACAAAAAAAAGTCTGAAGTTTTAAGGCCTCAGACTTTTCAATTCCCTCAATGCTGAATAAATTATTCAGCAGCAGCCGTAGAATCAGCAGGAGCAGCCGTAGAGTCAGCGGGAGCAGCAGCTGTAGAATCAGCAGGAGCAGCGCTCTCTACAGTTTCAGTTGCAGCGGGTTCAGTGGCAGCGTCAGTGCTGTTAGCAGCTTTGTTTCCACAAGAAGCGAAAGAAATAGCTGCGAAAGCTACGAATACAAATACTAATTTTTTCATTTTACTTTGCTTTTTAAATCTGTAAAACAATCAATTGCTTATTAAAACGATGCAAAGATAGAAGCTTTTCACATACATTGTACCATTTAGATGCACTTTTTTTATGCCCAAAACTGCTATTTTTTATAAGATGTTGATAGTCAAGAACGAATCAATACATCTTTTAACAACATACGGGAAGCTGCATTGTCTATTGCAGAATATGAACATCACAAAGAAATATTGTACCTTTGCCGGTCAAAAGCATACAATTATGATTGATACTACTGTATTTCTCGATAAAAAAGCCGCCTACTATACATTAGGTTGCAAGCTCAACTTCTCGGAAACTTCCACTATCGCCCAGACATTGAAAAAAGCCGGAGTCCGCACGGTGCGGAAAGGGGAAAAAGCCGACATCTGCGTCGTAAACACCTGCTCCGTTACAGAAGTAGCCGACAAAAAGTGCCGGCAGGCCATACATAAGCTCATCAAGCAAAATCCCGGAGCATTCGTTATTGTCACCGGTTGCTATGCCCAACTCAAACCTGAGCAAGTCGCCAGCATGGAAGGAGTGGACCTCGTACTGGGAGCTGAACAAAAAGGGCATTTACTGGACTACCTGACTTCATTGGACAAAAAAGACAAAGGTACAAGCTATACCTCTAAAACAAGTGATATACATTCATTCTCTCCTTCTTGTTCACGAGGAGACCGGACACGCTATTTCCTCAAAGTCCAAGACGGATGCGATTACTTTTGTTCTTATTGCACCATACCCTTTGCTCGTGGACGTAGTCGTAACGGACGAATCGAGGACATCGTGGCACAAGCACGCCGCGCCGCAGAAGAAGGAGGCAAAGAAATCGTCATTACGGGAGTAAACATCGGTGATTTCGGCAAAAGCACGGGAGAAACATTCTATGACCTCGTGCAAGCACTGGACCAGGTGAAAGGCATCGAACGCTATCGCATTTCGTCCATCGAGCCGAATCTGTTGACGGACGAAATCATCGAATATGTCGCCCGCTCAAGAGCTTTTATGCCCCACTTCCACATCCCACTACAATCCGGCTCCGACGCCGTGCTCAAACTGATGAGACGGCGCTACGACACGGCTTTGTTCGCATCCAAAATCCACAAGATTCGTTCGTTTATCCCGGATGCGTTTATCGGAGTAGACGTTATTGTCGGCACACGAGGTGAAACCCCTGAATACTTTGACGAAGCTTATCGCTTCATCGAAAGTTTGGACGTGACCCAGCTCCATGTCTTCAGCTATTCGGAACGTCCAGGCACACAAGCCTTGAAAATCGACTACATCGTAAGTCCGGAAGAAAAACATAACCGTAGCCAACGTTTGTTAGCCCTCTCTGAAGAAAAGACCCAAGCATTCTATGCCCGCCACATCGGACAAGAAGCAACCGTGTTGCTGGAAAAGCCCAAACCCGGATTCCCCATGCATGGTTTCACGGACAATTATATCCGGGTGGAAGTCAATGCTGAATCCACATTGGACAACCATCTGGTACAAGTCCGATTAGGTGATTTCAATGAAGAACATACGGCTTTAAATGCAACACTGATACATTCATGAAACCGATAAAACTTGCCATTGTCATATTGAACTGGAATGGATGTGCGATGATGCGCCGCTTCCTTCCGTCTGTCATCCGCCATTCCGACATGGAAGGAGTGAACGTATTCGTCGCAGACAATCACTCCACGGACGACTCTTTATCCATGCTCCAAAAAGAATTTCCGACCGTGGAACTCATTCTGCTGGATAAGAATTATGGGTTTGCAGAAGGATACAACCGGGCTTTACGCCGGATAGAAGCTACCTATTATTTATTATTAAATTCCGACGTGGAAGTAACACCGGGATGGCTACCCCCATTATTGGACTATATGGATACCCACCCGCAAGTGGCGGCATGCCAACCTAAACTCTTAAGCCTGTGCGACAAAGAAAACGGCGTAGAACGGTTCGAATATTCAGGCGCTTGTGGAGGTTTTATAGACCATTACGGCTATCCGTTCTGCCGGGGACGCATCATGAGCCATGTAGAAAACGACTATGGACAATATGACACCGTATGTCCCGTCTTTTGGGCAAGCGGAGCGGCTCTGCTCGTGCGTGCTTCTGACTATTGGAAACATGGAGGACTGGACGGACGTTTTTTTGCCCACATGGAGGAAATCGACTTCTGCTGGCGGCTGCGCAGCCGGGGGCGAGACATCGTATGTATCCCTTCAAGCAAGGTTTATCATGTGGGAGGCGGCACGCTGAACAAGGAAAATCCACGCAAGACGTATCTCAACTTCCGGAACAATCTTCTCATGCTTTACAAAAATCTGCCGGAAAAAGACTTAAGGCCTGTCATGCGTATCCGAAGATGGTTGGACTATGTGGCCGCACTCTCTTTCTGGCTCAAAGGCGAACGCGACAGCGCACGCGCTGTGTTCCAGGCAAGACGGGAGTTCAAGCAGATGATGCCTTCCTACACCGACGACCGACAGGAGAACTTGCGTCAGACTGTCCTCCCCAGCATTCCCGAACGTATGCAGGGAAGCATCCTTTGGAACTATTACGCCCGACGTAGAAACAGATTCAACCAGCTTTCATGGTCAAAACGATGAACGCTGAAAAGCCAGACGAGGCGTACCATTGGCGACATAGATAACCCCGCAATAGGTGAAACCATACTTGCAAAGAATGTGCTGGAGGATGCGGTTGTCACGATGCGTGTCGGCACGCAGATTGGGACACCGCTCCATACACCAACGAAAACAAGCGTCGGCAACACCCTTTTCTTCACCGGACGCAGCCAGCCGATGGATTGTCCCGTAGGGCCTGTCATTCAGCCATGCACCGTCCTCAATGCGGGCATAATTGGGGTCTTCTCCCTCAATGAAACAAAACACGCCGACAACCTGTCCTTCCTGTCCCAGGCATACATGACAATGCCCAGCTTCTATCTCCTGACGGATGAGCGTCTCAGAAGGATAACCGTCAATCCACTGATGGGCATTTCCGGTCGAAGCCATAAAACGACGGGCATACGCATAGATTTTCATCAGGCGGGGCAAATCGCCTCTCACTGCTTCTCGAATCAACATAAGCGACAACAGCTAAAAAGAGCATCCCGGCTGGAGAAAAGAACCTTCCGGGATGCTCTGGTCAACATTATATATAAGGTGTCTTCTTGAACCCAATACTCTATTTTTCTTTCTGCATGACTGCCAAGCAAAGCTCATCCAACTGCTTTTGCTCCAAAGCAGCCGGTGCATCCAGCATCACATCGCGACCCGAATTGTTTTTCGGGAAAGCAATGCAATCGCGAATAGAGTCCAAGCCTGCAAAGAGCGACACCCAACGGTCCAAGCCATAAGCCAAACCACCATGAGGCGGCGCCCCATACTTGAAGGCATTCATCAGGAAGCCAAATTGCTCCTGAGCACGTTCGGGAGTGAAGCCGAGTATCTCAAACATCTTCTCCTGTAGCTGCGAATCGTGGATACGGATAGAACCTCCGCCGACTTCCACTCCATTGACCACCATATCATACGCATCAGCGCGAACAGCTGCCGGATCGGTGTCAAGCAAAGGAATGTCTTCGTCTTTCGGATGAGTGAACGGATGGTGCATGGCCATCAAGCGGCCTTCCTCGTCACTCCATTCGAACATCGGGAAGTCAACCACCCACAAGCAGGCGAACTTGTTCTTATCACGCAGACCAAGCTGATTGCCCATCTCCAAGCGAAGCTCGCTCAACTGCTTACGGGTCTTCATCGCATCGTCACCACTCAGAATGAGAATCAAATCACCGGGCTGCGCATCGAAGGCACCTTTCAGTTGCTGAAGCACATCCTGCGTGTAGAATTTGTCGACACTCGATTTCACATTACCATCAGCCTCCACGCGGGCATAAACCATACCCTTTGCACCGATCTGCGGACGTTTCACAAACTCAGTCAGCTGGTCAAGCTGCTTGCGGGTATAATGTGCCGCACCCTGAGCACAGATACCGCCGATGTAAGCAGCATTGTCGAATACAGAGAAACCATGTCCCTTCAGGATGTCCATTAACTCGACAAACTTCATGCCGAAGCGCAAGTCGGGCTTATCACTGCCGTAATACTTCATGGCGTCAGCCCAAGGCATACGCAAGAACGGTTCGGTCAACTCCACGCCACGCAACTCTTTGAACAAATGTTTGGCCATACCCTCAAAGGTTTCGATGATGTCTTCCTGCGTGACAAAGCTCATCTCACAGTCAATCTGCGTGAACTCCGGCTGACGGTCGGCACGAAGGTCTTCGTCACGGAAACATTTCACAATCTGGAAATAGCGGTCCATACCCGACACCATAAGAAGCTGTTTCAATGTCTGAGGCGACTGCGGAAGGGCGTAGAACTGTCCCGGATTCATACGCGAAGGAACTACGAAGTCACGCGCTCCCTCCGGTGTCGAACCTACGAGCATCGGGGTTTCAATCTCCAAAAATCCCTTGCTGTCCAGATAGCGGCGCACTTCCATTGTCATGCGATGGCGCAACTCCAAGTTGCGACGCACCACGCTGCGACGCAGGTCCAGATAACGATATTTCATACGCAAATCGTCTCCCCCGTCCGTATTGTCCTCGATAGTAAACGGTGGCGTCAAGGCGGTGTTCAAGACAGTGAGTGCGTCGACCACGATTTCGATTTCGCCGGTCGGAATATTTTTGTTCTTGTTCGAGCGTTCGCTCACGATGCCCTTCACTTGGATGACAAACTCACGGCCCAAGTGGTTGGCCTGCTCGCAAAGCGACGCATCTTTTTCTTCATTGAAAACCAACTGGGTGATGCCGTAACGGTCGCGCAGGTCGACAAAGGTCATGCCTCCCATCTTACGTGCACGCTGCACCCATCCAGCCAAGGTCACTTCCTTCCCTGCATCGGAGAGTCGCAACTCTCCACATGTATGCGTTCTGTACATTGTTATTAAAGTTTTATGTTCGATTTGCGGGCAAAATTAACGAAAATAATGAGACGGGGGCGCACTCCCCTCGAAGAAAAGCACTTGAGCCGATGAAAAAGAACAAGATGCCTGGCGAAAAAGCGTGCGCGTAAGCATGTATAGAAGCAAACGCAGGCCACGGCTCACACGCTTTACGCATAGAAGCCTGCCAATCATGGAATTCTGTTGTACGCAGTCTGATTAGATTATGCCAAACTGTACATCGGTATGCAAGACACGACTCTTTCATGTAAGCAGCGGATAGATAATCACAATCCGCATCCGGATGTTTGATGCCGGTCCTGCCCCATCACAACCTTGCGTCCGACAGTCCCTTGACACCGCCCGACCACGGAAAGGAGGGTAGGCGCGGACGGATAGGACTCCGCACTCGGACGGAAAGGAAGGCCAGGTCGCCGCCCCTTTAAGGCTCATTTTTCTCTATGTCGCAATCCGTCCGATAATCGAGCATACCGCAAGCAAAATCCCTCTGATAACCCTGTTTTCAAGCGTCAAATCTATCAATTTGTCCAATGCTATAAATATTTTCTTGAAAGATATGAGCCAAGATATTAGATTTATTCAGGGGAATGATTATTTTTGCAAAACAAGTTTTAAACAAACAGATAGGGAGTCATAGATATGTTTAACGCTAATTACCAAAAACGTCGCGAGGTCCTTCGAAGCAAGATGGCTCACGGCCTGATTATTTTCCCGGGTAACAACGAAGCTCCGTGCAACTACCCGGACAACACATACAAGTTTCGCCAAGACAGTAGTTTCCTCTACTTTTTCGGCATTAACCAACCTGGCATGACAGGTGTCATCGACATCGACAGTGGTGAAGACTATTTGTTCGGCGACGACGTGACGATGGACGACATCATCTGGATGGGTCCTCAGCCTAGCGTGAAAGACATGGCAGCGAGCGTCCATGTGGGACATAGCGCCCCGACAGGTGAACTGAAAAAATTCATCGCTGAGGCACGCCGCCAGAATCGCCCCATCCACTATCTGCCCCCATACCGCCATAACACGATGCTGTGCTTGGAAGAGCTGCTGGACATCCGTGTGGCTGAATTGAAAAAACACGTATCGCTCGAACTCATCAAAGCTGTCGTCGTTCTCCGCTCCGTGAAAGAACCGTGTGAAATCGAAGAAATCGAACGCGCCTGCGACATCGGTTACGAAATGCACACGACAGCCATGCGCCTCTGCAAACCGGGCGTCAAAGAACAATACATCGCCGGTGTCATCGACGGCATCGCAGCCTCCTACGGCAGCATGAACTCCTTTGCCACCATTCTCTCCCAAAACGGCGAAACCCTCCACAACCACAATCATGGAAATATCCTGGAAGCAGGCAAACTGATGCTGACCGACGCCGGAGCTGAAACCGTGAACAACTACTGTTCGGACTTCACCCGCACAGTGCCCGTGGGCGGACGTTTCACCAGCCGGCAGAAAGATATATATAATATAGTAGTAGCCTGCCACGACCATGCCATCGACTTCGCCCGTCCGGGCCAGACTTGGAAAGAAGTACATATCAATGTCTGCAAAGTCCTTGCACAAGGTCTGAAAGACCTGGGACTCATGAAAGGCAATGTCGACGAAGCCGTGGCCGCAGGAGCACATGCCCTGTTTATGCCTCACGGCTTAGGACACATGATGGGCCTCGACGTGCACGACATGGAAGGCTTGGGCCAAATCTATGTAGGATATGACGATGAGACACGGCCTTCCGACCAATTCGGGCTGGCATCCCTCCGCATGGGACGACGGCTTCAGGAAGGATTTGTCATCACAGACGAACCGGGCTGCTACTTCATCCCGGCCCTCATTGACAAGTGGAGAGCTGAAAAGATGTTTACCGAATTCCTCAACTACGACGTTATCGAAACATTTAAAGACTTCGGAGGCATCCGCCTGGAAGATGACGTGCTGATTACGGCCGACGGCTCACGCTTCTTGGGACAAAAGCACATCCCGCTGACAGTCGACGAGGTAGAAAGCATCATGAACGAATAAAAACAAAAGAATCAATAACTAAGTACTAACAATCAAAAACCAGAAACCCGAACATGAAAAAAAATCTATTCATGACAGCCGCTCTGGGCTTGGCTCTTATGAGCCCGGCTGTGGCACAAGAACAAAACAAAGAAACCCAAAAAGAAGGCTTCATTTTCACGACCGTAAAAGAAAATCCCATCACTTCCATCAAGAATCAGAGCCGTGCTGGAACTTGCTGGTGCTACTCAGGCCTGGCATTCTTGGAATCTGAGCTCCTCCGCATGGGCAAAGGCGAATACGATTTCTCCGAGATGTACACTGTATATAACACTTATATGGATCGTGCCGATGCGACCGTCCGCACTCACGGGGATGTGTCTTTCTCCCAAGGAGGTTCTTTCTATGATGTGATGTATGGCATGGAACATTACGGCCTGATACCGGAAGAACTGATGCGTCCGGGTGTGATGTACGGTGACTCACTGTCCAACCACAATGAATTGTCAGCCGTGACAGAAGCCTACGTTGCCGCCATCGCTAAAGGGCAGCACAAATCACTCCAAATGGGAGCTGACAACCAACCTCTCTGGAAGAAAGGCCTTGCCGGCATCTATGACGCCTATCTCGGCAAATGTCCGGAAACATTTGAATACAAAGGACAGACCTACACACCGAAATCATTTTATGAATCCACTGGTCTGAACGCAGATGATTACATCTCGTTGACGTCCTACACACATCATCCGTTCTATAAACCATTCGTACTGGAAATTCAAGACAACTGGCGTTGGGCACAGTCCTACAATTTGCCGATAGATGAACTCATGGAAGTCTTTGACAATGCCATCATGAACGGATACACAGTCGCATGGGGAGCTGACGTGAGCGAAATGGGCTTTGGACGTACAGGTATCGGAACACTGCCCGACATGAAAAAAGCACAGGAAGACCTCACCGGTTCTGACATGGCACGCTGGTTGAAACTTTCCAACTCTCCGACATTTGTCAACAGCCCGCTCCCGCAAAAATGGTGTACTCAAGAAGAACGCCAAAGAGCATACGACAACTGGGAAACAACTGACGACCACGGTATGTTGATCTACGGTATAGCCAAAGACCAAAAAGGAACTGAATACTATATGGTGAAAAACTCATGGGGAACCATTGGCGAATATGATGGTACATGGTACGTATCCAAAGCTTACGCCCGCTACAAAACCATGAACATCATTGTCAACAAAAAAGCTCTGCCTAAAGAAATTGCTAAAAAACTAGGAATTAAATAATAGTGATTCCATCAGCTCAACAAAAGCGTGCCCTTTCTGTTAAATATATACAGGATCGGCACGTTTTTTTATTTCTTTTTCCTAACTTTACAAATCGAATCGGGATAACCCTCTTCCTTTAAGTTTGAAAAAGAAAAACAATATATAAAATGCGATACAGATGGAATTACCAAGCTCTTACACACGAACAGATGGAAGCTGCCAACTCTTTTTCCAAGGAGTTGGGGATTAGTCCCATCCTATGCCATCTGCTTCTGAAAAGAGGCATCCACACAGTTGCAGCTGCAAAAAAGTTCTTTCATCCGCAATTAAACGAGCTGCACGATCCTTTTCTTATGAAAGATATGGAGAAAGCAGTCGAACGCCTGAACCGCGCCATGGGAAAGAAAGAACGCATCCTGATCTATGGAGACTATGACGTGGATGGCACGACAGCCGTATCTTTAGTGTTTAAATTCTTACAACAATTTTATTCAAACATAGACTACTATATCCCCGACCGTTATGAAGAAGGATACGGTGTCTCCATGAAGGGAGTTGACTATGCTCAGGAGACAGGCGTCAAACTTGTCATCGTGCTGGATTGTGGCATCAAGGCTGTCAAAGAAATATCTTATGCCAAGGAGAAAGGCATAGACTTTATCATCTGCGACCACCACGTGCCTGATGACATATTGCCTCCAGCCGTGGCCATACTCAATCCCAAACGGCTGGATGCGACCTATCCATATCCACACTTGTCAGGTTGCGGAGTAGGTTTCAAGTTTATGCAAGCATTCGCACAAAACAACGGCATCGAATTCAGACAACTTACTCCCCTGCTCGACCTCGTTGCTGTCAGCATTGCTTCCGACATCGTTCCCATAATGGGAGAAAACCGGGTTCTCGCCTACTATGGGCTCAAACAACTCAACTCCAATCCCAGTATCGGACTCAAAGCCATCATCGACGTATGCGGACTGAACGACAAAGAAATCACCATCAGTGACATCATTTTCAAAATCGGGCCACGCATCAATGCCTCAGGACGTATCCAAAACGGCAAGGAAGCCGTCGACTTACTGATAGAAAAAGACTTGGCCAATGCTTTAACTAAAAGCAACCAGATCAACCAATATAACGAAACGCGCAAAGACCTGGACAAAAGCATGACTGAGGAGGCTAACAAAATCGTAGACCAACTGGAAAATCTGTCCCATAGACGCTCCATAGTCCTCTACAACGAAGCCTGGCATAAAGGTGTCATCGGTATCGTAGCTTCCCGTCTGACTGAAATTTATTACCGTCCGGCTGTCGTCCTGACACGCACCAATGACTTGGCTACCGGTTCTGCCCGTTCGGTGGCCGGCTTCGATGTGTACAAGGCTATCGAACACTGTCGGGACTTATTGGAAAGCTTCGGAGGACACACTTATGCTGCCGGACTATCTATGCGCATTGAGAATGTACAGGAATTCACGGAGCGCTTCGAACAATTCGTTGCACAACACATCTTGCCCGAACAGACACGAGCCATCATCAATATCGACGCGAAAATCGACTTCCGTGACATCACACCCAAGTTCTTCAACGATTTGAAACACTTCAATCCATTCGGACCGGACAACCATAAACCTATCTTCTGCACGAACCATGTGTATGACTACGGTACTAGCAAAGTCGTCGGCAGAGAACAAGAACATATCAAACTGGAACTGGTGGATAACAAATCACACAACGTAATGAACGGCATCGCCTTTGGACAAAGCTCACAGGTGCGTTACATCAAGACCAAACGCTCGTTTGACATCTGCTACACCATCGAGGAAAATACCCACAAACGAGGAGAAGTCCAGCTCCAGATAGAAGACATCCGTCCTTCAGAGTGACAGAAGATGACCGACTACAAGGCTATACTCCAGAAATATTGGGGCTATGATTCATTCCGGGGCATACAGGAAACTATCATCAACAGCATCGGAAGCGGCCACGACACACTGGGACTAATGCCCACGGGAGGAGGTAAGTCCATCACCTTCCAAGTGCCCGCATTGGCTCAAGACGGATTGTGCCTGGTCATAACTCCTCTCATAGCCTTGATGAAAGACCAAGTCAGCCACCTCAAAAAACGGGGAATCAAAGCTGCTGCCATCTATTCCGGCATGACACGTGAAGAGATTGTCATCACACTGGAGAACTGCATTTTCGGTGACTATAAATTTCTATACATATCCCCAGAACGGCTAAGCACCGAAATCTTCCAAATCAAGCTTCGCCACATGCGTGTCAGCTTTATCACCGTGGACGAAGCGCACTGCATCTCACAGTGGGGATATGATTTCCGCCCAGCCTACTTGCAAATTCACCAAATCAGAGAACTACTGCCTGAAGCTCCGATACTGGCACTCACGGCGACAGCCACACCTGAAGTAGTCAAAGACATTCAGAAACAACTGCTTTTTCAAGCGGAGAATGTCTTCCAGATGAGTTTCGAACGACAGAACCTGGCGTATGTAGTCCGGAAGACTGAGAATAAGTCCAAAGAACTGCTCCACATCCTACAACATGTGAAAGGCTCTGCCATCGTCTACACACGCAGTCGCAAAGGAACAAAAGAGATAGCCCAATTCTTACAACAAAACGACATATCCGCAGAATTTTACCACGCCGGACTCTCCAATGATGAAAAAGACATGCGTCAACACAGATGGCAACATGACGAATCTCGCGTGATGGTGGCAACAAACGCTTTCGGCATGGGCATCGACAAACCCGATGTACGCACCGTCATCCACATCGACATGCCGGACTCTCCGGAAGCCTATTTCCAAGAAGCCGGACGGGCCGGACGTGACGGACTGAAGGCTTATGCCATCCTCCTATACAGCCCGCACGACAAAACCATACTCAACAAGCGAATCGCGGACACCTTCCCGGACAAAGACTACATACGAAAGGTCTACGAACACATCTGCTATTATTACCAAATGGCTGTCGGCGACGGTCTGAACTGCACCTATGAATTCAGCCTGGAAGAATTTTGCCATCGCTTCAAACATTATCCGACACAGGCCAACAGCGCACTTCTAATCCTGTCACGGTGTGGATACATCGACTACACCGATGAAGAGGAGACTCACTCCCGGCTCATTTTCCTGCTAAAAAGAGATGAGCTCTACCGCCTTCATGAGCAGAATGAAGAAGTGGAATCCCTGTTACAAGCCATCCTGAGAAGCTATACAGGACTGTTCTCCGACTACACCTACATCGATGAAAGCCAACTGTGCAAGAAAACCGGACTGAGCAGGCAGCAAATCTACGAATACCTGTTGTCGCTCAGCAGAAGAAGAATCATCCAATACATTCCCGGAAAAAAGACTCCCTACATCACTTTCATGCAGAAGCGTGTCGACACCGAACGTATCGTCATCCCCCCGGAGGTATACGAGAAACGCAAAGAAAGCTATACGCGTCGCATCCGTGCCATGATAGAATATGCCACGTCGGACACACATTGCCGGAACAGAATGCTTTTGAGATATTTCGGGGAAACAAGTACCCAAAACTGCCAACGATGCGACGTCTGCCTGCACAAACACGATTCAGGACTGAACCTCGGCGAGTTTGAAAACATCCGTACCGCACTGCACACGCTTCTGGCTGACGGCCAGCCTCACTCAGCCAGCATCATAACAGACCTGCCTTTCCCGGAAAACAAAGTCAAAGAAGCAGTCACCTACCTTATCCGCGAAGAGGAAATCAAACTCCAAGATGGTCTGTTCGTGCTTGATTTACCTTCGTCCCGAAAAGATTCATAATAGCTTCCGCCTCAGAGCTTCCCCTGAAATTTTCAGGGCTTTAAGCCTAAATCGACCAAAAGAGTTTGGCAAACGTGCTAATGACTAATTGGAGTTAAAGGCTGCTAGCCTAGCCCTCCTTTCCGTTCCCGGCCTCACCGCAATAAACATAGGCAAGGTTCACAAATTCATAACAATGGCAATCAACAAATTGTCCGTTTTTGAAGCAGGCTTTCTTGAAGATGCCGCACTTATGGAAGCCAGCTTTTTCGAGGACCTTCATCGATGCCGGGTTATTATCGTAAACATGGGCATGGATTCGTACCGTATTGGAATTGCTAAGATAATCTTCTACGGCCTGTTTGATAGCTTCGGACATGATGCCTTGGTTCCAATACGGTTCGGCAAGCCAGTAGCCCAGTTCAGCGTTGTACCGCTCTACGTCCGTGCCTCTGATAAAACTGATATTACCTGCTGCTTCGTAATTGATCTCGATGCAGTAATTGTTCTGTTCGCTTTGCCCTTCAACAAAACTGATAAACTGTTCCGCATCCTTTTCCGTATAGGGATAAGGAAGGGCGTCACGACAGTTGTCCCAAATCTTTTTGTTGTTCAGGTATTTTGCCAATGCCGGTATGTCCGCTTTGGTCCAAGCTCTCAGTTTGAATGATTCTTCCATATTAACGCGAGTTCGACAGAAGGGATTAAAATTATTCATTTGGAAAATGCCTGTTTATGATTCTTAATCTACTTAGGCGGCATAAAGATACGAAAAAAAGAGTACCTGTAAAAAAGCCATCACATCCTGCTTTCCCTATGCATGAAATCAGTACCTTTGCGCATCACACTCCATTTGCCGTCCGAGACTATCGGATTAAAAAGGGAACAGCATACATTATTATGATGAACTTTATAAAAAAACTACTATTTGCAGAAGAAAAGCAAACAGAAGACGCAAAACAAAAGAAAGAGCTGCAAAACTTCGACATCTTGAAGTATGACGGAATCCGTGCCCAAAACATAGGAAAATGGATTTATGCAGAAAAGTGCTTCAAAGAAGCCCTCCGCATCCATCCGGACCCGGAAACGCTGACACTGCTGGTGCGCACATCCATCCGGCTAAACAAGATGGACCAAGCGCACGACCTTCTGAAAGAAGCCATAGCAACCACGCCTGAACAGACCCAATATTACCTGGAGCTGGCACAAGTGTGCTACATGCAAGAACAATACTCGGAAATGCTCAACGTGGCACAGGAAGCAGCCCGCCGGATGCCGGAAGATGCCGTCCCCTACTACTTGCAGGCGCAAGCCTATCAGAAACTAGGCGACGCCATCCATGCCATCGCCACACTGACACAGGCCATTTGCAAAAAAGAAGATTTCACGGAAGCCTACCTGATGCGTTGCAGGTTGTTGCTCGACATGTACCAAGTCAGCGAGGCGCAGACTGATATGGAAATCCTTCTCCAGAAAAATCCGGATGACGAAGAAACATTGCTGTTGGCTGGAGAAATCCAGCAACGGCTGAATGATACACCTCAAGCCATCTCGTTCTACCGGAAAATCATCGAGCTGAATCCGTTCCATGAAAAAGCCTACGAACAGTTGGCTTCGCTTTTCGCAAACGAAAGCCAGTGGGAAAAAGCCATTGAAGTGCTGGATGAAGCCATCGACATCAATGCGACGTCCAATCTGTATCAACTCCGGGGAAGGCTGAAGCTGGAAAAAGGGGATAAAGACGGTTCTCTGGAAGATATGAAGAAGGCATTGGAACTCAGCCCGGAAAAGGAAAATGCCATCAACGGGCACTTTGACAACCAATCCCCATCCTGACAGCCGACAGCCGGACACAGTCGCCTTCATAAGGAAGAATTTAGGGCAAGAGAAGAAAAAAGTGTTCGTAAACGTTGCATTTTAAAAATAAAGCACTACTTTTGTCCACAAATTACTAACAAAACGAAGAAATGCAAAACTTGAACCATACATACTTTCGCTTCTTTTTTTACTTTTACTTTAGCAATGAAGTGAAGCGGGACGTCGTGTATGTCAAATAGGTAATCTTATTACAAATCATATTCAATCCCGCTTCACCACGTGAGGCGGGATTTTTTATTTATACAAACAAAAAGAGACTATGAAAAAAATCGCAATCCAAGGTGTGAAAGGCTCCTATCATGACATGGCAGCACACCAATATTTCGAAGAGGAAGAACTGGAACTCATCTGTTGTTCCACATTTGAAGACGTATTCAAAGCCATGAATGACGACAACAATGTCATCGGCGTGATGGCTATCGAAAACACCATAGCCGGAAGCCTGCTCCATAACTACGACCTGCTACGGGAAAACCGCATGACCATCGTAGGCGAACACAAACTGCGCATCTCACACAGCTTGCTCTGCCTGCCCGAAGACGGATGGGAAGACATCACGGAAATCAATTCACACCCCGTGGCACTGGCACAATGCCGCGAATTCCTCCAACGCCACCCGAACGTGAAAGTGGTCGAAGCTGAAGACACGGCAGGAAGCGCGGAAATCATCAGCCGAAACCATCTGAAAGGCCATGCTGCCATCTGCTCCAAATCGGCTGCACCGCTCTACGACATGAAAGTCCTGGAAGAAGGCATCGAGACAAACAAACACAACTTCACCCGTTTCTTAATCGTGGCCGATCCTTGGAAAGCCGACGAGCTGAGGGAACGCCCAAGCATCAACAAGTCGACCATCGTCTTCTCGCTCCCGCACTGCGAAGGTAGCCTGTCACAAGTGTTGTCCATTTTCTCTTTTTACAAAATAAACTTGACCAAAATCCAATCGCTCCCCATCATCGGGCGTGAATGGGAATACATGTTCTACGTCGACATCACATTCTCAGACTACCTGCGTTACAAACAATCCATCGACGCCATAACGCCTTTGACTAAAGAACTACAAATACTTGGAGAATATGAAGAAGGAAAATCACACATTTGACATCCGGCCCGCTGACAGGCTTCAGACTGTCACGGAATACTACTTCTCAAAAAAACTAAAAGAAATCGCACAAATGAATGCCGAAGGACTGGACATCATCAGTCTGGGCATCGGCAGCCCGGACATGCCTCCTTCCCAAGAAACCATCGACACACTCTGTACGACGGCACAACGTCCTGACATGCACGGATACCAACCGACCATCGGCATCCTGGAGCTACGTCAGGCCATGGCTGACTGGTACAAGCGATTCTATGGCGTGGAACTCGACCCGGCGACAGAGATACAGCCACTCATCGGCTCCAAGGAAGGCATCCTGCACGTCACACTGGCATTGGTCAATCCGGGTGACGATGTTCTCGTCCCCAATCCGGGCTATCCGACCTATACGTCGCTCAACCGGCTACTCGGCAGCAACATCATCCCCTACAACTTATACGAAGACAAAGGTTGGCAACCTGACTTCGACGAACTGGAGGCGATGGACCTGAGCCGCGTGAAAATCATGTGGACCAACTACCCCAATATGCCGACCGGAGCCAACGCGACTATGGAACTCTATGAGAAACTGGTCGACTTCGCACGCCGACACAGCATCGTCATCGTGAACGACAATCCTTACAGCTTCATCCTCAATGACAAGCCGCTGAGCATACTGAACGTGCCCGGGGCAAAGGACTGCTGCATCGAATTCAACTCAATGAGCAAGAGCCACAACATGCCGGGATGGCGCGTGGGGATGCTGGCCAGCAATGCACAGTTCGTCCAATGGGTCGTAAAGGTGAAGAGCAACATCGACTCCGGCACGTTCCGCCCAATGCAACTCGCTGCAGCACAGGCCTACCGAAACTCCGACGCATGGCACGAACAGATGAACCGCACCATCTATCGCGAGCGTCGTCAGTGGGCCGAGCAAATCATGCACGCGCTGGGGTGCACCTTCAATCCTGACCAAGTGGGCATGTTCCTCTGGGGACGTATCCCGGACACCTATGCAGATGTGGAAGAACTCACCGAACGGGTGCTCCACAAAGCACGGGTCTTCATCACACCGGGATTCATCTTCGGTACTAACGGTGCACGCTACATACGCATCTCCCTCTGTGCCACGGAAGAGAAACTGAAAGAAGCATTGGCACGCATTCAAAACAACATTACACACTAAATACAAACAACTACAAACTCTTTTATAATCATGGAACTGGAATCTATCTTACTACCGGGCATCGAACCCAAACGGCCCATCGTCATAGCCGGACCTTGCAGCGCAGAGACGGAAGAGCAGGTGATGCAAACAGCCAAAGGACTTGCAGCCAAAGGCATCAAAATCTATCGTGCCGGCATCTGGAAGCCGCGCACCAAACCCGGAGGATTCGAAGGCGTGGGCGAACCGGGACTCGCATGGCTCAAGGAAGTCAGACAGGAAACGGGCATGTATGTCACCACAGAAGTGGCCACGGCCAAACACGTGGAGTCAGCCCTGAAAACGGACCTCGACATGCTGTGGATCGGTGCACGCACCTGCGCCAACCCGTTCGCCATGCAGGAAATCGCCGATGCGCTGAGAGGGACAGACATCCCCGTACTGGTCAAAAACCCTGTCAATCCGGACCTTGAACTGTGGATCGGCGGCATGGAACGACTCAACAACGCGGGCATCCGCCGACTGGCTGCTATCCATCGGGGATTTTCCTCTTATGAGAAGAAAATCTACCGCAACCTCCCCCAATGGCACATCCCCATCGAGTTGCGCCGCCGCATCCCTGAACTGCCCATCTTCTGTGATCCAAGCCACATCGGCGGCAAGCGCGAACTCGTCGCTCCTCTCTGCCAACAAGCAATGGACCTGGGCTTCGACGGGCTTATCGTCGAGAGCCACTGCTGTCCGGACAAGGCTTGGAGCGACGCGGCACAACAGGTGACCCCCGACATCCTGGCCTATATTCTCAACCTCCTGGTCATCCGCAAAGACAAACAGACGACAGAAAACCTCAACGAACTGCGTAACCAAATCGACGAATGCGACAACAGCATCATCGAAATCCTCGCCAAGCGCATGCGCATCTGTCGAGAGATAGGAACGTACAAGAAGGAACACGGACTGACCATCCTCCAGGCCGAACGCTACAACGAAATCCTGGAAAAGCGCGGCGCACAGGGCGAAACCTGCGGCATGAGCGCAGAGTTCGTGCGCTATGTCTTCGAAGCCATCCACGGAGAATCGGTACGCCAACAGATGGAAATCATCAACAAATAAAGACGTAAATACATCTATTCTATGCGCATACTCATCTTGGGAGCCGGAAAGATGGGCTCCTTTTTCACCGACCTGCTGAGCTTTCAGCACGAGACAGCCGTGTTCGACATTGACCCGAAGCGCATGCGCTTCGTCTACAATACCTACCGTCTGACCACGCCTGAAGAAATCGAAGCCTTCCGCCCCGAACTGCTTATCAACGCCGCGACGGTCAAATATACGCTTGATGCCTTCCGCTGGGTGCTCCCTCTCCTGCCCCGCGAATGTATCCTCAGCGATATAGCTTCCGTCAAGACTGGTCTGCGGGAGTTCTATGAAGAGAGCGGCTTTCGCTACGTCTCGACACACCCGATGTTCGGCCCGACTTTCGCCAGCATGAGTGCCCTCAGCGACGAAAACGCCATCATCATCACCGAGGGTGACCATCTGGGACGCGTGTTCTTCAAGGACCTCTACCAGTCGCTCCGCCTGAACATCTTCGAATACACATTCGAGGAACATGACGAGACCGTCGCCTACTCGCTCTCCATCCCCTTCGTGTCGACCTTCGCCTTTGCCGCCACGATGAAGCACCAGGATGCGCCGGGCACAACCTTCAAACGCCACATGGCCATCGCGCGGGGTGTTCTGGGCGAAGACGACTACCTACTCCAGGAGATACTGTTCAATCCCCGCACCCCGGCACAGGTGGAAAGGATACGTACTGAATTGGACGAACTGCTTACCATCATCACGGAGCGCGACGCCGATGCCTTCCGACGCTATCTGACAAAGATTCGCGGACATCTGAAGTAGCCCATCAGCGTATTCCCTTTTTACTACTACGCACAGCCTCCTATGGCCTGCGTAAATCGCCTCCTCCCCTCACGCCGAGCGGTGGAGGCAATTTGTATATATCTGCTTAACTTTCTATATATAAGCATTGCATATACAGTCGTGACCGATAAGTGTATACGACGTTTTGGAAAAGGACGCTTACAAGGAACATTTTAGTATATACTATTTACCATCCTTAGAAGTCTCGTCCGTCTCCTCTGCCGAGGGTGTTTGTTCCAATGCCGGAGCATCAGCCGAGACTTCGGTCTCTTCAATGATTTCCACGCCCGTGCGACGGAACTTATAGGCCTCAAACATGTCGAAGACGCCATAGACGATGCTTGTCACGCCAAGCACGATGAAGGGCAGTTCGGCAGTCCGGAAGGGGTTGAAGAGCACGACAATGCCCGCAGCGAGAATGAGGACGGGAACGACATAGAATCCCCAAGCGACAGGCATCAGCCGACGGGCGTTCACCAGTCCAGCCAGCATGTTCAGTCCGGCCAATACGAGCATGGCACCCAAGACATACATCAGGATACGGACGAAGAAACCGGGCATGATGAGCAACCAGAGGCCAAAGAGCAGACTGCCCAGCCCCATGAAGGGAAAGACGCGCCGTACGCCTCTGTTCACCAGACGGGCGACGACAGTGATAAGCCCCGGAATGAAAAACAAAGCCCCGATGGCCATCACGAAATAAATGCTCGCCGTGCCCGGATAGAGCACCAGCAAGACACCGATAATCAGCGAGAAGATGCCACGCACCCACACATTGTTTACTTTACTTGTCATACGCTTTATGAGTTAGAAACGAGGCAAAAATAGTGGTTTTCGTTGAACTATCTCCCATGAATGTCTTACTTTTGCAGCATATTAGACAGAAAGCCTATGACAACGCTCTACTTGGTACGACACGGCGAGACAGAGGAGAACGCCTCCCGCATCCTCCAGGGACACCTTCCCGGGAAGCTCTCGCCACGGGGCATCGAACAACTCCGTGCCCTGCGCGAACAACTTGCCGGCACGACCTTCGACGCCGTCCTTTGCAGCGACCTTCGACGGTGTGCCGACTCGGCATGCATCCTGACCGAAGACCGACACATCCCCCTAACCTACCTCAGCCTGCTCCGCGAACGTGACTGGGGCAGCCTTACAGGAAAACGCATCGACGACATACAACATGCTCCCTTCCCGCCCGATGTCGAGACTGTCGGACAGATGCTGACACGGGCCGGGACGTTCCTGCAATACATCAGGGAGCGGCATACGGGGCAGACGGTGCTTGTCGTCAGTCACGGACTATTCTGCCGTGCCATCCGTTCGGTCGCCACGGGTGTCGCGATGAAAGACATCGACCGCATGGACAACGCCACGTTCCGTGTCCTCACCTTATAATATGGGAAGAAAGAGAAAAACGACATTTCATGAAAAAAAGTCAGTATTTTATTTGGAAGTATAGCAAAAAGGCATACCTTTGCCTCCGACAAACACTAAAAAACAATAGCAAACGATGAAATCAATGAAGAATACATATTGGTGGTGGCGCCGCTTACAACTCCAGCAGTCGTAAGGGAACAAGGCCTCGCGTATGTATTCCAACAGATAAACCATTGAAGCGCAAGCGGGCTGTCGTACTTACGGCAGCCCGCTTTCTTTTTATACCCAAATGAATTAACAAACAAACTAAAAACACATAGACTATGAACACGTACCAAGTCAACCAAGAAGGCTACTACGGAGAATTCGGAGGAGCCTACGTCCCGGAAATACTCCACGGCTGCATCACGGAGCTACAGAACGCCTACCGCCAAGTGCTCGACGACCCCTCGTTCAAGGAGGAATTTGCCCTCCTCTTGCGTGACTACGTCGGACGGCCCTCGCCCCTCTACCTCGCACGCCGGCTTTCAGAACGCTACGGCTGCAAAATCTACCTCAAACGGGAAGACCTCAACCACACCGGAGCACACAAGATAAACAATGCCATCGGGCAAGCCTTGCTGGCCAAGCGCATGGGCAAGCGCCGCATCATCGCCGAGACAGGCGCAGGCCAACACGGAGTGGCTGTGGCTACGGTCTGTTCTCTGCTCGGACTCGAGTGTATCGTCTATATGGGAAAGACGGACGTCGAACGCCAGCATGTCAATGTCGAACGCATGAAGATGCTGGGGGCGACCGTCACGGCCGTCACCTCGGGCAACATGACCCTCAAGGACGCAGTCAATGAGGCCATACGCGACTGGTGTTGCCATCCGGAGGATACGTACTACGTCATCGGCTCGACCGTCGGACCGCACCCGTATCCAGACCTCGTCGCACGCCTCCAATCCGTCATCAGCGAGGAAATCAGACGGCAACTCCTCGAACACGAGGGACGCGACTATCCGGACTATCTCATGGCCTGCATCGGGGGCGGAAGCAATGCCGCCGGAACTATCTACCACTACCTCGACGACACACGTGTGAACATCGTGCTGGCTGAAGCCGGAGGACTGGGCATCGAGACGGGACAATCCGCCGCAACCATCAACCTCGGACGCATGGGCGTCCTACACGGCTCACGGACACTCGTCATGCAGGACGCCGACGGACAGGTCCTCGAACCGTACTCTATCTCGGCCGGACTGGACTATCCGGGCATCGGACCTATGCACGCAAACCTGGCCGCACGCCACCGGGCTACCGTACTGGCCGTAAATGATGACGAAGCACTCCGCGCCGCATACGAACTCACCCGCCTGGAGGGCATCATCCCGGCCCTGGAGTCGGCCCACGCACTCGGCGCATTGCCCAAGCTCAAATTCTGCCCGACTGACATCGTCGTCCTGACCGTGTCAGGACGAGGCGACAAGGATATTGAAACCTATCTGGCACATATGCCCAATCAATCCGCATTATGAAGACATACGCATTCCACACCATCCATACAACCATCGCGGGCGACCTGCACACGCCCGTGGAGACTTACCTGAAGGTCCGCGACCTCTTCCCGGAGAGCGTCCTGCTCGAAAGCTCCGACTACCACGGCTCGGAGGACAACCGCTCCTTCATCTGCCGCGACCCCATCGCTTCCGTCAGCATCAGCCACGGCATGGCGACCTATGTCCTCCCCGACGGGACCCGCGAGGAGAAGCCGCTCGACAGCCAATTCACCGCCGAGGATGTCCTGCGCGGCTTTATCGGCAGGCTCGATGTCACCGGGGACTATGCTCGCTACTGCGGCCTCTATGGCTACACGGCCTATGATGCCGTCCGCCATTTCGAGCCGGTCGACATCCCCGACTGCCGCGAGGCGAAGAATGACGCCCCGGACATGCTCTACACGCTCTTCCGCTATGTCATCGTCTTCCGTGACTACCGCAGCGAGATGACCCTCGTCGGGTTCATCGGTCTGGACGGAACACTCAATCAGGCCATCACCATCCGGACCTTCGTCAGCCGCAACCACGAACTGTGGTTTCAGGCAGGTGGAGGTATCGTGGCCGCCAGCCAGGAGGAAAACGAATTGCAGGAAATCAACAATAAGCTCGGTGCGCTGCGCAATGCCATCCTGATGGCAGAGCAAATGTCGTCGGGAGAGAAAACTTTATAACCGTAGTTTGAAAATCGTTTTATAACCAATGCATTTAATGACGAATACGGATATATCTGGAAAACCTATTGGGATAAACAGAAGGAAACCGGCAATCCATCCTATATCATATCCGACCTTAGCCTATCTCAAGTCTGACCTTTGCAAACTAAAGGTCTGACCTTTGTCAAGTAAAGGTCTGACCTTTGATTATCCCATATCAGACCTCTTCGTAATACACTACGTATTTATACAATAACCCATACGTAACATATCATAACTTATCAAGTAATGAACATTATCATCATCGACAATTATGACTCGTTCACATACAACATCGACCATGCTGTGAAGGCACTTGGGGCAGACACACGTGTGCTCCGCAATGACCAGTTCCGCATGGAGGAGCTGGACGAGGCCGACAAGCTCCTGCTCTCACCCGGCCCGGGAATACCGAGCGAAGCGGGACTGCTCATGGACGTCATCCGGACGTATGCCGGACGGAAACCCATCCTGGGCATTTGCCTTGGCGAACAGGCCATCGGCGAAGTCTATGGCTCAAGGCTGACAAACCTGGAGACTGTGTACCACGGCGTGCAGACGAACGTCTGTCTTGCGCCGGATGAATACCTCTTCCGAGGGTTGCCATCTGAAATCGCCGTCGGACGCTACCACTCCTGGGTCGTCAGCCGTGAGGGATTGCCCCCGTGTCTGGAGGTGACGGCCACCAGCCCCGAAGGATATATCATGGCGCTGCGTCACCGCTCGCTCGACGTGCGGGGCGTGCAGTTCCACCCTGAGTCCATCCTCACGCCCGAGGGGGAGACCATCTTGCGCAACTGGTTGTATGCGGAGCGTCCCTGATGCAGGGGGGATCTTCCATACGTCCTGCCAGGCATTTATCCGAAATGAAAATATTTAACTCAATGACTGATTATGAAAGAGATTCTTGACAAACTATTCCAACACGCGACGCTGTCGCATGACGAAGCGCGGGGATTGATGAGCGACATCATGGGCAGACGGTTCACTGACGCACAGTTGGCCGCGCTGATGACCGTCTTCAGGATGCGCAGCGTGACGGCCGAGGAACTGACAGGCTTCAGGGAAGCCCTGCTCGCGACGCGAGTGCCTGTCGACCTCTCCGAATTCCAGCCCATCGACATCGTGGGGACAGGGGGTGACGGTAAGAACACGTTCAACATTTCGACCTGTGCTTGTTTCGTCGTGGCCGGGGCCGGATACCATGTCGCCAAGCATGGGAACTATGGTGCGTCGTCGGTCAGTGGGGCAAGCAACGTGATGGAAGCCCATGGCGTCCGCTTCATGAATGACACTGACTCCCTGCGCCGTTCGATGGAAGGATGCGGTATGGCCTACCTCCATGCACCGCTGTTCAACCCCGCCATGCGGACCGTGTCGGGCGTACGTCGGGACTTGGGCGTCCGCACCTTGTTCAACCTCCTGGGTCCCCTCGTAAATCCGTGCCTCCCGGCCTGCCAGCTATTGGGTGTCGCCACGCTGGGGCAAATGCGGCTCTACGTGACTGTGCTCGACCGACTCGGCATTCGTTTTGCTGTCGTCAATAACCTGGATGGGTACGATGAAATATCCCTTACCGGGGACTTCAAGGTGGTGACCCGTGATTATGAGAGTATCTATCGGCCCTCAGACCTGGGGTTCCTGCCGGCCCGTCGTGAGGAGTTGTGGGGTGGAAACACGCCTGAGGAGGCCTCGCGCATCTTTGACAATGTGCTCATGAACCGGGCGACGCGGGCACAACACGACTGTGTGCTGGCCAATGCTTCGTTTGCCATCCAGGCCATCCGGCCACAGAAACCCATCGAGGAGTGTATCCAGGAGGCACGGGTTTCGCTCGAAAGCGGGCGCGCCCTGGAGACGTTCCGCCGTTTTGTCGGACTTAATAGCTGATGACTGCGTATGAAAACTGACATCCTCACCGACATCATCGCCGCCAAGCGGCAGGAAGTGGAGGAACAACGTGCGGCTGTCCCCCTGCTCCACCTCGAACACCTCGTCGAAGACCCGGCACCTTGTCGTAGCATGCGCCGTGCCTTGGAGGTCTCCGACACGGGCATCATCGCCGAATTCAAGCGTCGTTCTCCCTCGAAGGGCTGGATACGGGAGGCGGCCAATGCCGAACAGATTGTCTCCGGCTACGTGCGCGGGGGAGCTTCGGCCCTGTCTGTGCTGACGGACGCTCCCTACTTCGGAGGCTCGCTGTCCGACCTTCGCCGTGTCCGCACCCGGGTTGATGTCCCGCTGCTGCGCAAGGATTTCATCATCGACCCCTATCAGGTGTGGCAGTCGAAAGCCGTCGGGGCTGACGTCATCCTGCTCATCGCCGCCGCCCTCACGCCGGAGGAATGCCGCTCGCTCGCTCTGTTGGCCCATGAGCTGCGTATGGAAGTCCTGCTCGAACTACACGATGAGCAGGAGTTGGGCCACGTATGTGATGAGGCCGACATGGTGGGCATCAACAATCGCTGCCTGGGTACGTTTGTCACTGACCCGGAGCATTCCTTCCGCATGGCGGAACAGTTGCCACGTGACCACGTGCTTGTCTCGGAGAGCGGCCTGTCGCGACCGGAGACCGTCCGCCGCCTGCGTGCCGCCGGCTACCGGGGTTTTCTCATGGGGGAAGCATTCATGTCAGCCCCCGCTCCGGATGTGGCTTTGTCTGACTTTATACGTGATTTGCGCCATGATAGTGAAGGTGTGCGGCATGCGTGAGGGGGAAAATATCCTCGCTGTCGAACAGACAGGTGCCGACTGGATGGGGTTCATCTGCTACGAACGCTCACCGCGCCATGTCGTCACGCTCCCCTCCTACCTCCCGGTGCGCTGTCGGAGGGTCGGGGTCTTTGTCAATGCCCCTATACCATCTATATATAATAAGGTAAAGGAACTGGGGCTGGACATCATCCAACTACACGGCGACGAGCCGCCCGCGGACTGCTTCCGGCTTCAGGCGGCGGGGCTGCAGGTCATCAAGGCGTTTCGCGTGGCAGACGAATCGGACCTGGCACAGGTCCGGTCCTATGCCGGAGCATGCAGCTATTACCTCTTCGATACGCCCGGTCCGGGCTACGGAGGCACAGGACACCGGTTTGACTGGGACATCCTCCGCGGCTATAGCGGTCCGACACCCTTCCTGCTCAGTGGAGGCCTCGGTCCGGATAGCCTGAAAGACGTGGCCACGTTTGCCCACCCGCTGTGGGCAGGCATCGACCTCAACAGTGGTTTTGAAGTGTCCCCCGGCATGAAAGACCCTGTCAGATTACGAGATTTTATTAAACAATTTAGGACTTTACAACTATGAACCGCATTAACAAACTCTTTCTTGACCGGCAGAAACCGGTCCTGTCCATCTACTTCTGTGCCGGCACGCCCGACCCCGAAGCAACCGTTGACGTAGTCCGTACCCTCGAGCTCCGGGGTGTGGACATGGTCGAGATAGGTATCCCCTTCAGTGACCCCCTGGCTGACGGGCCTGTCATCCAGGGCGCATCCACACAGGCCTTGCGGCAAGGGATGACCCTCTCGCGTCTGATGGGTCAGTTGGCCGGGCTTCGTCCTGCGGGCGTCAGTATCCCGGTCGTCCTTATGGGCTATCTCAATCCTGTCCTGCAATACGGCTTCGAACGGTTCTGCCGCGAATGCAAAGCCTGTGGGGTCGATGGGGTCATCATCCCGGACCTGCCCTTTGACGAGTACATGCGCGACTTCCGCCCGACAGCCGAACGGTATGACCTCAAATTCATCCTGCTCATCACGCCAGAGACCAGCGAAGCGCGTATCCGTCAGATTGATGCCCATACGGACAGCTTCCTGTACATGGTATCGTCCGCCTCCGTGACGGGAGCACAAAAGGATTTTGACGAAGCACGCCAGAAATATTTCCGTCGCATAGCGGACATGCACCTGCGTAGCCCCCGCCTCATAGGTTTCGGCATCTCAAACCGGCAGACATATGAGACCGCCACGCGATATGCTGATGGTGTCATCGTAGGCAGTCGCTTCGTCACCCTGTTGGAAGCCTATGGAGGTGATGCAGGGAAAGCCATTGACGCCCTGCATGAGGCCCTCCGCCACGATTAAGGAAGGCATATACCCTCCAGGGCGAGCAGGCGTGCCTTCCGTTTGGTGCCGCCCGCATAGCCGGTCAGTGTGCCGTCCGTCCCCAGCACGCGGTGGCATGGGACTATGATGCTGACCGGATTGTGCCCGACGGCACCTCCGACGGCTTGTGCTGACATCGAGGCCATTCCTCTCCCCTCGGCAATGAGGGTCGCTATGTCTTTGTAAGTCATGGTATGTCCGTAGGGGATAGAGAGCAGGATGTTCCATACATCGCGACGGAAGGGAGTGCCTTTCAGTCGCAGGGCCGGACGGGTCGAAGGCCGTTCTCCGGCGAAATACGTGTCAAGCCATCTGCGTGTCTCGACGAATATGGGCAAGTCACGCTCCTCACAGGCGTCGAGCAAAGCCGCGTCGTAGTGTTTCTGCCCGACAAACCAGAGTCCTGTCAGAAATCCGTCCTCGGCAGTCATCACCATCTCTCCCAGGGGAGAGAGGTAGGTAGATTTATATGGATTCATAGCATATGGATTTTGGCTCAAAAATAAAGTTTTTCCTCCACACAGGCAAACTGTGTTCACCTTCCCACGTTCCGGAAAAGGGATAAGTTATGTGTGAAAAACATTAAATATACAAACAAAATGATATTTTTAAGCCTACCATATTACATTCTAAAGGAAAAACTACTATCTTTGTGCTATAACTAAAATCGGCATTATGTTACACACAAAACAGACCTCTGTACTCATCATATACACAGGCGGTACGATAGGAATGATTCAGAACCCCGACAATGGGGCTTTAGAGACGTTCAACTTCGACCATCTGCGTCGTCATGTCCCAGAACTAAACCAGTTCAATTACCGTATTGACTCGTACCAATTCAATCCACCGATAGACTCTTCCGACATGGAACCTTCGCTGTGGGCCAAAATCGTCCGCATCATTCATTATAACTATGAACGCTACGATGGTTTTGTCATCCTGCATGGGACAGACACAATGTCGTTTACGGCATCGGCATTGAGCTTCATGCTTGAGAACCTGGCCAAGCCCGTCGTCCTCACAGGAAGCCAGTTGCCTATCGGCATGCTACGTACGGATGCACGTGAAAACCTGATTACAGCCATCGAAATCGCAGCAGCCAAACATCCGGACGGTACGGCCATCGTGCCAGAAGTTTGCATCTTCTTCGAGAATCACTTGCTGCGAGGTAACCGAACAACAAAAATCAATGCAGAGCACTTCAATGCATTCTGCTCGTTCAACTATCCGGAACTGGCCACTGCAGGCATACACATAAACTTCAACGAAGAGCGCATCCGCAAGGCAGACATGTCGCTCCCCCTCAAGCCGCACTACTTGTTTGACACTAATGTGCTTATCCTGACATTGTTTCCAGGCCTGCAAGAGAACATGGTGACTCATATCCTCAATATACCCGGACTCAAGGCCGTTGTCCTAAAAACATTCGGCTCAGGCAATGCCCCTCAGAAAGAATGGTTCATAAAGCTCCTGAAAAATGCCGTCAATCGCGGCATCATTATCGTAAATATCAGCCAATGTCTTGCCGGAACTGTAGAAATGGAGCGATATGAGACCGGCATACATCTGCGTGAAGCCGGCGTCATCAGTGGACACGACAGCACAGTGGAATCCGCCTTGACCAAGCTCATGTTCTTGTTAGGGCACGGCATGAGTGCCCACGAAGTGCGCTATCGCATGAACACGCCCATCTGCGGAGAGATTACAGTATAGCCAACCGAATCAAATAAAGACGCGGATAAGCAAGTTTCACCTCTTGCTTTATCCGCGTCTGAAAATATCTGCACGAATCCTCGCGTATCATTCATCATCACCGTCTTCGTCGTCAAAGTCAAAGTCCAAATCATCTAGAAACTCAGGTTCTGTAAATTTATCCAAGCTTCTGCGCTCCTTCTTAGTCGGACGCCCTGTGCCTCGTGCACGGTCGACAAAGCCACTGATTCGATTCATCTCAAGCAACTCATACTGGTCAGGCGTTGTGACATTCTCCATAACTTCGGGAACAAGCTTCGCACCCACACGTTTCTCTATCGCCTGAAGCACCTTAAAAGAGTATGTGACAGGCGGCTTTCGCACCTGCACGACTTCTCCTTCCTTCACCATGCGCGAAGGTTTCACCTGAGCCCCATTGACGCTCACCCGTCCCTTCTTGCAGGCCTCGGCCGCAATCGTACGCGTCTTGAATATGCGCACAGCCCACAACCATTTATCTATTCTTGCTTCACTACTCATTTCTTATTATATTGATTCATTGTGATTGCAATGCCAGCCAGACAGAAGCTCTTTATGATGTCACAAGCCACTTCGATGCGTTCGCCCATCTGCTTCTGCTCTTCCTCTGTGAAATGGCCAAGCACATAGTCGATTTGAGCCCCCTTGGGAAAATCATTTCCAATGCCGAAACGCAACCGGGCATAATTCTCCGTCCCCAAAGTCGCAGCAATGTGTTTTAGACCATTGTGTCCGGCGTCGCTCCCTTTTGGTTTAAGACGCAAAGTTCCAAAAGGCAAGGCCAAGTCATCAACCACTATCAGCAGATTTTCCAAAGGAATCTTTTCACACTGCATCCAGTAACGCACGGCATTACCACTCAAATTCATATATGTCGATGGCTTCAGCAACACCAGTTGCCTGCCTTTCAAGGACATTGTCGCCGTCGCTCCATAACGGCCGTCCTTAAAAACAATATTGGATGCCTTAGCCAAGGCATCCAATATGTTAAATCCTATATTGTGGCGGGTATCTCGATATTCATCTCCGATATTTCCCAACCCAACTATCAAATATTTCATTGACCAAGGATAAAATGTTCTTTCCTAAAAAAGGATTAGTTGCTCTTAGCAGCTGCACCCATAGCAGCACGAGTCAGCTTGACAGCGCAAACCACAGTTTCCTTAGCATTCAAAATCTCCAAGCCTTCGAATGACAATTCGCCCACTTTGATAGTCTTGCCAAGACCCAAGTTGCTCACATTGATTACCAACTTCTCAGGAATCTTGTCATAAGTAGCTTTCACTTTCAGCTTACGCACTTGCAGCTGCAACTTACCACCGGCACGTACACCTTCAGCCAAACCTTCGAGCTGAACGGGTACTTCCATCACGATAGGTTGATCTTCGTTGATTTCATAGAAGTCTACATGCAACACATTGTCCTTCACCGGGTGGAATTGGATTTCCTTCATGATAGCCTTGCAAGTCTGACCGTCAATGTCCAGATTTACAGTGTAAATGTGCGGAGTATAAATCAAGTTGCGCAGGCCTTCGTTTGTTACAGAGAAAGAAGTAGCGACGATATTGCCATTTTCGTCTTTCTTCGAACCATAGAGGTTGCAAGGAACGCTACCGGCTTTACGAATTTCACGAGTTGCTTTTTTGCCAGTATCAGGTCTGGCTGTACCTTTTACATCAATTGTTCTCATTTGTTTAACTGTTTGTGTTACTCTAAATTAAGTTCATTTTGCTTAATTCACCATCACACAGATGTGAGAAAAGCGGCGCAAAATTACACTTTTCTTATCTAATATCCAAATCTGCCAATTCAAAAGTCTATATCAATCTTAATTTCCTCATGAATAGCCTCCCTTTTCTCCGAATCTTCGACACCAGCAGCCCCTGCCTTCATGTCCGAAGTCCCCTGCTTCTGTGCTATAAAGCCCACGGCTTCATTCAACCCTTGAATAAATTTCTCAAAGTCTTCTTTATACAAGAATATTTTATGTTTCTCATAGCAGACTTGCGGATCATCACTTTCCCCTGACACGACTTTTTTACTTTCTGTGATGGTGAGAAACATTTCCTCTTTCCGATTCTTTTTCACATCTAAATAATAAATACGCTTGCCGGCCTTAATAGCTTTCGAGAAAACAATTTCCTTGTCAGCCTCCACTGCATTCTTCTTCTTTAACTCTTCCATGATTTAATCAGTATAATAAAATGTTGCACCAAAGATGGATAAAAATTTTTAAATACACAAATCTTCATCAAAAAAAAAGATAAATCTTTATAGCCCCAATCATCCCGGACGGCAGGCGGACCAGCTCAAGCAGCTAAAAAATATCCTGTCCTAAATCAGCCGTCATAGATTTTTCATACAGAAGTTCCCATAGCCGGAACTTGCAAATGAAGCATTTTCTCCACAGTCCTTTTGAAGAAAACGCCACCCCTACCCGAGCTTAAACTCCCATCAGTTCATTAGCACATTTGTTCAAACTCTTTGGCCGCTTTTCGATTTCTGCCGGCATCTTTTCCCGCCCTTTCCCTTGACATAACCCGTCATGACTTCGGAGCAGGACAGAAAAACCTGCCTGGCATAAATCAAAATATCGTCTCAAAGGCTAATGAGCGATTTGGGTTAAAAACACGTCACGCGACAGGAGTTTCAGGATATAAAGCCCATCGTCGGACGGCATCCAGGGTAAGCTCGGACGGAGTCTATGGCAGGCAAGCGCCGAGTCTATGGTAAGGTCGGCTACCCTCTATGCCTACCAATCCTACCTTCCTACAACTAAAACAAGAGAATCCCATCAAGCCGTTATATTAATGGGATACAATCACTTACATCAACACATCCACAAAGGGATACGGTCATTTACCGCCCCGCACCAAAAAACATCAATGCATTCACCGCACACCGTCCGCAGAACTTATAAAAACAGAAATGACACAGCATTGAAAGGCTGTAAACTGAAATTTCCTGAGCTACTTTTGCCTGTGCAATACCAAAGTTTAGTCGCATAAAAAATATTTTTTGATGCAAAAATGAAAAGTATGTTGTACGTATTGAGTATTTTCCTTAAATTTGCGCACCTTATTACGCAACAATTAAATATAGTTATGATTAACAGAGATCTTATTCGTTTGAAAGTCGTACAGATTGTCTATGCCTACTATCAGAATGGAGGAAAGAATCTGGACACTGCCGAGAAAAAGTTATTTTTCAGCCTGAACAAAGCCTACGACTTATATAATTATTTGTTGCTTCTCATGGTCGAAGTGACAAAATATGCAGAGAAGCGTATTATTGCCGGAAAAAACAAATTACGTCCCACTCCGGAGGAACTGAATCCAAACATGAAATTCATCGAGAACCGATTTACAGCCCAACTGGAATGCAATGAACAGTTGAGAGCCTTCGTCGAAAATCAGAAAAAGACGTGGAGCAACGATGAAGAATTCGTAAAATCTCTGTTTGAAGACATACAAGCAAGCGACTATTATAAGGACTACATGGCTGACCCCTACCGTTCTTATGAAAGCGACCGTGAACTGTGGAGAAAACTATACAAGAACTTCGTGTTCAACAATCCGAAGCTTGACGCCCTGCTCGAAGAACAGAGTTTGTATTGGAACGACGACAAGGAAATCGTGGACACCTTTGTACTGAAAACTATCAAGCGTTTCGATGTCAAATTGGGAGCCAAACAGCCTCTCCTGCCTGAATACAAGGATGAGGAAGACCAGGAGTTTGCCCGCCGCCTGTTCCGCCGCACCATCCTGAATGCAGACTACTACCGCCACTTAGTGATGGAAAACACACGCAACTGGAATTTGGACCGCATCGCATTCATGGATCTAATCATCATGCAAATAGCATTGGCAGAAATCTTAAGTTTCCCCAACATCCCCATCAGCGTCTCGCTGAACGAATATGTGGAACTGGCCAAGCTATACAGCACACCCAAAAGCCCAAGCTTCATCAATGGAATGCTGGATGCAATTGTTAATCAATTAAAAAAAGAGAATAAGCTAACAAAGAATTAATATATTTGTCAAGCATATCATTAATAGATTTTTTAATACTCACAAAGTAAGAACATTATGAACCTAATGACTGTATTATTGCAAGGAGGTGGAAGTAGCTTGTCATTTATCATCATGATGGTGGCTATTTTCGCGATTATGTATTTTTTCATGATTCGTCCGCAGAACAAAAAGCAAAAAGAAATAATGAACTTTCGTAAAAATCTGGAAGTCGGACAGTCTGTCGTAACTGCCGGAGGTATTTACGGAAAAATCAAAGAATTAGAAGACAACGTTGTTGTGTTGGAAATTGCTGCTGGTGTAAAGATTCGCATTGACCGCAACTCTATCTTTGCAGACATGGCTTCAACGCAAAACGCTGCGAAATAAATATATTAATCACAAGTATCAATGTCCGCGAAAAGAGAGATAAAAGTTCTTGTTCAAAGGACGTTACGTACAGTCAGAAACTTTCTGTTAAGTCCTAAAAGCAGAGAGTTTCTGATTTTTTTATTCTTCCTGGTGGTCGCTTTTTTCTTTTGGACACTCCAAAAACTGAACGACACTTATGAAGCAGACCTGGCAATCCCCGTCCGCTTGAAAAATGTTCCGCCAAACGTGGTCATGACAATGCTCCCCCCAGAAAAGATACACGTGCAGGTCAAGGACCGTGGCACGGTGCTCTTCAACTATCTGCTGGGACGTTCGTTCTATCCTATCACGCTGGATTTTGAAGAACTGAAGAATGAAAAGAACATAATCCATATCGACGCGTCAGCCTACCAAAAGGACATCGCTGCACAACTGATGACGACGACACAAATCAATGTCATCAAACCCAACTCATTCAATATCGTCTACACACAAGGCAAAGCAAAGAAAATCCCCGTCGTGGTCCAAAGCCACATTGAGACAGAAAAACAATATTACATCTCTGACACTCAAGTCCAACCGGATTCCATACTGGTATATGCACCCCAAGAAATACTAGATACACTTACGGCTGCTTATACGAACAGTTTTACATGCACGCAAGTGTCGGACACCATACGCCGTACAGAGCAACTGATTGCCGTTCGAGGAACCAAATTTGTCCCCGACAAGGTCGACCTGCAAATCTGCACTGATATGTACACGGAAAAGAAAGTGGATGTCCCCATTCGCGCCGTTAATTTTCCTCCGGACAAGATGCTGAAGACATTCCCATCCAAAGTGTCCCTGACATTTCAAGTGGGATTGACCCATTTCAAAAACATCACAGAAAAAGACTTCCTCATCACGGTCACCTATGATGAATTACTGAAATGCGATTCGGACAAATATCAGGTGAAGCTGAAAACTGCCCCCCAAGACGTCAATTACATACGCATTGACCCACCGGAAGTAGACTTCATTATCGAACAATTAAACACTGACGACATACAATGATCAAGCTAGGCATTACGGGAGGTATCGGTAGCGGAAAGTCGGTCGTATCCCGATTGCTGCAAGTGATGGACTTTCCTGTATATCAGACAGACGACGAAGCAAAGCGCTTGATGGTGGAAGACCCTATCATCCGTCGTGAACTTCAGGCACTGGTGGGTGAAAGCGCCTATCACGCAGACCGTTCACTCAACCGGTCCTTACTGGCCAACTTCATCTTCGGATGTCCCGAACGGTTGTCCAAGGTCAATGCCATCGTACACCCGCGTGTAAAAGCCGATTTTCTCCAATGGGGCGAACAGCACAAAGCCCATCCGTTAGTGGGCATGGAATGCGCCATACTCTATGAATCAGGATTCAATACCTTAGTTGACAAAGTCATGCTTGTCACCGCTCCCCTGGAGCTACGGGTGCAGCGTGCCATGAAACGCGACTCAGCCCAAGAAGAACAAATCAGGAAACGCATCCAGCACCAATGGCAAGACGCCGACTTGGCAGCCAAAGCCGATTTCGTGATTCACAATGATGGAACAACTCCCCTGCTTCCTCAAATTACAAAAATGTTACGGCAGTTGCAGATTTTATAATAGTAAGATTGCTTCTTTGTCTGACAGGTTGTATCTTTGTCCACCATATAATAAGGAAACATATAAATAAACACATAAACTTATGCTGAAAACCATTTTATCTATTGCAGGCAAACCCGGATTATACCGGTTGCTCTCACAAGGAAGAAATATGTTAATCGTTGAATCACTTGACGCGACCAAAAAGCGCATTCCGGTATATGCCAGTGACAAAGTCACATCCCTAGGCGATATATCCATGTACACGGATGAGAACGATGTTCCTTTGAGCCAGGTATTGTCAGCCCTCAAGACAAAAGAAAACGGAGCTCCCGTGTCATTCGATTATAAAAAAGCAAGCTTGGCCCAGCTGCAAGAATTCTTTGCCCAAGTGCTTCCGAACTTTGACCGTGACCGCGTCTATGCCGGCGATATAAAAAAACTGATTCAATGGTACAATATCATGGTGAATGCCGGAATTACCGAATTTGAAGAACCTTCAACCAGCGAGGATGCACCGGAAACGGAACAAGCTGAATAAGCCCCCTGAATCTAAAAGTAAAATCTTATCTTTTTAAGCGCGGATTGTACAAGACAAAAACAACAAACGATGTGCAACCCGCGCTTTCTCATTAAAAAGACTTCATTACTTTTACATCAATACTTTAATTCTATAACATTTAAACCTTAATTCCTTCATGAAGAAAATTTTCTTAAGCGTAGCCGCATCCTTCCTGACAGGATGGGCCGTGGCCCAAGAGACACCTTTATGGATGAGACACTGTGCAATCTCACCCGATGGCACGACAATCGCATTCACTTATAAAGGCGACATCTACACTGTCCCTGTCAACGGCGGACGGGCCACCCAACTGACCACCAACCCTGCTTACGACACCACTCCCATCTGGAGTCCTGACAGCAAACACATCGCCTTTGCATCTGACAGACTCGGAAGCCTGGATGTGTACATCGTAGGGCGTGAAGGCGGAACACCCAAACGGCTGACGACCCATTCGGGCAGCGAAAGTCCCATCACATTCAAGGACAACGAACACGTGCTGTTCAGCGCATCCATTCAGCCCTCGGCAGAAGACATACAGTTCCCCTCATCAACTTTCAGCCAAGTTTATGAAGTGAGTACAGACGGAGGACGCCCGGTCATGGTCTCATCCATGCCGATGGAACACATCTCCATACGCAAGGATGGCAAACAATGGCTCTATCAAGACAAAAAAGGATACGAAGACCCCTGGCGCAAGCACCACGTGTCGTCCATCGCCCGTGACATCTGGATGTTCACACCGGGCGAACAAAACAGCTATGCCAAGCTGACATCCTTCCGCGGAGAAGACCGCGACCCCGTCTGGGCCCCGGATGGCGAATCATTCTACTACCTGAGTGAAGAAAAAGGCACATTCAATGTCTTCAGACGCCAGTTGGGAAGCGCTTCATCGACCCAACTCACCAAACACACCGTCAATCCCGTACGCTTCCTGACCATGGCCGACAACGGCACACTCTGCTATGGCTACGACGGAGAAATCTACACGCTCGTCCCCGGCAAACAGCCTAAGAAAGTCCCCATCAACATCCTTGCCGACCAAATCGACCGCGACGAAATCCGCCAAGTGTTGCAAAACGGAGTCCGCGAGATGGCCGTGTCACCCGACGGGAAAGAAGTGGCATTCATCATCCACGGCGATGTCTATGTCACATCAGTCGAATATCGGACGACCAAACAAATCACCGACACCCCGGAACAAGAACGCGACATCGACTTCTCCCCCGACGGACGTAGCCTGGTCTACGCATCCGAACGCGACGGACTCTGGCAGATCTACCAGGCTTCCCTGGTCAACGAAGATGAAAAGCAATTCACCTATGCCACCGAAATCAAAGAAGAACGGCTGACCAAGTCAAACAAGACTTCTTTCCAGCCACAATATAGCCCCGATGGCAAGGAAGTGGCATTCCTGGAAGACCGCACAGCCATCCGTGTCATCAATCTGAAAAGCCGTGTCACGCGGACTGTCATGGACAAGAAATACCAGTATTCTTACTCCGACGGAGACCAATGGTTCCAATGGAGCCCCGACAGCAAATGGATACTGTCTGACTTCATCGGCGTGGGAGGATGGAACAACAAAGACATCGTCCTGCTGAAAGCTGACGGCAAAGGCGAAATGCACAACCTGACCCAAAGCGGATACAACGACGGAAGAGCCAAATGGGTGCTTGACGGAAAAGCCATGATCTGGAGCAGTGACCGTGCCGGATACCGCAGCCACGGAAGCTGGGGAGCAGAAAGCGACATCTACATCATGTTCTTCGACCTCGAAGCATACGAAAAGTTCCGTATGAACGAAGAGGACCTGGCTCTCTATGAAGCTTCCGAGATGGAAGAAAAAGCTAAAAAAGCCAAAGAGGAAGCAAACGAGAAAAACAAGAAGAAAAAGAAAAAAGAAAAAGCTGAAAAGGACGAAGACAACACCCTCACATTCGACCTGGAAAACTGTCAGGACCGCGTCATCCGTCTGACCGTCAACTCCTCACGACTAGGAGACGCCCTGCTTTCCAAAGACGGAAGCAAGCTCTACTACATGGCTTCGTTTGAAGGACCGCAAGACTTGTGGGTGCATGACCTGAAAGACGACAACACACGCATCGTGGCCAAAGGCATCGGAGGCGGCTCCCTGATTCAAGCAAAAAACGGCACAATCTTCTTATGTGGACGAGGAAGCATGCGCAAACTCGATGTCATGAGCGGACGCACCACTCCCATAGCCTTCGAAGCCTTCTTCAATTACCGCCCCTACGAAGAACGACAATACATCTTCGAACATGCTTGGCAGCAGGTGAAAGACAAATTCTATGTGAAAGACTTGCATGGAGTGGACTGGAACAGATACAAGAAAGTCTACGAGAAATTCCTGCCCCACATCAACAACAACTATGACTTCGCCGAAATGCTGAGCGAGATGTTGGGCGAACTGAACGCGTCACACACCGGTGCACGCTACAACAGACAAAGCAACGCCATGCCCACCGCCACCCTGGGTGTCTTCTATGACGACACCTACACCGGCGACGGACTGAAAGTGAAGGAAATACCGGCCAAGAGCCCGCTGGCCCTCATCAAGACTAAAGTCACCACAGGATGCGTCATCGAGCAAATCGACGGACAGGACATCAAGAAAGGAGAAGACTACTATCCCCTGCTGGAAGGCAAAGTCGGACGGAAAATCCGCCTGACCGTCTACAACCCCGAGACCAAAGAACGCTTCGAAGAGACTGTGAGAGGCATCAACGCCGGCCAATGGAACAACGTGCTCTACCACCGCTGGGTGGAACGCAACCGCGCCGAAGTCGAACGGCTCTCAGGAGGCCGTCTGGGCTATGTACATATCCAAGCAATGAACAGCGAAAGCTTCCGCGAGACATACAGCGAACTGCTCGGACGCTACCGCCACAAAGAAGCCGTCGTCGTGGACGTGCGCCACAACGGAGGCGGATGGCTGCATGAAGACCTGATGATTCTCCTGACCGGCAAGGAATACCAACGCTTCGTGGCCCAAGGACAATACATCGGCAGCGACCCGTTCAATCAATGGACCAAGCCCTCATGCATGCTCGTCTGCGAGGACAACTACAGCAATGCACACGGCACTCCGCAACTCTACAAAGCGCTGAAAGTCGGCAAGCTCGTCGGTGCGCCCGTACCGGGGACGATGACAGCCGTCTGGTGGGAAACGCAGATTGACCCCAGCCTCGTGTTCGGCATCCCGCAAGTGGGCTGCGTCGACATGGAAGGCCGCTATGCTGAAAACCACGAACTGGAACCCGATGTGCTCATCTACAACGAGCCGGCCAAAGCACTCCGCGGCGAAGACGACCAGCTGAAAGCAGCCGTCGACGCATTGCTGAAAGAACTTCCGGCCAAGAAATAAAGTATCAAAAAGCAATAATTTCATCGTTCGATGTTCATCCGACGATGAAGCAAACAAAAAGGTTGCAACCTAAAAGTGTGGTTGCAACCTTTTTTGTTTGGTACGCCACATACGGCATAGCGGCTAGTTGAGTGCGTAGTATAAGCTCAGGAGAAACGCCATACAGCATGGCTGTTTCATAAAAATTAAACTTGATACTACTTTATCGGCTTATTTCTGCTTCCCCATACTTTAATGTCTTTCACAATAAATCCTTGCAAGTAAGGCAATAGCTTTGCTGCATAGGCATCGTCGGGAAGACTGCGTGTAAAGTCGGTATAATAAATATTTGTATCTTCGAAATATACACGTACTTTTATGAGTCCCGGCCTTGTCCACAATTCATCATAGGAATTATAATAAAGTGTGACTCCTGACAAATAGGAACGTCCTTCAGGATCTGCATAAGCACTTGTTTCTTCATCTGTTACATATTTTACAGGAAGATACTTCTGGTACTCCTTAAAAACTTCCTTCGCACGTTTCCCGATGAAGTCTGCTTTGTGAGTCACAAATTTATCTATCAGAAATTCCAGCGTGTCACCTTTGAGTTCTTCTGTCGGGTAGCTATAATAATAGCCTACTTGGGCTTTTACATTTTCAAGTCCGAATAAGATTACCAGTAATAAAAGTAAATGTTTCATTGCTGTTGATATTTTATGGGTCTGTAATATAGTTTGTCTTTATAAACGACTCTTTCTACATCGTAGATAGTGGTCATTGGGATTCGTGCATCTATTGTAACAGCTAGTGATGTCTCTTCCTCATAGCAATGGCATTAATAAAACAACTAATTGTAAAGTTCCTTTTTGCGGAAGAAATGTAGGGACACACGGTCCGTGTGTCCGCTCGCGCAAGCCCTGAAACACAGTGCATTGTCATTCGGACGCACAGACCGTGCGTCCCTACATCCCATTGTCAATTGTTTAAAGTTCTCCGTCGTCGCTGCCGTCTCCTCCGCCTTGCGAGCCGCCGCCGGGAGTCGTGCCGCCGTCCTCACCATCTTCCGCAGCCGTACTGCCCGAAGGCGAACCGCCGGCGATGCGTGCGTAGTAGCTCACGGTGCCGTTGAGATTCTCGATAAACGTGTTGATGGCCTCCGTCGGCTGCACGATGGCATATGCGTTGACCACCTGCACGATGTTTTTGTAGAGACCGTTGACCACTTCGACGGCATCCTCCGACTTCAGGTCAGACTGCGGCATGCGCTCGCTGATTTCCGCCGTGCGGGCCGTGATGGAGGTCTCAAACGTGGCATTGGCCGTGCGCAGGGCTTCGATGACTCCGGTCAAGTTCAGCGTGGCCGCGGCTTCCCGGTTGGCCTCCTCATCGAGCACACCTAGCAGGCCACGCACCTCAGCCGTCTGCTTGCTGTATTCGTGTTTGGTGATGCCTTTATAGGGCGAAAACTGCGGGTAAAGCAGCTCTGCCGCAGCACTCTGTTCTTCCACGGGCGAATTCCGGAACATCCGCGCCGTGCCGATGATGATGGTCACGGCGTTGTCGCGCACGCGGTCGGTGTCGGCCAACACCTTGGTGGAGACGAACGCACGCTGACGGTTGACGATGGATGCGAGCGTTTCGGCTGCTGCCTCGTAGGCCTCCATTTGGTCCTCGACATGGAGAGCCGCCGGCGTCGCCGTCGCAATGTGTTTCATCACTTGGTTGTGAAAATCGCTGCATGAGCCGATGGTCATTCGGGTCATTGCAAATGTTTTAATTTGATTTGGCATAACTAAAAAATTTAGAGTGTTAACGAAAAATCGTGCAAGTCGCCGTAGCCCTACGGAATGCTCCCGCAATTTGCGGCAAGTCGCCGTAGCCCTACGGAATGCTCCCGCAATTTGCGGCGGCTCGCCGTAGCCCTACGGAATGTTCCCGCAATTTGCGGCGGCCTGCCGAAGCCCTACGGAATGCTCCCGCTGTTTGCGGCGGCCCGCCGGAGGCCTGCGGAGGCTTCCACAAATATACATAACTATTCGTTAACATCTCTATTGAAAAAAATGATTTACTGCGCGTCGCGCACCCAGCGGACGGCCATATAGCGCAGATGAATGGGCCCGTGCCGACGCTCCACGCCGTCTTGCCCGGCCGCCAGCTTGCGATAGAACACCATCGTGTCGCCCGTGGTCGACTCCTCGTCAATCGTGGATGTCCAGTAGTAGGCCGCCTCGTCGTTGTACTTCAGCATGAGGCCGAAGCCATAGCCTTCCATGGAAAACAGCATGGCTCCGCCCAGTTGCAAACGGATGCCCGGATTGCTTTCGGCGCGCAGCGCGGGAGCGATGTCGCCCCGCCAGCCTATGGCGTCAGCGTCGCCGGCGCTCATGCCCAAGGCACGCTCCAGCGATTTCCAGTCGTCGTCGGTGGGCAGACGCCATCCCTCGGGTGCGGAAACGATGGCTTCCTCATAGCTCAAGAGGTTGCCATAAGCGTTGAAATATTCAAGCGTGTCGGTGTCAAAATCCACATCAGAATCATATCCCATGCTTTCGTTATAATATTCTTTGTTCCACACGGGCGAATCGTTTCGAGCGTTGGAAGTCGTCCAGTCCAGATTGCCGATGCGCACCCAGCCGTATTCAATAGTTGATGAAGCCCAGCTCGTAAATGGCTTCCAGCTGGGTGCGGTCCCAGCCTTCCACCCAGTCGTCCACATAATCGCCGCTATACACCTCGCCCGTGGCGTCGTAGAAGAGCCCCTCGTAGTCGTCCCAATCAAATTCGCTGATGGCATTGTCCACTATATCCTTGAACACCTCAAGAGCCGTGGCGGCTCGCTCTTCCTCCGTAAGGTTGGCCAGGTCGCCGGTGGCGATGCCCATGCAATAGATATTTGAGACTGATGCAAGGAATTCCCAGTCGTCCTCGTTGTATCTGTCTTGCTCCAAATTCTTGAGCAGCAGGAGAGAATATAGCATCATGCTTTCACCCATGTGGGGCAAGTATTCGTCTATGAAGGTCCGAGCCGCAGCCTGCATTTCCTCCAAGGTGGTGTAATATTCCATGCGCAGGTTGTAGCCTCCGTCTCCGTTCAGGTTATAGTTGAAGTCCACCATCTCCGTGTCATACACGGGGCGTCCCTGCTCGTCTGTGCCGGTCTGCACGTGGCGCAGGGTGTCGGAAAAGAGCAGATAGATGCCGGTCTCTTCATAGAAGGAGCGGCGCAGTTCGGCCATGGGGCTGTGGTCGCTTTCGTCGGGAAGGAACGAATTGAGTTCGTTGCCGCTGGGGGTCAGCGCGTCTTCTTCCCCGCAGGCAGTGAAGAGGGTTGCAACCTCCAACAGGAAAATGCCTGCCAAGTGTAGTATGTTTCGTCTCATAGGTCGTGCTTCGTTTTTTAGTAGTTTTCAGTTCTGAATGCTCTGCGCGCGGGGCGTGTGATGGTGCCGATGGACACTTGGAACTCGCGTATCGCGCGCGGGACGGGCAGCGTGTAGGCCACGTCGTTTTTTTCCAGCCGATACCAGTCGGCATACGTCGCATTGCTGTCATACATTTCTTCATAATAGTTGTGTGCGTGCTCGATGGTCTTGCTCCAGGGGTAGGGCTGGCACACTGTGTAGCGGCGCAGGTCGAACCAGCGGTGTCCTTCGAGCAGGAACTCGCGGGCACGCTCCTCGCGGATGAGGTCGATGAGCGCGTTGCCGCCCTCGGTCACGCTCACAGCTTGGTTCATGCGGGTGTCGAGGAAGGTCTCCAGATGCCCGTCGCCGAGGAGCAGTTCGTCAAGGTCTTCCCAGGTTTCCACCCGGGCCTTGTCTTGCGAGTATTCTTCCAGAAAGTCGGAACAGGAGGCCGACGCGGTCAGCAGCCCTGCGGCCAGAAAGGTTTTTATCAGGTTTGTTGGTTTCATTTGTTGGTTGTTTTAGAAAGTTACACTTAGGCCGAGCGAGAAGCTGGGACGGTCGGACAATTCGATGGTGGTGAATCCGCCCTGTGTCGGGGTCTGTCCCTTCAGTTCGCTGTCGGCGATGGTGAATAGGTTGTTTCCCGTGGCGGTCAGCTCCAGGCGGCTGATGCCGTAGGGTTTCATCCACTGGTCCGGGAACACGTAGGAAAGGCTGATGCTGTTGCACTTCAGGTAGTTGGCGCTCACCACACGGAGGTCGCTGTAGTCATACATGTCCCAGTAGTTTTCAGCCAAGACTTGCACGGCATAGCCGTAATAGTCAAGCGACGACGACCAGTGGCCGCTGTATTTGTAATAGCTGGGATGATTCAGGCCGATGAGGGCCGGGATGTTTGTGGTCAGCTCGTCACCGGGATTCATCCAGCGGTCCATGTAGTCGCGGCTCATGTTGTTCTCCGGGCGGATTTCAGCTGCTGTATAAATCGTTTGGCCATTGTTTTCTGCTCCTGAGCCATACATGCCAAAGAGACGAGTCTTAGCTCCCAGGCTGTAGGAGAAGAAGGCTGAGAAGCGCAGGTTCTTCCAGCGCAGGCTGGTGCTCAGGCCGCCCTGCATGCTCGGTTCGCGCGAGCCGGTGGCCTTGAGCACGCGGGTGTAAGTGTCATACTGGCTCAAGCCAACGAGGTCTTCGTAGTGGTCTTCCCAATCATCAAACATCGGACCGCCGTCCACGGGGCTGAGCCCCAGGAAACGATAGGAATAGAATGTGCCGAAGGATTCGCCCTTCACAATGGCCGTGCCATTGAGAAAGTCGGAGAGCAGATAGGATTCGCCGTCGGGCGTAGTGGTAATCTCATTGAGGGTGCGCGAGAATGAGGTCGAGATATACCAACGCCAATCCTTGTTCATGATAGGGCTGACCGTGATGTCGATATTGAAACCGTCGTTGGAGATTTGTCCGCCGTTGACCACGTAAGAGCTATAACCGTTCACCGTGGAAATACCCATGTTCATGAAGGCATCCTTCGTGCGCTTGAAATAGACGTCGCCCTGCAACTGCACGCGGTTGTTAAAGAACGAAGCCTCCAGTCCGATGTTGTAGGAGTGCGTCTTCTCCCAGCGCAAGTTTGGATTAGGATTCCCGTTGGCCGACGAGGTGAATTCATTGTAGTAAGAGCTCAGCGGATTCTTGGTAATGGTAAGCACGGGCGACTGGCTGGAAAGCATGTTTCCTTGGAAGCCGTAAGATGCTTTCACCGTGAGGTAATCAATCCAGTCCACATCCTGCATGAACTTCAGTTGCGAGAAGTTGAACGAGCCGGAGACTGATCAGATGGGGAGCAGCTTGTCGTTGCTCTGATGGCCGAACTCGTTCGAGCCGTCGATACGGCCGTTCAAGTTGAAATACACAAGTTGGTTCCAACTGTACGTGAAGGAGGCGTATGCCGAAAGCACGTTGCTCAGGTTATCAGTCAAGACAGGCACGTTGGATGATAACCAATCACCATAATCAGGATAGTCATCCAGATTGATATTGCTCACAAATGACAGTCCGCGATCCGGATAGTATCCGCGCGCCGTGTATTGGTTCTGCTTGTAGCGCATGGAGCTGACCTCATAACCAATGCTACCGTTGAAATTGTGCTTCTCTTCGTCACCGAAATATTTGTTCCAGTCCAGTTGCAGACGGGTAGTCCAACTTTTCTGCCGTGTGTTCTGGGTTGTCAGTTGTCCTCCCTGCGGACAGGTACTTGTGCTGGGAGCCACATCGCCATACTCACTACCACGCAGCTCCGCGATGTGATTGGTACGGTCGCCCCAATAATCTTCAATCGTGGTGTTTTGCGACGTATAGGAAGCAATAGCGTTAGCTGACAGCCAATCGTTAAACTTAAAACGGAAGTTGACATTCATCGTGATGGATGTCCCGTCCTGGCTCACGCCGCTGTTGTCCAGCTCATTCATGATATTGAAATCATATCCTTCACTATAAGTCACCATCTTCTTGTAATAATAGTAGTTGCCATCGGCATCATAGGCGGGATCACAATCACACCATTGGCTGCCTTGGAGCCGTAGAGTGCGGTGGCCGAAGCATCCTTCAGCACGTCGAGCCGCTCGATGTCTTGCGGGTTCAGTCCGGCAATGGCGTTACCGATGCGGTTCACGAAGTCGGGGTCATTCAACTCTTCCGGGGAGATTTCCACGGGGTCGTTTACCACGATGCCGTCCACTACCCAGAGCGGTTCGCGGTTACCAATGATGGACGACGTACCGCGGATACGGATTTTAGGCGCGACGCCGGCCTCTCCGGAATTGCTCATGAACATCAAGTCCGTCACCTAGCCTTCCAGCATCTGGTCGATGGATGTAAAGTCCGGACGGATGATGTCTTCGGCCTTCACCGTGGTGACGGCGCTGGTCAGGGCACGCTTGTTGATGACCTGGTAACCGGTGACGACCACTTCATCGAGGTTTTGCGCGTCGTCTTCCATGTAGATGTTGAGCGGGCGACCCCTCCACGTCAGGTGTTGGGTCTTCATGCCGATGAACGACACGGTCAGTTTGGGAGCTTTGCCGTCCTTGGACGGTTGCAAGGCGAGGGAGAATGTCCCGTCAAGCCCTGTGACGGTGCCTTGTTCGGCACCGTCCTGCTTCACAGATACGCCAATCAGCGGCTCACCTTGCCCATCGACCACTTTGCCCGTGGCACGATTCTCGTCTTGCGGCTTGCGTTTGATAACCACAGTGCGATTGTCATCGGCGATTTCAAACGTCAGTCCGCTACCGGCAAGACAATGTCTGAGAATCTTCTCCAAGGAAGCGTTAGTGAAATTATAGTCTTTCTTCTCCAACCCTTCCACGGCATTGTTACTGTACATGAAATTCACCTGCACTTGCTTTTTAATCTCCACAAACAACTCCCGAATGGAAGCTTGTTTCAACTGCACGGTCACCGGCTTATTGGTTTGCGCCATCATCACTGACGAACCCGACAGCAATATAGAGGCAAACAACAACCTCGCTAGTTTACGTTTTTCTCTCATAGTGTAAAACGGTTTAATTATGTTTATTAGAATGTTCTTTCATGGAAATAAGTACCTGATTGCCTTTCAGGCGGATGTCCATCTCACCGGTCAGGCGTATCATGTCAAGGAATTGATTGAATGTCCCGTAACGGTCGATGTCAAACGTGAAGCGCACCTTCCGCGCTTCGTCACTGCTGAATGAAGCTTGCACGTCATACCAGCGTCCAAGCTCATGCATAATCTTTTCCATCGACCGGTTGTCAAAGACGAAGCGTCCTTGATGCCAGGCTGTCTCCGCATAGACATCGGCCAAGCACGTATTGACACGCCCGTCGGCGTCGACCGTAGCCTTGAAGCCCACAGGCAGGCTGATTTCCTGCCCGACCGTGCGGACGTTCACCCGTCCGCTTTCAAGCACCACGTCCAACTGTGACTCGTCTTCATAGCAGCGGACATTGAGCTTTGTGCCCAATACCCGGATGTCAGCCTTCCCGGTGCTGATGGTAAATGGGTGCAACGAGTCCTTGCTCACTTCCAGGTAGGCTTCGCCTGAGAGGTTGATACGACGATTATGGGCCGAAAAGTTGCTCGGTACGGTCAGCGTAGAACCTGCATTCAAGTGGATTTGCGTTCCATCATCCAGGCCAATCCGGTATTCGCTTCCCAGCGGGACAACAACACGGGTATACAGGTCGGGCGACACGAAACCTTGCGAGACGGTGTCCTTCGCCTCCGTGTCCAATGCCAGGGAGAATTTCCCATTCAGCATATCACTGGTATAGGTGAACTGCTGCCCGTCGGGCCAACAAATTTCAGCCTGCGTAATGCCCGGATAGATGACCTTGGCGGCATCACGCTCTTGATAGCACCAGACTTGCCAACCAAGCAAAATGAACAGCACAGCCGCGGCGGCAACCATCCACCGCCGGATGCGCCGAAACCGCCCCAGCACGCCTCCGGTGTATCCCATACGCTCATAAAGCGACTGCCAGGAAGCGGCCTGCGCCTGCTTGTTATGGTCAAGGACGGCTTTCGACAAGAATTCCGGGGACAACAAACGTCCGGCCAAGCGACGACCCCGGCTGTCCGTCTGCACGAGCCTTTCAAGCTCTCTTTCCTCTGCCGCCGTGAGCTGCCCTGTGAGTTGCTTCATCACGAGCTGCTTCACGCGTTCTAATTGTGGTTTCATATAATCATTCATATCCTATTCTTTATTGATCGCGTCGTGTGCAGTCGACAAGCGGATTTGTTGGCAAACCGGGACAAGACATAAGGTCAGACAGGCAAATGCCGTGCTCCCCTTGCCGACTTCTCCGCTCGTCAACTAACAAACAACGCATTCTTTCATTGATTCTACACTATAGAAACAACTTCAAGTGCATTTGGTGTAATCCCAAACTGCGTTTTTTTCGGGAGAATGCAAAAAAATAAGCTACCGGGATGGTCAGCGAATGCTTGCATCCGGCGCTTGGCGTCAAAAAGGGGTGTAAAAACGAATGGGAACAGACGGCGACGGCGAGAGGGAGACACTATCGTGCAAAAAGCTGAAGCACGGAAAACAGGATATGCTTCAGGCGTCGTCTCAGATAATGATTGGCATTGTTGATGTGCTTCTTGACCGTGTTGATGGTGATGTGAAACTCCTCGGCAATCTCCCGCTGGCTCTTCCCGGACAAGCTTGCAGCATACACCTGACGGCAGACATCCGACAACTCGTCAAAAGCCGTATTGACCATCGAATAGACCTCAGCCTCTATCATCTTGACAGCCACTTCTTCCTCGACTGGTTCGGAAAGCGAGAGGCGGTCAGCAAAGTCATGCTCCACACGCGCGTGTTTCAGATAATTCAATATGGCATGGTAAAGCACTTGGAACAGGTATCTCCGGAAAGCTGCCAGGCTGGGAAAAGTCTCCTGACGCTCCCAAATCTTGAGCCATGTATCCTGAATCAGGTCGGACACGACATCTTCGTCAGCAATATACTGCATGCCGAAATACTTCAAACTCCGGAAGTTGTCCTCATATTGCTGCTTGAAAACACGCAAGTCTGCCAAGTCCAGAGTTCCGTCCTGTTCCGCGTCCTTATTTAATTGTTCCATCATGGCTGCGATGCCTTTCCTGTTGATTTCGCCGGTAAAGGTAATATTTCTATCTGAAAACGAAGGCATGGTGCCCTCCACCAAGATGGCTTGCAAGAGGTATTGTGATAGGGCTTGCAAGGGGTACTGCGATAGGTCTTGCAAGGGGTATGATGGTAGGTCTTGCAAGGGGTATCAAGGTATCCCATGCAAGGGGTCTTCCGTCCGCTTGCCGCAGGTCTCGGCCGGACGGCAAAAGGGCATGCGAAGGGAAGCATAATGCCTCGCCCCGTCGCATGCCCTTCTCCTAACCTACAGGCAGGAACAGCCCGGCTCAACGGTCGGCCTTCAAGCGGTCGGCCATCGCTTTGGCCAGTTCCTGGCAAGCGGTGCGCACGCTGTCCTTCATGCCCTGTTTCATCTCGACCGGAGTACCGACCACTTCAAACTTCACCTTCTCACTGAAGGCGGCCAGTCGCTTCACGGCATGGCTGGCCCAAGAGAATGAACCGAAGTAGCCCAGATAATGGTCCTTCATGTCGCGCATCTCGATTTCGCTCATCAGCATCTCCATCTGCGGATAGATGGACGCATTGTAGGTCGGCGCACCCAGGATGATGCCTTTGTAGCGGAAGAGATCGGCCAATATATAGGAATGGTTCACGCGCGACACGTCGTGGAGGACAATCTTGCGGATGCCCTGCACGGAGAGTTCCTCGGCAATGGCTTCAGCCATCTGCTGCGTGTTGCCATACATGGAGCCGTAAGCGATAACCACGCCTTCTTCCGTCGCATAGCGGCTCAGGCGGTCATACACGCCGACCACCTTGGCAACGTTCTCGCCCGTCCACACAGGCCCGTGCGTCGAGCAAATCATCTCGATGAACACACCGTCCAGTTTCTGCAAAGCCTTCTGCACGGGAGCACCATACTTGCCGACGATATTGGCATAGTAACGTTCCATCTCGCTCCAATAGAGGGTCGTGTCCATGTGGGTATCGACAGGAGTCCCGTTGAGCGCTCCGAAACTGCCGAATGCATCGCCGGAGAAAAGAATGTGGTCCGTGAGGTCGTAGCTGACCATAGTCTCCGGCCAGTGGACCATCGGAATCATGTGGAAACGCAGCTTGTGGTGTCCCAGCTCGAGCGTATCGCCTTCATTGATCGCCCTTGTCTGTGCACCGGCGCCGTAGAAGCCCTCCACCATGTCGAGCGCCTTCTTATTGCTTACGAGCGTTATGTTCGGGTAAAATTGACGAAGCAGACGGATGGAACCGGAGTGGTCAGGCTCCATGTGGTTGATGACCAGATAATCAATGGGGCGTTTGCCGATGACCTCCCTCACCTTTTCTATAAACAAGTCGAAAAAGTTCACATCAACCGTGTCGATCAACGCGACTTTCTCATCAGCAATCAGGTAAGAGTTATAGGTCACCCCGTAAGGCAACGGCCACAGTCCTTCAAACAAAGTCTTGGCGCGGTCATTCACGCCTACATAATGTACATTTCCTTTTAACGTAATCATTGTCTTTGAAAGTTATATGGGTTATTTTTATTCTGCGGATTTCAGCTTGTAAAGTTTGCCCTGCCAAGTCTGCCTTTCCCTCATCCGAGCCTTCAAGCGATCCGTAAACTCATGGTTCTTCAGTCCCCAATCAGGAGCTATGAGCAAATGCTTGGGCGACTGCGACACGAAACGCTCCAGGACCAGGTCCGGACGCAGGCGTTCGATGTAGTCGATGACCAGCCCGATGTATTCGTCAGCCGTGTAAAGACGGAATCCGGACGGGCAAGCAGCATATTCCTGTGCCATACGGGTCCCCCGGATAAGCTGCAACTGGTGCATTTTCAACGTGGTGAGCGGCAGCTGTGAGACGGCTTCCGCCTGCGCCATCAATGCGTCATGCCCCTCTCCGGGCAATCCCAGGATGACATGGCCGCCCGTGTGTATCCCGGCAGCCGCTGTCCGCAGGATGGCATCCCGGGCTGTCTGGTAGGTATGTCCCCGATTGATGCGTGAGAGCGTCGCGTCATTAGTGCTTTCAATGCCATATTCCACGAGCAGGAAAGTCTGCCGGTTGAGCCTGGCCAGATAATCAAGCAGCCCATCGGGCATGCAGTCAGGACGTGTGCCGATGACCAGTCCGACGACACCGGGCACGGAAAGTGCTTCCTCGTATTTGCGTTTAAGTTCCTCCAGCCCGGCATACGTGTTGGTGTAGGCTTGAAAATAGGCCAGATATTTCATATCCGGATATTTGCGGGAAAAGAAGGCTTTTCCTTCCTCCAACTGGCAAGTGATGGACTTGTCCGTCTGACAATAGTCAGGGTTAAAAGTCTGGTTATTACAATAGGTGCACCCTCCGTGACCGACCGTACCGTCACGGTTCGGACACGAAAAGCCTGCATTTAAAGAAATCTTCTGTACTTTCTCTTTAAAATACTTTCCTAGGAAAACATTCAAGTCGTTATAGAGAAAAGACGGTTCCATTTTTACTTTTTCCTGTTCTTTCATTATGCTATGGACTCGTAAACCTAGTGTTTGCCACCTATGAAAACGGTGACAAAAATACGAAAAAGAAGCGGAAATCACAGTTGAAACTCTTACATTTGCAGACATTAGTCATTATAATTAACCTATTATATGAAAAAACTAACGATTTTATTAGCACTCTTTTTGGCTTGTGCAGCACCCATCGTGCGTGCTGCCGATAAGTTGGAAATGCAAGATGTCGTGTCAGGCAAATATGCGGCCCAGCGTGTATATGGCGTCAATCCATTGCTTGACGGCGAACATTATGCACAAATCAGCAATGACGGAAAACGCATTGTCAAGTATTCATTCAAGGACGGCAAGGAAGTGGGAACCATATTCGATGTCACCACGGCACGCAACGTCAAGCTCGACAGTTTCGACGGATATATCATGTCGCCTGATGAAAGCCGTATCCTGATACAGACAAACACCCGCCCCATCTATCGCCGCTCCTTCACGGCTGAATATTATATCTACTCTGTCAGAAACAACACCCTCGAACCGCTTTCCAAAAACGGCCCGCAGCAAGTCCCCCTGTTCTCACCCGACGGAAACAACATCGCCTTCGTCCGTGACAACAACATCTTCCTCGTCAAGCTGCTCTTCGACAACAGCGAATCACAAGTAACCAAGGACGGAAAGTTCAATGAGGTGCTCAACGGCATCCCTGACTGGGTCAACGAAGAAGAATTCGGTTACAACCGCGCCTTCGACTTCAGCGCCGACAGCAAGATGATAGCCTTCATCCGCTTCGACGAGACCAAAGTCCCCATGTTCTCCTTCCCGCTCTATCAAGGCATGGCACCCGCTTACACGCAGTTTGCCGAATATCCCGGATATTATTCTTACAAATACCCTGTGCCCGGAGCGCAAAACTCGGAAGTGACCGTACACACGTATGACATCAAAAGCCACGTCACCCGCCAAATGGACCTGCCTCTCGACAAAGACGGATATATCCCCCGCATTCAGTTCTCCGATGACCCGGACGGCCTCATCATCACTACCCTCAATCGCAACCAGAACCGCTTTGAAGTCTACATGGCCAATCCCCGCTCACGTGTCTGCCGCCTGCTGGTGCGTGACGAAGCCCCGCAATATATCAAAGAATCGGCTTATGCCGACCTGCACTTCTATGACGATTCCTTCGTGCTGATGAGCGAGCGCGACGGCTTCAACCATATCTACCTGTATTCCCTCAACGGAAACATGCTCCGCCAGGTGACAAAGGGCAACTATGAAGTGAAATCATTCATCGGATGGGACAAGAAAAACAATGTGTTCTATTATGAAAGCAACGAGGAAAGCCCCTTGTGCACGGCTGTCTACAAAATCGACGCAAAAGGACGCAAAACCAAGTTGAGCCAAGAACGTGGCACGAACAATGCCATCTTCAGCCAGGACCTGCGCTACTTCATGAATACGTACACCAACTTCAACACTCCTCCCGTCATCACCCTCAATAACAACAAAGGCAAAGTGCTGAAGACCCTGGTCGACAATGAAGCTCTGAAAGAACGCCTCGCCTCTATGAACCTGGGGCAACGCGAACTCTTCACATTCAAGACCTCGGACGGCACGGAGCTGAACGGCTGGATGGTGAAACCGGCCGATTTCGACCCGACAAAGAAATACCCCGTCGTAATGTACCAATACAGCGGCCCAGGCTCACAGATGGTGACTGACAGCTGGAACAACGGTGCACGCGGCAACGGTTGTCTGTGGGAAATGTACATGGCCGGTAAAGGCTTCATCTGTGTCTGCGTCGACGGACGCGGCACGGGCGGACGCGGAGCAGCTTTCGAGAAATGCACGTACATGCAACTGGGCGTCAAGGAAGCACATGACCAAGTAGAGACAGCTCAATACCTCTCCACGCTCCCCTATGTGAAGAAAGACGCCATCGGCATCTGGGGCTGGAGCTTCGGAGGCTACAACACGCTGATGTCCATGAGTGAAGGCACACCGGTGTTTGCCGTAGGTGTGGCCGTTGCTCCCCCGACAAGCTGGCGTTACTACGATTCGGTCTACACCGAACGCTTCATGCGCACTCCGAAAGAAAACGCTGAAGGATACCGTGCATCCTCAGCCTTGGAACGTGTCGGAAAGTTACACGGCAAGCTGTTGCTCGTCCATGGCCTGGCCGACGACAATGTGCACTTCCGCAACACGGCAGAATATAGCGAAGCACTCGTACAAGCCGGCATCCAGTTTGACATGCACGTCTATACAAACCGCAACCACAGCATCAGTGGCGGCAACACCAGCCTGCACGTGTATTCGCTCATCGCCAACTATTTCATTGATAATCTGAAATAACAAACAGAACCGGACAGTGCAACGAGGCTGTGTCATAGAGGACACAGCCTCGTTTAACTATACAAAAGCAACTGTTTCAATTATTGTCCGACCGTACCACACGGAAACCGACATTGGCATAACCATGCGAACCATTCCTAACGTCATCTGCCTTTTCGCTGCGGCAATCATCGCGTTTGGAATCCCAGCTACCGCCTTTAATGATATAAAAGCCCTTGTTGTCTATCGACGAAGTCCATTCCCAGCAGTTACCCCAAAAGTCAATTCCACCACAAGCTCCTTTGCTTTGTTCGTATGCATCCACAGCCGTTAATCTACGTTCAGCATGGCCGGCATTCATGAAAACATCCTTGGGCATGTGCCCGGCAGCAAGCACCCATTCTTCCTCATTAGGCAGACGATAGGTATGTGTGGGGTCATTCTGAGTGAGCCAGTTGCAATACGCTTCGGCGTCCTTGATTGAGATACCCACGACAGGATAATCGTCTTTTCCCCTATCATACGCAAACGTTGGGTTGAAGGCCGCATATTCGGCATTGGTTACAGGTGCATAACCGATATAAGCATTTGTAGCCGACGCTCCGCGCAACACCATCCAAGCGTCTTCGGGATTTTCATCCCTACGTGGGTCAATGAAGCGCAGGAATTGCTGTTGTATTCGGACGTCGCGGTTTTCCACCATTTCATTCACGATGCCTTGCATGTGTTCCACAATGTGATAAGTCCTTGCCTCACGCTCCAGCTCGCGAAGTTTGTTTTTCTTTCTCGCCACAACTTTATCGTAACGAATGCCCATCCGCTCCAATAATGCCTGTCGGTTAGCTTCCGTCGGTTTCCTTCGGTATTGGATGAAAAGCTTGTGTGTCATGGCATCCATCTTCGGACGTTCCTTCTCGACAAGTGGAGCATCAGGCTCCTCAAACTCCAGTTCACTTTCCACCAGGTCGCTCGGAGCGATAAAGACTCCCGGGCTTACAGCCTGATGAACACCGAAATAATCAGCCACAAGACCGTCTTTGTAAATGGAAAGCCGGTATCCGCCGTAAAGGTCGCAAGGCAAGGTAGAAATGAAATAGTCCTTGCAGGGTGTGAAGCCTGAGGAATCGGAAGCAATGAACGTGATGATGGTACTTGCGTTTTCCATTCCTTCTGCCTGTGTGTTCCCTTGTACGTTCGTTTTGATGTTCGCCTTACCTGCCAACGGATTACCGTCTACGCTTTCCAACTCGACTTTGGTCACACCGGAAAGACGGATGTTGAACTTAATACCGCAACAGAGTTCGGAATCGCCATCATATCCGTTATCCTTATCTGTTTGAACGGAAGAGACCACCATTATACTCCCTCTGCTGTTCTCTTGGGTGGACACAACAGTGACCGTCACAATGGCTACGGCCATTGCTAGTATTTACAACCGATTATTAATCAGTATTTTGCACGTAATAAGTCAGAAATATGGTCGTAATCTTTAAGGATATATTCTAAAGGGTGAAGATTTAACGCTTTTATTGATTCTTAACTTCCTTGGAGTATCAATATGGGCAGTTTCTTCTCTTTTCTGTGCTATTCACTTCCGATATTCCATGTTTATTTTAGCTTATTGCCTAAGCCGATACAAAGGTAGCATATTTTGTTTGATATTGCCCAATATATCTTTTCGTTGTTTGTATTACCACATACAGTTATCACATAATCCCACTCTTGGTCAAGATATTGTTTCACGTTTTTGGGGGTATGGGTTGTTATGTCAATGACTATTTCCTGCATTGTTGATATTGCATTGGGATTGACTTGTTCGGCTGGATGTGTACCAGCCGAACAAAGTTCTATGTTGCTATCAAGTGATTGTAAATAACCATGCGCCATCCGGCTAAGGCAACTATTTCCAGTACAAAGAATCAATACATTCGACAAAAGAATTTTTATCTGATTATTTGTTTGCTTGCATTCTCCGCATCATTTCCACAAATCCTAATTTGTTGAATTGGTAGAAAAATTCTGTGTGTTCGGGAGTGTCATTTTCCAACAACAGCAGCAACTCTTTGGCAAAATCCAGATATCCCGAACCGTTGGCAGTCACAATGCGGTGATCGGAAACGACTTGTGCATTGACATATCTCGCTGCATTGGTATAGTGGCTTCCACCCCACAATTGTAATTGTTCTAACCCGTTTCCAGTGTGACGGACGGAGTTTAGAAAGCCATGCTTGGCAAGGAAAGAAGCCGCATTGCAGATAGCTCCTACAATAATCCCTTTCTCTATGGCACGGCGGACAATCGGCACGACTTTATCCGCTTCTTTTTCGTCAAGCCATCCGAAACCTCCAATTAACACCAATGCGGCATAATCATCGGGCATCGTATCAAAAGAATAGTCGGGCAAAGTACGGAAACCACTGCATGAACGCACAGCATCTAATGTGGGCGCTACGACTTTGTTGATGTATTTGGGATTCTCTTTTATACTATATTCGTCACATGCTATAGCCGATGCCAAGAACACAGGCTCATGGTCGGCATAATTGTTTAACAACAGATATAATACCTCGTTCTTCATATTTATTTTCTTTTGATGGTTTGACATTTTCTTTTGGTCATTTCTTCGGCGAAGGCTTGTTCTCCTTGTTCCTTTATATAGCGAATACATGCAAAACGGTCAGAATTAAACAGGAATGCGAATACTTTGCCTATCCAGTTGGAAAACAACTTACATTCCCTGACATCATAGGAGCATTCAGCACAAGTATTGAACTTGTTTCCTTTGCAGCATGAGCGGATTTTACACCAAGTTGCATTTTCGTTTTGCTTGCATCCGGGACATTTTTCTGCCAAGAACTTACGGCAGGCTCCGCAATAAAGGCCGCAAGCGGCTATGTTTTTAGTGTCAGATACGATAGTTTTCATAAGCATCAGATGTTGGAGTGAGAAAATTCGCCATTAATCCAGAACGTAGCTTCCGTGCCAATAAAATGCAGAAGTGCATAATTCGGGTCGCTCGCTCCACCAGGGAAATGATAAACGAACCAGTCCTGCCACATATCCTTGCGGATGGTATCATCCGTGATGACTTCTACTGTACCACGCAAGGCAACCCCATCTCCATAATGGTCATAGCATAGTCTCGCCTTATTGTTCGCCTTAAAATCATTCACTTTCATGGAATCGGCACTTGTCGCCATCCAAACCTCATGGAAACCCTTTGCACCAATCTTGGACATCTGCACTGGACGAGGATAACCGTTGGCATCAATGGATACTACGGTAACGTTCTCACATTGGGAAAGCAAATGAGTTGCTTTTTCCGCCAGCGTCCGTTCATCTTTCACTTTCCACCGTTTCAGGTGCGGAAAGTGTTGGAGCATTTGTTCTTTCGCTTGTATGGAAGTCAACTTACATCCCGTCTGCACATTCTATTGGTCTAAGAATTGCAGGCAGAACTCTATCATCTGGTTCATTGTGAACTCTTGGGTGAATTGTCCGTTTTTGTAGCAATAGACGCAATAATCCTCGCTACGGCTTCCATCGGCATTGGTTCCTCTGTTCTCATCAGTCAGAGGCATACCGCAACTTTGACAAAATTCTTGTTCCATATATGTTTCCTATTCAATGCCTATTATCAGTCCCTTTATAGGCGATTATAAAATGCAAGCGTGGAACTGCAATATATGATATTCGAGAAGTCGAATAAAGTCGAAAATGAAAAAAAGAGCTAAACAAATGCAAATATAACCTCTAATATTCAATACTTTATGTGGTATCAGATTCGGGAATGACTTTTTAATTTGTCTTAATTCGTTGCAAGTTTCCTCGGGATATATGGGAACATATTCGGGAATTTATTTACCTTTGTCATGAAATCAAAAAGGCATAGCAAATGAAAATTTCCGTCTATCTGAAAAAATGTTCCGCGACCACTTCAAACATCTGCTTCCGGGTACGGGAGAAGAACGTGGACATCAAAGTGGTTTCCCCCATCGCGGTCCATGACAAGTATTGGGATGCCGATACCTTATGTTACAGGCGAACGACTGCCGTGACGGCCATTGAACAGAAACGGGTACCCGAACAGATCGCCGCCATCATCGAGAGAGCGGAAAAGACCTTCTCCGAGAAGGCTGACGGCAAGTGGATGAAACAGGTCATCGAGGATGTCCTACATCCCGCGCGGGCTTTCGAGCGTGATCACCCGAACCTGCTCCACCGCATCCACGAGTACCTGGAAAAATATGACGGCGCGGAAAGAACCAAGGAGCACATCGTCCGCTTCGAGCGAACGATGACCAGGTATCACGAGTACCGGCGTGAATTATTGGGCGATACTGACTTCACGCTCTTCGTTGAAACTGTCACCCTGGGGCAGATGAACGACTTCAGGGAGTACGTCGCCAACGAGTATCTGCTCCGCCAGGAGTATCCTGACTTTTATACTCCCCGTATGCTCATCAACCACAAGCCCAAGCCTCTATCCAACACGACCGTCATCAATACCATGAACCTTTTCTGCACGTTCCTGCACTGGTGCAAGAGAATGAAGTATTCCGACAACGAAGTCTATGCTGTCTATGGATGCAAGGAGCCGACCTACGGCGACCCGTTCTACCTCACATCGGAAGAGAGGAATGTCCTGTACGACGCGGACCTGAGCGACTGCCCGAAACTGGCTGTCATCCGGGACATATTTGTATTCCACTGTTATGTCGGTTGCCGTGTCGGTGATCTCTACAGGATGACCAAGGAGAACATCAAGGACGGTTTTCTGGAGTATATGCCTCAAAAGACAAAGAAGTGCCAGGCGAAAACCGTCAGGGTCCCATTGCATGAAAAGGCGGTCAGAATACTGGAACGCTATAGCGGGAATACTGGCAAGCTGCTTCCCTTCAAGCCCATCAACACTTACAATCTGGGTATACGGGAACTGCTGAAACATTGTGGCATTGACCGCGTGGTAACCATTCTTGACACGCACGGCTACAACACCGTGCAGAAACCCTTGTACGAGGTGGCCAGCAGCCACACGGCACGCAAGACTTTTGTAGGCAACCTGTACCGGCAGGTTCCGGACCCCAACCTGATAGCCTCCATGTCAGGCCACGTGGAAGGCAGCAGGGCCTTCCGGCGTTACCGGACGATAGATGATGACATGAAACGAAAACTTGTGGAAATGATAAACTGAGGAGGATATATACATGAAAGTAACAGCATTTATCAGAAAAACATCGGCGAAAAACAACGTGACGGATCTTGCCCGGGTCTATTTCCGTGTCCGGGATATCGGTGGTGTGGACATAAAGGCCGCGAGCGAGCTGTCCATCAACCCGAACCATTGGAGTCCGGAGAGACAAGGCTACAAACCACGTGTGGCTCTTGTCTCGGAAGAGAAGAAGAACGCTTTCGACAGGGATATCCAGCAAATTACCCACCTGATCACCAGGGAATACAGCCGTGGAGTTGACGGAAACTGGCTCAAGGGACTGATAGAAGAATACCATCACCCCAACATCAATGCAAGGGGCGGCAACAAGTCAGAGGAATACCTGTTGTCATACCAGATACAAAAATATGTTGACGAGACCCCACTCGCGTTCGAGAGCCGGAAACATCATCTTGACAATCTCAACAAGGTACTCCGTTACGAGCGTTTCCGCCATGAGGTCATGCACCAGAGAGGCTTCCATCTTTGCATTGACTCCATCACGGCAGATGACATAAGGGATTTCAAATTCTGGCTGCAGGAAGAGCACAAGTATGTTGACATGTATCCTGTGTTTTACCAGAACGAGGTCCGCCGCAATGTCGAGCAGGTACGTTCCGAGAACAGCATGTCGGGAAGCCTGTACCGCGTACGCACCGTCATCAAATGGTGCATCAAGCGTGGCCTTACACGAAATAACCCTTTCGACCAGTACCAGATCGCGCAGCCCATGTACGGTGACCCATTCTACCTGACACTTGAAGAACGTGACAAGGTATATTATGCCGACTTAAGCGGCATGGGTGCCAGCTATCCGGTCTATCGTGACATCTTCATGTTCCAGTGCCTGATCGGTTGCCGTGTCAGTGACTTGAACAGGCTGACCAAGGCGAATATTGTGGACGGTTGCGTGGAGTACATCCCCCAGAAAACCAAGCTGGAGCACGCGGGCACGGTACGGGTCCCGCTTAACCAAAAGGCCTTGGATATACTGGAAAGGTACAAGGACCTGGAAGAAGCGCTGCTCCCGAGATTCTCGCATTTCGGCTACAACAAGAAAATAAAGGAGATTCTCAAATACGTGGGAATCGACCGCATGGTCAGGGTGCTCGACCCGAAGACGCGCGAGGATGTGGCAAGACCATTGTACGAGGTGGCCACCACCCACACGGCGAGGAAGACCTTCATCGGAAACCTGTACAAGCAGGTCAAGGACCCGAACCTGATTGCCTCCATGTCCGGACACTCTGAAGGTAGCCGTGCCTTTGCCCGGTACCGCAAGATAGACGATGAAATGAAGAAGGAGCTGGTAAATCTTCTGGATTGACCGTTCCTTTTTTCCACCTATCCTTTTATATCCACCGATAATGCAATATGAATATGGACGAGCAGAAGTTGACATACGAACAATTCAAGGAGGATATTCTCCAGTGGAAGAACACGCACCGTGAAGAATACAACCGCTTCTCGCGCCTGATGACAAACGGTGACGAGAGGCAGTATCTTGCCATCTGCAAAGCCATATTCAGGCAACTCCCCGGCATCAGGCGGGAATGGGAATTGTCCTGGAACGATGACAGCACGGATGGCCTTGCAAATATAAACATGCAGTTCGCGGAGAACGCGGTACCCGGGCAGATCGTGGAGCTGTACACGAAACAGAGGGAGGAAAACAATCCTCTGCCCGACAACATTCCACCGCTCACATTGTGGGGCAGGATAAAGTCCTTTTTTAGCGGCAAATCTTCCAAGCCGGGTGTCACCCTTTCGGCACCGCTCGTGTTGAGCTGGCTGTATTATGGAAAGAGCTTCGAAGCGATGGTTTCCATGATAGAGAAACAGATGAAGAATCCGAAAGCTGACAATGCTGACAGGCTGGGCTGTTCCCTTGTAGTCAAGCAGATAATAAACGTATCCATCAAGAACGGTTTCCGAACCCGGGCAGACTGGGACAGGTATTTTGCCATGAACAACGCCATTGAAAAAGGCCATGTCGGCGAATGGGCCTTGCAAGCCATCACGGCTGACATGGAAACCGATGAAGAAAGCAGGGATACGATTACAACCCGGACCGAAGACAGCGTCAGGGGGCCTGTTGTACAACGCGTGGCCGGAAAGAAAAAAATCCAGGAACGGCCACTCGCCGATTATCTTGATCACGAGAACAAGGAAGTTGTATTACATCATATCCGCGACTTTATTTCCGTCAATACAAGTGCCATTCATCAGGCATTACCGTTCTATGTATTGAAGGAGCTCGGTCTGGTTGCCGGTATGCATACAGCCAAGGAGTACAGCATGGGGCTGACATTGCAGTTCACGGATTTGCCGTCATTGAAAAGCGAGAGCGCCATACGGCAGTCGGTCGGGTTCCTGAGAACGGCAAAACATGTGATCAAGGACGGCAAAGACCAGATGGCACCCCTGATAGAGAGTGACGAGAACCGGGAACTGTTCCAGAAATTGGCACAGGCTATCAGTAATATCCCAGGTACAGGCACGATGGCCATTGCAGAGAAATAAGGCTAATTATAACCTTTTCACGTTGTCACACGGACTTATATTGTCATGACAATTTAAGACAAATCATTATATATCAACCACTTTTAATTTACACATACATTTGCACCGTCAATCCTTTCCCGAGGGCTGGCGGTGCTTCTCTTTTATAAGCCATCGGAAGCGGGGCACCAGGGAACTTTTGAAGATGGTCATCACAAACTTCAAAACTGATATTTATGATTACCATAGAGAGTCTGGTCGAGCAAGGAGCGAACGTGAAACTGGAAGTTACTCCCGCTGACCTTAAAATGTTCGCTGAATCCATCGTGCAGCGTACCATCATGGCGCAACAGGAAGAACAGAGAGCCGCGATACTGCGTGAAGCGGAGGAGACTTATCTCAATACAAAACAGGTCCGTGAGTTGCTGAACGTGTGCGAGGGCACGCTCAACCTGTGGGCGAAACGAGGCTATCTCGTACCGGTCAAGGTCGGTAACAAGAACATGTATGCCAAATCTGATGTACGCCGGGTACAGACAGGCAACAAGTCCGAGAGTGTAACATCCTATTGCAAGAGAAAAAATGTGTGATATGGCAACCGGCAGGCTAGAACTGTGTAACAGAATCCGCATGGAGGCGGAGGATATTGAAAGAACGGGATTCCCGCTGGAGGTCCTGCCCCAGGCCGTGCAGTCTGTCATACTCGATATGGCCACATACGAGAACTACAAGATCGAGTTTATCGCTACGGCCATGTTGTCGGCTGTATCCGCGGCCCTGGGAGGCGCATACCGTATCCGCATCAAAGGAGACTGGCAGAGCAGCGGAGCGTTGTACGTCATTCTGGTAGGCAGACCCGGACTGGGCAAGACCCCACCGCTGGAGGCCGCATATCGCCCGATCCGGAAACGTGACTATGCCCTTTTCAAGGTGTACGAGACAGAAATGGAGGCATGGAAAGCCGCAGGAGAAAACGGGAAGAAACCTGTCCTGAAACGCACTGTAGTCTCTGATTTCACTCCCGAGTCGCTTTTACTGACCCACCACAATAACCCGAGAAGCGTGGTCATTCTGGTGGACGAGATCATGGGCATGTTCAATTCCGCCAACCGTTACACGAACGGGCAGCTCATAGAACAGCTTCTGACTGCATGGAGTGGCGGGGCTTTGGATGTTACCAGGGTAAACTCCCCTGTTCCTGTACACATCGAGCATCCATGCATAAACATCATCGGAACCACGCAGACCAAGCGTGTACACGAGCTTCTGAAAAAAGGTTTTGAGGAAAACGGGCTGCTTGACCGTATCCTGTTCGTGATGCCCAAATCCCCCAAACTTTCATCCTGGAAAAACCGGGACGACGATGGGGAAAGGACATCCCTGGCTGCAGTCCGTTGGGAGAATATATTGAACAAGGTCCTTGTGTTGGACTATGATACCGAAGCGGAAGAAAAAATACCCCATGTGCTGTCCATGGACGGAGAGGCCAGGGAATACTTCTTCTCCTGGTGGAACAGGAAGGTGGAGCGTATCAACCAAATAGAGGATGATGCCGAGGTGGACAGCCGGGAAATGAAACATCCGGCTCATGTAGCCCGTCTGGCATTGATAATTCAGGTTTTGCGTTACGCGTCCGGTGAAAGTCACTTGCAGTTTATAGATGTATCATCGGTGAAAGCCGCCATACGGCTGAACGACTATTTTGAGGAGTCATACACGCGTATCCGTTCTTTCGTGGCGAATGACACCTGTGAAGATCCTCCAAAGATGTTGCTGTCGATGTTACCTGATACCTTTGATACAAAGATGGCCATAACCGTTGGAAAGGAACGGCAGTGCGTCAGCGAGCGGACTGTCATGAACTACCTGAAGGAGTTATGCCGCAGCAGGCTTCTCCGGAAATCAAAAGCCGGACATTACGAGAAAATCATGTATGACAAATCTGGAAAATCCAATGAAAGTAATGATGAATCATCCCCACGAAACTGCAACGTCTGATCCCTTGTTGCAGCCTGCAGTCTTTGCAGTTTTGCAGTTTCTAGGACTGAAAAGGGAAAATTCCTGCAGGACTGCAAGAAATGCAAACTGCAAATGACGGTTTTCATTTGCAGAAACACGTAATCGACAACATTATGAACGAATATAGATTCCATCTTCAAAAATACAAACCGGGCAGCAAGACCGTCTGTCCGGGGTGCGGAAGGAAGTCCTGCTTTACCCGTTATATCGACGAGGCGGGAGAGATTTCTTTCCCGGGATACGTGGGTAAATGCGACCACATCAACAGTTGTGGCTATCACTATTCCCCGAAAGAATATTTCCGGGACAATCCGTCAGCAAGGAAAACATCGGCTGGCCATAAAATGAACGGCAATGTATTTACGGCAGTAAAGTATGCAGCCAAACAACCTCCAACAGAACAAGAACCGGAGATTTCTTGTCTTCCCTATGATTGGGTTGAGCAATCCATGCGCGGGTACGACATCAACCCTTTGTACCGTTACTTCACCAAAGTGGCGGGAAAGGAGGAAGCCGGCAGGTTGTTCCATGTTTACAAAGTCGGCACGTCAAGGATGTGGAACGGTTCGACCGTGTTCTGGCAGATAGATGTAAAGGGTAACGTGCGTGCAGGCAAGATTATGGGCTACGATGCCGTAACCGGACACCGGATTAAAGAGCCTTTCAATCAAGTCAACTGGGTCCATTCTGTAAGAAAAGTGCCGGACTTCCACATGAAGCAGTGCCTGTTCGGTGAGCATCTGCTTTCGGACACTTCCGCTGCCATGTCAGCCAAGCCTGTAGCCATTGTCGAAAGCGAGAAGACGGCACTGGTTGCCGCCCTGTTCATCCCTGATTTTGTATGGCTTGCCACCGGGGGAATGCACGGCTGTTTCAACAGTGAGGCCATGCAGGTGTTGAAAGAACGCGAAGTGATTCTTTTCCCCGATCTTAAGGCAACCGACGGATGGCGGCAACGGCTGCCGATGCTGGAAACCGTCTGCAGGCGTGTCACCTGTTCCGACCTGCTGGAGAAGATGGCGACCGATGAACAGCGTAGTCAGGGACTGGACATTGCCGACTTCCTGCTGATGGAGGACACGCCACAGATGGTTCTCGCGAGGATGATAGAACGCAATCCAGCGTTGCAGACCTTCATCGACACTTTCGGACTCGAACTGGTGGATGCAGGAAAGATTGAATGAAGGAGGCGCAATGGACAGCTCGCTGTCCCGTGAAAATGGGGTTGTAAAATCCCGTAGCTTATTAGGGCATTTTCACCGCCTCCGCTCCGCGTCCGGCAGTCAAAAAGCCCATAAGCCGGAGCACTCCTCAGGCTCCCGGGTATGCCTCCGGCAGTCTGACGGGATTTTACAACAAGAATAACAATAAAATAACGAACAGATATGAGTAATACACAATACGCTGTCTGCCACCTGCAGCGTGGCAGCGGCAATGACAGTGGAATGTCATGCCATATAGAAAGAAAGGATGCCAAGGGAAAGATTTATGTGCCGGTTAATGCCGATGCGGACCGGACACATCTCAACCGTGAGTTGGTCAGATTTCCCGATGGCGTGTCCAATCGCACCGAGGCGATACAGCACCGTATCGAGACTGCCGGGCTGCGCCGCAAAGTCAGCAAGAACCAGACAAAGGCAATACGTGTAATGCTGACCGGAACGCATGAGCAGATGATGGAAATTACCAATGACGGCAAACTGGACAGTTGGATCGATGCCAATCTCAAATGGCTAAAGGAAACCTTTGGTGATGACAACCTTGTGTCCTGCGTGCTGCATATGGACGAGAAGACCCCACACCTGCACGCCACAGTCGTACCCATTGTAACCGGTGAGCGTATCCGCAGGAAGCGGGAAGGCGAAAAGAAATATGAAACGAAGTCCGGACCCCGCCTGTCGGCAGACGATGTGATGCGTCGTACCAAATTACATGAATACCAGAACAGCTATGCCAAGGCCATGAAACCGTTCGGGTTGCAGCGTGGAATTGTCGGTTCTACCGCCAAGCATCAGGCGAACTCGGAATATTACAGGCAGCAGGTAATACAATATGAAGAGGATATAGCCAAGTTACAGGCCGATGTGGAGAAGGCGCAAGAAGGCAGGAGCACCATCCTCGCGTGGTTCGGCAAGGGGGACCTTTCCAAGGCGAAGAAGGAACTGGCTGACAAAGATGGACTGATTGCCGAACTCAATAAACAGATTAAGGAACTTCAGGCAGAAAAGGCACGGTTGCAGGAACAACATAAATCAGAAATCGGAAAGTTACGAAACGGCTATCAAAAAGAAATAGACAAGGCCATTCATCAGGCGGAAGCAGCAGAACGGCAATTCAAGGAGAAGGATGCAATCATAGACAGACAGAGGAAACAGATAAGTTTGCTCGACCGCAAGGCTAATCCCCAGCGTTACAGCCTCTCGTCCGGTGCCGAGCTTGTACGTGTCAATGTCTCAAACTATCGGAATCCGTCGCTTCACATCTGGACACGGGTCGGTGATGAACTTTTTGATAACATCAAATTCCAGATAGACTATGATGTGGCCCAAAAACATTTCAACGGCCAAATCACGGACGAGGAGTTTGTCAATGCTGTATTCGATCCGCAGGAACAGGTAAACGGGAAACAGGCGGAATTACTGGACGCCGTTTTCACCCTTGCCGCCGGAGGACCGGCAGAGGTTCATGTCGGTACAGGCGGAGGTAGTTCTTCTTCGGAACTTCCGTGGAACGATAAGAAATACAAAGGATTGAAACGACAATAATATCTATTTTTATTAGGCTGTTGCTTGAATAACTAGTATATTTGTAGTGTTTTGACAAAGCAGGATACAATAATGAAAATTTCAAAATTATATAGTAAAGTTCTTTGGACAGATAGCTTTTTGTATGCAGTCAGTTTCATTGCTGCCATTGAAACTATTTGTGCTATTGCAGATTTTAGCATTACGGATGTAGTCAATATTCAGAAGTGGTGGGAGAAAGGATTGATTATTTTAGTTGGGTTTCTATTACTCTGGATAATAACAGCTGTAATAAAAGCACTTAGAGCAGACCATGCAATAACGCTGAAAATAAAAGGAATAACTGTACGAATTGAGGAAGGTGATATTTTTAAATCGCCCAATTGGAAACTAATCCCTTTTAATGAGTTTTTTGATACAAAAGTTGATGACGTTGTTATTGCAAGGAACTCATTGAATGGGAAACTCATAGAAAGATTACAGGATATTGATGATTTGAATAAAAAGATTGATGAGGCAGAAGATATACCGGGTATGAAGAGGAAAACAAAAGCTGGCCGAACCTATTACCCACTTGGCCGAATTATTACATATCAAGATTATTTGTTGCTAGCATTTTCTCATTTTGAGAATAATCAGGCAAAACTATCTCATAACGATTATGAAATTTGCCTTAGAGCCATGTGGAATGAAATAAGTAGAGTTTATGCAAATAGACCAGTTACCATACCGTTATTAGGTGGAGGTATAACTCGTATTACAGATAAAAATGAATTTCATCTACTTCGCTGTATCCTTTGCACGCTTAAGACATCTACTGCTCAAATATACCAACCAATAACGATTGTATTAACAAGGGAATCCTTAGATAAGATTAATTTGTACGATATTAAAAAAATATTTTAACAATGTATTACAGAACAAGAACTTATATTGCAGGAGATTGGGATCATGACAAAGATGCAGTTGAGGCATTATACTGGTGGAATGAGAGTTCCAGGTATGGACTATCATTTTCAGATGCTCATGAGTTAAAACAAGCAAGAGATACGAGTCTAAATTGTTCAATTAAAAAGTCGTTGGCCGAAAGATTGGATGCCTCTAAAACGTTTATTCTTATTGTTGGTGAACATACAAAAGAATTAAGAGCCGGAGGATGTCAATATTGTAATAGCTATAATAGCTATTGGGGGACTTGTAGTCGAAGGCATACAGTGGATACTCGAAGTTATATTGATTTCGAATGTGCAAAAGCAATTAGAGATGGCTTAAAGATAATAGTCCTATACAAATCAACTATGGTAAATAAATCAAAATGTCCGGAAATTATTCGAAATTACGGTGTACATGTTCCAATGAAAAAATGGATTGGAAATACTATAGTTTGGAATTACGATTCGGTAAGAAGTGCCATTGGATAATTATACTGCCCCATAGCATTTGACCAATGGGGCAATGTTTTATTTACCAAGTTATCACTTTATCAACAATTTCTTGTTGCTCAGCACTGCTGCGCCGCAGATAGATACGGGTTGTTTCTATACTTTCGTGTCCCATCAAATCGGCAAGCAAGGAAATATCATTAAACCTGTCCAGAAAGTTCTTGGCAAACCTGTGACGGAACGAGTGCGGATAGACCACTTTTTCGTTCATACCGTATTTCCGTGCATAATTTTTCAGTTGTTGGGCGATACCTCTTGTGGTGAGACGCTGTCCGTATTGGTTAAGGAAAACATAGCCGCTAGATCGACTTTGTTCTGACAGCCATTCGGTGGCTTCAGTACTCAGTTGTTTCGGAATGTAGATACGACGTACCTTACCCCCTTTTGTGTAGATGTCAAAATATCCTACCCGGATATGCTCTGCTTTCAAATGTATCAGTTCGCTTATCCTTGCCCCGGTAGCGGCAAGAAAGCGTACGGCAAAATACCATGTCCGGTTTTTCTCCATCCCTAAGTGGCTTTTAAGAAATTCGTAATCAGCATTGCTGATTATGTTTTCAAGATAAGTACGTTGCTGTTCCTTTATGGTTTTCATGCGTAGCCGTGACTTGCCTATATATCCCAAATACTTGTTCAATCCCAATATGCGGAGGTTAACTGTCTTTGGCTTAAAGTTGTCTGTCAGATGGTTTTTGTAAGCTATGAGATTCCGCTTGTTCAGCTCTTTGTAATGAGTAAAATAATCTTTTACGGCATACAGGTACGCTTTAACGGTGTTCTGGGCAAAATTTTCCTGTTTTAGGAATGATTCGAAATCAGTTGTATCCATATTGCTTTTAATTATTAGTAAAACATAAGTTGTCTGTACTAATAAGATATACCCTAGTAGTTCCGACAGACGCCATTATAGGAAATCCGCCGTATCAATTGGTAAATCGAGGAGCAGGCAATGGTGCAGACCCTCTATATCACTTGTTTATAGATATTGCCATGCGTTTAGGAGAGAAGAGTACGCTGATACACCCCGCACGTTTCTTATTCAATGCAGGGAAAACCCCTAAGGAGTGGAATAACAACATATTGAATAATCCGAAGTTTAAGGTTGTGAAGTACTGGGCAAATAGTACGGATGTTTTCCCAACAGTAGATATAAAAGGTGGTGTTGCCGTAACTTATCACGACAAAAAAGCAGACTTCGGCTGTATAGGTTTCTTTTCAGCCTACGAAGAGTTGCGCACCATTTTATCCAAGGTGAAAGCAAAAGGAGAAGCGGCAATGTCTTCCATTGTCGCTCCTCGTGAACTCTATCGTTTGACAGATACCTTGTATCAGGAGAATCCCGAAATGGAGGGTCGCCAAAGCGCAGGTCACAAATACAGTCTGGGAGCCAATATTTTTGATATATTTCCAGAATTATTCTCTGACACCTGCATAGGCAATGATACCGAAATGGCGGCAATATACGGAAGAGCCGACAACAGACGCTGCTTCAAATGGATTAAGCGCAGCTATATCACCCAACCCGATAATTTCGGAAAGTATAAGGTAATCATTCCAAAAGCTAATGGTTCAGGTACATTAGGTGAAGTACTATCTACTCCTATTGTGGGCATGCAGAATGTAGCTTACACTGATACTTTTATTGGTATCGGTGTATTTGAGACGGAAGCAGAGGCTAATGCTTGTCTGAAATACTTAAATACAAGATTTGCCCGTACAATGCTTGGCACATTAAAAATCACTCAAGATAATACTCGCGAGACCTGGGCAAATGTGCCAATGCAGGACTTTACGTTCGAGAGTGATATAAATTGGGGTATACCTATCTCTGAAATAGACAAGCAGCTATATGCCAAATATCGACTCTCGGACGAGGAAATCCAGTTTATTGAGCAGAATATCAAACCAATGGCATAAAGATGATTACTCCATCGGCTTTATCATTCTTTCGATAAAGCCGATTTCTTCATCATGCAAACCGTATTTTCGATAAAGCTGACGGTCAATGTCTTCTATCGGTTTACTCCAGTCAATGTCGCTTGAATCGGTAAAATCTTGTAGCGGAACAAATCTAAAACTCTCTTTTCGAATATCCATAGTAGGCAGAGCTTGCAACAGTAAGAAACGAGATACTTTTGTACATAAATATTTGTACAGATTATAGGCTTCAAATTCTGTGTCAAATTTTCCCATCGCGATATATGACTCCGTACAAACTTCACCTGGTAAAATAATTTTGGTTGTAGCAAGAACTTTTACCTGACCGTTTTCATCACTTTCGCCCAAATGTCCTGATAAGGCTTTACCAGTTATGACATTGTATTTGTCTATGTAATCTAAGCTGACAGGGATCTCTTGTCTTGAAATGAAACCACATCCTCCGCTCGAATGCACCAATACATCTGTTTCATTTTGCTTGTTTTCAGTTCCTCGTATGTACGTCCTCAGTCCAAACGGCTTATATTGAGCTACTATTTTAGAAAGACTTTCAAAACCATTAGATGAAATGACTTTGTGTAATATAGCAACCGCTTCATTGTATCTTGGGAATATGTCATATTGAAGAAATTCATTTAATTGTCGCTTAGATTCAATTGTTGTTCCGTCAAAGGCATTTATAAACAGAGCAATGTTGCTATTGTGAGTTTTTGACCATCTGAAAAAACATACTCCGCCACTGATATTTGCAGTAGGGAAAACCGACTTCGGATTAGGGAAATCTTTAATGTAGTCAATATGTGTCTCATTGAGCATCATTTTCCTAAAATCATCCAATCCTCTTCCGCCACCATACCATTTTGCTGGCATAATCATAGAGATATAGTGTGGGTGCATATCTTTTGCAGTGCATACAAATTTATTGTATATAGGTATTGCAGCTGCTCCATTTCCACCTCCATCAACTACCTGATACGGCGGATTTCCTATAATGGCGTCTATAGTCATATGTTTGTTTTCGTTTATGCCCCAAAAATTCTTGCCGTCACGTAGCGTATTTACGACTAGGTCTGAATTCTGGGATATGTTTTCAATTAAATTTTTATAATATTCGGCATGTACTTTCGTATCGCGGAAGCCGACGAGAGTACGGCGAGTAATACTACGAGCCATAGGGGTCTTGCATACTACAAGAATATTCTGTTCAATGGTTAGATCCCATAACTGCATGGCAAAGGCATTACCTACTTCTCCATATTTTTCTTTGGCCGCTTCCAAACGATTACGGTAAATGTTATAAGCAGCGAGCAATGGATAAAGACCGCTCTTCGAGTTGATTTCCATAATCAGACTGTCCGCTCTGAATACAGAATACGTCACCTCCCCCTTGTCCACAAAGCGCGGTGTTTCCAATGGTTGCTTAAACTCTTCATCCATAAAGCACCAACCTCCGAGGCAATCGCTTATGTGCATATTGACTACACGCCACGGAGTCAAAACTGTTTCCTTGTCAGGATTGCGGAATGTGTTGAATATACCAGCTATACGTTCAATACGCTGCTCTATGGTGAACTTGTCGGCAGCTCGAGTCATGGCACGGATGCGCTTCCCCGCTTCACGAAACACATCAGGCTCGTAGAAGCGCTTGAACTTGGCAAAGATGTCTTTGGTTACATCCTTTGGCATGAATTCTGTCCAAGAAGTATCGTCCACAAGATTGGCAAAGTTATCAATGGTTATCTCTTCATCTTCGTCTTTCAGTTCTGCTCCGAATATAAGCAGCGGCATACGAATAGAAATACCGCGTAGAATAGAAATGGCATCCTTACGCTGGTTATGTCGGTTCTTTAATTCGTCCAACCTGGCTTGCTCCTCTGGAGTGCGTTCACGTTTCGGCTTCTTTTCTAGTTTTTCTTTTTCCGCATACTCCTCATTTGTAAAGCCTTGCTTGTTAACATCAATATCACCAGACTTAGGCATGGCCTTGGTCTTACCGATGATTCCTTTCAGATTCTTGAAGTCTGCAAGATCCACATCCGTAAGTTTGAGTAACTCATCATTGTACAATGCCCCATCTTCGAAGCCACATTGCACCACCTTTTCTATCTGAGCTTTCTTGAGTTGCCCCATCATCTTGTTTACATCATATGGCTTCATTTGCGAGCCTTCAATGGATATGATAGGACAAAAATTCAGAAAATCGCCTAAAATATTGCGGTCTTCTTCCGTTGCCTTTCCTGCCTTGGCTGAGACTTTGGCAACTTCAGCCAACATCCGCAAGGTACGGTCTGGTGCAAAGTCGAAAGCATAACATTGCTCCTTCATACGTCCTTTATAGGTAAACGGTGTCTGCACACGGAATATGGTCTGCATATAACCTGCCGCAGATGTACTATATGACCCCGCCATCATGAATACAGCTGTCCACGGCTTTATGCTCACACCCGTCGTCAGTCGTCCGCAGGACAGGGTGATAGTGAATGTCTCGTCAGGATTCTTGCCAATGGCTGTATTTACCATTTGCAAAGCGTTTGCATTTTCTTCGTCTTCATCACCGTTGCCGGCCACATTGACAATTTCGAAGCAGCCGAATATAGGATGTGCTTTCAGTTTTGCACTCAATGCACGGGCAGCCTTGACACCCGGGACCACCCAAAGCGTATGACGAAATATACTACGATACCGGTCGTTGGAATAAGGATAAAGACTTTCCTTGTCCTCCTTGCACAACAACGACAAAAAATTATCTACATCATTTTCGTGAATGAATGTCCCGTCATCCTTTGTACGGAAGAACTCTCGAAAGTTGAAAGCCTTTTCATCTTCGGAATAATCATTCATCAACGCTCCGAGGTCGTAGGTGTAAATATTGATGGCCGGAAGAGAAGCATACGGATTAGGGTCGCCCATGTGCAACAAGTCCCATTCTGTTTTGGCGCGTTGCTCCATGGTGTAATCCCATGTGTACGTTTCCTCTTCTGTGTAATCATCAAGCAGATTGAATGGCGTCCCTGAAAGCTTAAGCACTTTCGTGTTTACCTTGGTCAGCTCCTTAATAACAGCCTCTCCTAATTCTGTACGTGTTCCTTCGTGGGCTTCATCTACAATCAGAAAATCCCATTCGGTGGAGAACACTTCATTGTTCTTGTCAAATTTTCCACCGACCAATTGGGCACCACGCATGTCCTGCATGGAGGCAAAATAGACATACTTGCCTCCTTTTTTCGCCAGCCGTTCAAGGGAATCGAAATCTTCTCCTTTTGTGCGGGAACCATAATGATAGTCGGTACGGTCGTAAAATATCTTACCGAAATCCTCAAACCAGCCCTCATCAACTACGGGACGGTGAGTAAGGATAATGGTGCGGCGCATATCTAAATCCCTTGCCACACGCAGGGCGCATAAGGTCTTGCCGAAACGCATTTTTGCATTCCAAAGCATTTGTGAGCCTTTCTTGAACTGCTTTTTTGTCTTGTCAATAGCAGCCTGTTGCTCTGGACGGAAGATTATAGGAGTTTGAGTATGGCTGATTTCACTTGCATTCAGACTATTCTGTCCATTCTTAACTGCATGTATCGCTTTCTTGATTGTTTCAAGATCGCAGCAGAACCATTCATTCGCCCCTTTCACAGTATCAAACGTCTTTTTCTTAACACCTGAACGCTCCAATACGCTATGTACCTGCTTATCGTTGAAGGAGCTAATTGTTCCACCTTTGAAAAACACGGTCATTTCCGTATGGAGCAGGGTATAGGCAATACCTGCCGTCTTCGTATATTGGTCAATACGATCACATGCAGCTTTGTTAAGTACCTCACTGTTGGGCAAAGGAAAGTTCCCGTCATCCTCCTCCAATGTTGTTTCACCCACTTTCAGACAATCCTTATGCCATTCATCGGAAATGGCAAAGACATATATCAGTCTGGATTTTAAGCTGGTTTCAAATGTTGCCATATCATACAACTTTTATTTTATCAGGTCTATAAACCTTATTTTTCTGTTATTCTCTCCCGTTTTGGGGTCTTTCAATCCCCAGTCCCTTATTAGGCAGTAAATCCCGTTATGGTTTCTGAATCCTCCATCACGACATCCTGAACAATATTCAACATTTTCAGTCGCTCCGAATAAGTCTCGCGTCATGACTTTTACACCATTCTTGCAACTGTCCGGAACAACTCCTTTAAGTCCGTCCATTTGCCAGACATTCCAGGAAATGATATAGGCTATATAAAGCAGGGACTTTGCCAACGGCATTTTTCCAAATTTTGCATAATAGTATTCCGCAAAGGAAACTAGCAGAGCCTCACGGGCCAAAAGCAAATTGTCTCCCTGCCATTCATAGGCATATATGTTCTTATAGGCTTCCTGCGCCATATCAAGCCATTCACCACTTGTTCCGGTGTTTTCACTGACTACACGCAGTTTCCGGTCGAGCATTCCGATGCGTTGATTCAATTCTATCGGAAGCCCGGTCGTAGTATCATAACGGCTGACGAGGTAAGGGGCTTCACCGCAAGTGATTTCCATCCTTGTTGCCCGGACATATGACTTCCATGTCTTGTTATTCGGGAAAGTAATTCTGTCGGGATTGGCCATCCATGTATGCTGCGTATCGTCAACGGTGTTGAATACATCTTTCCTTCCGAACCAAGCCTCGTCCACAAGATTGTTTTGAGCATTACAAACCCATGACGGAGTAAATACCTCTGCCATTTCCTTTGTCCGTTCTGTCTGTTCGTCCTTGCTCTTCAAGGCACGCGGTCGTATCACCATCCCGTTTTCGCCAATAATATGCCCAACTGTTATGGCATCACTATACTGAAATCCATCTCCTCTATGTGCATACGAATCCGTTGCCCAAAAGATATTCCGTCCTGTCGTATGGTCTTTGAGTAACGTTTCCAGTACTTCCGGATAAAGATTAAAAATCTCTGTTTCGTTTATATCAACATTTATTCTATCCATACCGTCAACGATTATTTTTCCATACCAATGTCCTAAATCGGCTTTGCAACTCACTCAATCGTTCCATAATCTCATCGAAAGAAGGTGCATTGGCATAGATGAAGCCAATTTGCATCTGCTTATAGTCGTCACGCAAAACATCTTCGATGCTTTCAGGAGGCAGAAACGATATTGTGTGTGGAAGATGACTCGTATAGTCCAATCCACTCCAAGCCGTAAATTTTTTACGATGAGTCACAATGTCCTCGTATAATTGTACATCCTGCATTGCTTCCATAGCAAACGGTTTATCCATCATCTTTACAATGTCATACATGTGTCGTGTGATACGTTCGATATGCGTACAGCCATTGGGACGGTTAAACTCTTCATGCAAAAGAAAAACCTTTTCCAGGAATGTTCGTCCTGGCACTACGGTAGGAACAGTGAATATAGGTAATGAGAACTCTTCACCTGGATAAGTTTCTTCTATCATAGAACACATTTCCACATCTTCTGACGGTTCCATGAGTGAACGACAACTTATCTCAACTTTGACTCGTTCGGGTATATATTGCATTTTCGTTTGCAGCACTGAATTATACTCGACAAACAGGACTACAGGATCAAGGTCACTGACAGATGTCTCCGGAACTATAACCTTACAGTTCTCTGATAGCCCAAACCTTTGCTAAGGCTCGTTCCTCCCTTGAAAACAAAAGCTGTTGCATACGGCAAAGAAAATATGGCACGTAACACCATACTGACCCAATAGTCCTTTTCTACGGCATTGTCCACAATCCCTTTATCTTCGGCTACATTAGCCAAAATGGTAAGTTGTTCTTCTTTTGTAAGCTTAGTAAAATTCATAATGCAAGTCTTTGTTTAATCCATTGCGGGGCAATGCTGTAATCGTATTTGATTTCATCAGGACTACCATATTTTTCAATGGCTTGTTTTATGATTGCAACCTGTTCATCTGTCACGTTATCTTTCCCTAATTCTTTCATGGCAGCGACTATAAGTGGGAACAAGTCTGTCTTGTAGGCAAAATTGCGAGGTACGCTACGCTTGAATATGATTTTACGGCTTCCGATAGTAAGTTCCCTTGCTGTGGCATCTGTCAGATAGACTGCATTCATCGTGACCTGTGTGGAAAGTCCCAATTTGTTCAAAGCAGTCAATCCGCCGGGAATAATGCGTGCCTTATCCTTTTCAGCAACAGCATAAGCGATTTCCTCTATAGAGGGTCGAAGTATTCCGAACTTATTTCGTGACGGATATAAATATATGCCTTGCGAGAGGCGTATAAGAACACCTTCCTTTTCTAATCTGGAAAGGGCACGAGTAACCAACCCGTCATTATTTAGATAGGCAAAATCCTGAACCATATAGAGTTTATTTGGCCCATTGCTTTCAATAGCATTGCGTATCTCTTTTGTTAATATTACTCCCATAATCATTAATAATCTGAGTGCAAAGGTACAATATTCCCTCCAGCTTAGTAATAAAATGTCCGAAAATCTTAAAGAAAATCGGACTTTATAAAATGTTTGCGATTAGATTGCAGTTTAGTTTAAGAGAACAGTATTGATAACAACAAGCTATATAGCTTGAGATTAATTTTGGAAAACAACAAGAAGTGGGAACAATAAGTGTGGAGCGTTACTGATTGACTATGAACAGATTAAGCATTTTCAGAGTTACAGAACCTTCAACTCTGAAAATGCTTAACGCACTAAACACTAGGTTATTACGCGCCACAACAGCTTTCGGGTACTGTGTCCGCCACACTGTCAACGATTATTTTCCCATTCCAATGTCCTAAATCTGTTCTGTAACTCACTCAATCGTTTCATAATCTCATCGAAAGAAGGTGCATTTGCATAGATGAAGCCGATTTGCATCTGCTTATAGTCGTCACGCAAAACAGCGTCGATGCTTTCAGGAGGCAGAAACGATATTGTGTGTGGAAGATGACTCGTATAGTCCAATCCCCTCCAAGCCGTGAACTTTTTACGATGAGCCACAATGTCCTCGTATAATTGTACATCCTGCATTGCTTCCATCGCAAATGGTTTATCCATCATTTTTACAATGTCATACATGTGTCGTGTGATACGTTCGATATGCGTACAACCATTGGGACGGTTAAACTCTTCATGCAAAAGAAAAACCTTTTCCAGAAATGTTCGTCCCGGTACTACGGTAGGAACAGTGAATATAGGTAATGAGAACTCTTCACCTGGATAAGCATCTTCTATCATAGAACGCATTTCCACATCTTCTGACGGTTCCATGAGTGAACGACAGCTTATCTCAACTTTGACTCGTTCGGGTATATATTGCATTTTCGTTTGTAGCACTGAATTATACTCGACAAACAGGACTACAGGATCAAGGTCACTGACATATGTCTCCGGAACTATAACCTTACAGCTCTCTGATAGCCCAAACTCTTTTAATCTGGTCTCAACGTCGAGCGCGAAAGAGCCATCTATGAACTTCTTGGAGTCTTTCCGCAACTTAGTCCGTTGACTTTTTGTCTCAATATTTGTAAAGCCGAGATATTGGGGATCTATTGCAAGGTCAATATCTTCCGAAAACCGTTCTATTAATCCCCAACCTTTGCTAAGGCTTGTTCCGCCCTTGAAAACAAAAGCTGCTGCATACGGCAAAGAAAATATGGCACGTAACACCATACTGACCCAGTAGTCCTTTTCTACGGCATTGTCCACAATCCCTTTATCTTCGGCTACATTAGCCAAAATGGTAAGTTGTTCTTCTTTTGTAAGCTTAGTAAAATTCATAATGCAAGTCTTTGTTTAATCCATTGCGGGGCAATGCTGTAATCGTATTTGATTTCATCAGGACTACCATATTTTTCAATGGCTTGTTTTATGATTGCAACCTGTTCATCTGTCACGTTATCTTTCCCTAATTCTTTCATGGCAGCGACTATAAGTGGGAACAAGTCTGTCTTGTAGGCAAAATTGCGAGGTACGCTACGCTTGAATATGATTTTACGGCTTCCGATAGTAAGTTCCCTTGCTGTGGCATCTGTCAGATAGACTGCATTCATCGTGACCTGTGTGGAAAGTCCCAATTTGTTCAATGCTGTCAATCCACTAGGTATAATACGAGCCTTATCCTTTTCCGCTATAGCGTATGCAATATCTTCTATAGAGGGACGAAGTACACCGAACTTATTCCGTAATGGATATAGATATAGACCTTGAGAAAGACGAATGAGCACACCCTCTTTCTCTAATCGGGAAAGCGCACGAGTAACTAGCCCGTCATTATTCAGATGGGCAAAATCACTCACCATATAAAGCCTGTTCGGTCCGTTTCGGTCTATGATGTTTCGTATTTCCTTCGTCAGTATCGTCTTCATATCCACAATGATTCCACTTGCAAAGATACGATATTACTCTTGATGTAGCAATAAAATGTCCGAAATTCTTAAAGAAAATCGGACATTATAGAATGCTTTGCGGCTTAATACCCCAATCATAGACCGAATACATTAAGTTAGGATTATCATAGTCCGCCAAGGGGTTGTTCTAACCGACCCATTGTGGAACATTAACACCATACCTCAAAATGAAGAGCTTTTATTAGACAGTAGGCAAAATAGTAATAACCTTTGGGAAACCGACAGAATATGGGAACTATACGGTACCAAATAAAAGATAAAGCCTAATATATAAATTGATTATCAGATTAGTATATAATCATTCTCGGTTCAAGCGTGGAACTGCAATGCTACCACGTCTAAGTTGGAGGTCGTAGGAAACCTTTGGCACAGATATGATAATAGCAGCCCACGCTATAGCGTGAGAACCACTATGCCATCTCTTGTGCCAAGTCCGAAATTTCCTACGTTTCCAACTTACAAGATAAGCATAACGCTTCTTCTTTTTTCGTATGTTCTGGAGAGAGTTACCTCAATCCGACCACAAAGATATGCAATTTTATTGAGATACAACCGTATACTATCAAGATTACATCCTGAATCCTCTACTTTTTCTTGGCTCTTCCGCTGACTGTCGCAAACCTTGTCTCAATTTTTCCCATTGCTCCTTGAACCATTCGCCTATTGGCAGCCTGTTTATTGTCAGCACCAATTTATCGTCATCAACTGAACTTTTCTCAACTCTGAAAATATCGTTTTTGATGTCAAACTTACGTCTGTGTTCTTCGGAATAAATTTTGCCACTACATTGTATGGCTTCTTCCTTTGTCAAAAGGCTTTCTATCATGTCTTTGGTAAATCCGATAACAGCGCATAATTTCTCCATTCTCAACATCTCTTTGAACATTGGAAACCATTTGCGCACTTTTTCAAGTACGGAGTTCAGCCGGGAAATTTCCCTGTCTTTGGCTTCAAGCTCTTGATTGTGTATTCCTTGAAGATTGCGTATCTGTTTGCCGTGCTGTTCTTGCATTTGTTGCATCTTGGCTTTTAATTCATCAATGCCTTTATCACGCTTGGCAACTTCCTGACATAATTTTTCATTGGCTTGTTCCAAATCTTTCAATTTTCCACTGCCGAAAAGAGAACCGACACCGCTTGCTATGGCGGTGGCTGCATTGGTGGCTGTTTTCTTTAGCTTGTCAGTGCGTATTTCTGATTTCACCTGTTTCAGTTTCTGTTCAGCAAGACCTATCTGTTCTTCTTTGTGCCGTTTTGCAGCATCCATGCGTTGCAGTTCGGCTTTCTGTTTCTCAATGATGAAATCGTTTCGCTCCAGATGTTCCTTGCCTGTAATAACCTTTGACTGCCCACGCTCCATCAGGAGAATATCGGATGCCAAACTTTGCATTTCTGTCATATCCTCGTCATTGAGTTTGCGGCTCTTGCCTGTATCGTGGTTCATCCAGTCGAAAACGATGTGCGCATGATAGTTCGGCTTGAACCATCTTTCGCCTACCTTGAAACTCTCTTTGTCCCCGGCTTCGGGTTGCCCGCTTAGCCAATGTCCCTCGTCCTTGTGCAGGAAGATTTGGAGCGGTGTGATGCCCCAACGCCTCCGGCATTCCTCGCCAAATTTTTGCACGTCTGCCAGTGTACGGAGGCTGACAACTGAGAGGCAATGTGTCTTCCAGCCCTTCACCCTAAAAAGATTTTACAACACCTGTCACCTGACCCGACCATGGCATCCCGCGGCAGTGTAGATACCCCGAAGTCCGACCCGGCGAACCATGCAGCCCGTTTTCCCCCCTGCAAAACCACCCTCTTGTCACGACCTGACTATCGCGATTCACTCTGTGTCACTATCGCGATAGTCAGGTGCTCACAATCGCGAAAATGAAGTGCAGTGAATCGCGATAGTCAGCCAACGATTTTCCCGGACAGAAATCCCCCTCAACCTTCCCCTTTACTCCGGCCGAGAGCGGCTTCCTTTCCGTGGTCGGACGCCCTCCTTTCCGCTCCTGGCTACCCTCCTTTGCGGACACAAGCAAAACTGAAGGCTTCTCAAAACAGATTGTAAGGGTCGCAAATACACCCTTATCTTTTAAAAAATATAAATAAACAGAAAATAACTCCGTAGTTTTTCGAAAGTCTAAAGATTACTACGTACTTTTAAACTTTGAAAACGACAAACAAGAACACTATATAACCAATAAAATACAATACTATGGCTTTTGAAAATTATGAAGTATGGTTTGTCACCGGAGCACAGCTCCTTTATGGTGGTGACGCAGTAATCGCAGTGGATGCACATTCCAATGAAATGGTAGCCGGCCTGAACGCTTCCGGCAAATTACCGGTCAAAGTGGTCTATAAAGGCACGGTAAATTCTTCCAAGGAAGTGGAGACGGTGTTCAAAGCTGCCAACAATGATGATAAATGTATTGGCGTCATCACTTGGATGCATACTTTCTCACCTGCCAAGATGTGGATTCACGGCTTGCAGCAATTCAACAAACCGCTGCTCCATCTGCATACACAATTCAACAAGGAAATCCCCTGGGACACGATGGACATGGACTTCATGAACTTGAACCAATCAGCTCATGGCGACCGTGAGTTCGGACATATCTGCACCCGTATGCGTATCCGCCGCAAAGTGGTGGTCGGCTATTGGAAAGACGAAAAGACACTGGAACGCATCGCCGTGTGGATGCGTGTCTGCGCCGGATGGGCTGACGCACACGACATGCTCATCATCCGCTTCGGCGACCAGATGAACAATGTGGCCGTGACTGACGGAGACAAGGTGGAAGCTGAACAACGTCTGGGATACCATGTAGACTATTGCCCGGTGAACGACTTGATGGAGTATTACAAAAAAGTGACCGACGAAGAAGCCAAAGCTTTAGTGGACACTTATTTTAAAGAATACGAACACGACCCCAAACTGGAAGACAACAGAACCGTCGAATATGAGAAAATCTGGAACGCAGCAAAAGCTGAAATCGCCCTGCGCCGCATCCTGAAAGACAAAGGAGCCAAAGGTTTCACGACCAACTTCGACGACCTCGGCCTCTTCGACCAAATCCCCGGCCTGGCCTCACAACGCCTGATGGCCGAAGGCTATGGTTTCGGAGCTGAAGGCGACTGGAAATCTGCAGCCCTCTACCGCACCGTGTGGTTCATGACCCAAGGCATGACAAACGGCTGCTCTTTCCTGGAAGACTATACCCTCCACTTCGACGGTGAAAAAAGCGCCATCCTCCAGGCACACATGCTGGAAGTATGTCCTCTTATCGCAGAACACAGACCCAAACTGGAAGTACACCGCTTGGCCATCGGCGTCGACAGCCAGACGGCCCGCATCGTGTTCACTTCCAAGCAAGGCCCGGGCGTGACGGCTACAATCGTGGATCTTGGCAACCGCTTCCGCCTGATTGTGAACGACGTGGAATGCATCAAATCAAAACCGCTGCCTAAACTTCCCGTGGCTTCAGCTCTCTGGATTCCGATGCCCAACTTCGAAGTCGGTGCCGGTGCATGGATTCTCGCCGGAGGTACTCACCACTCCTGCTTCTCATTTGACCTGACTCCTGAATATTGGGAAGACTATGCAGAAATCGCAGGCATCGAAATGGTACACATTGACAAAAACACGACCATCAGCTGCTTCAAGAAAGAGCTGCGCATGAATGAAGTGTACTACATGCTGAATAAAGCACTCTGCTAACACAACCAACGAATATCCGCAAAGCCCCTCACGGTCGACAAAAGACTCCTGAAAACGGGCTTTGCGGACATTCTCATATATACCTTTTATATAAACCTTAAATTGGCAGGTTTTAATATGAAATTAGATGCAAAGTCAACAATCGAAACAGGAAAAGCCATTCTGGGTATCGAACTTGGTTCCACACGCATCAAGGCTGTTTTGATTGACCAGGAAAACAAACCGATAGCCCAAGGAAGCCACAGCTGGGAGAACCAGTTGGTCGACGGCTTATGGACATACAGCCTTGACGCCATCTGGCATGGACTGCAAGATTGCTATGCCGACCTCCGCGCCAATGTCCAAAAGCAATACGGCATCGAGATAGAATCACTGGCAGCCATGGGTGTCAGTGCCATGATGCACGGTTACATGGCATTCAATGAAAAGGCTGAAATCCTTGCTCCATTCCGCACTTGGAGAAACACCAACACGGGACGGGCGGCAGCCGAACTGTCTGAGCTGTTCGTCTATAACATACCCTTAAGATGGAGCATTTCACACTTGTATCAAGCCATCCTGAACGACGAGCCACATGTCAAGGACATCCATTACCTGACGACACTGGCCGGTTACGTGCATTGGCAGCTGACAGGGGAAAAGGTGCTCGGGATAGGCGATGCCTCAGGCATGCTCCCCATCGACACCGCGACCAAGGACTACTCTGCCCAGATGATAGAGAAGTTTGACAAACTAATCGCACCTAAAGGATATGGCTGGAAGGTGAAAGACATTCTCCCCAAAGTGCTGCTCGCCGGAGCTGATGCCGGTGTGCTGACTGCAGAAGGAGCTAAACGGCTGGACGTGTCGGGCCATCTGAAAGCCGGCATACCGGTTTGTCCTCCCGAAGGAGACGCAGGCACAGGCATGGTGGCCACCAATGCTGTCAAGCAGCGCACAGGAAACGTGTCTGCCGGTACGTCTTCTTTCTCCATGATTGTATTGGAAAAAGAACTGTCGAAGCCCTATGAAATGATTGACATGGTGACTACGCCTGACGGAAGTCTGGTCGCAATGGTACACTGCAACAACTGCACCTCCGACCTCAACGCCTGGGTAAACATCTTCAAAGAATATCAAGAATTGCTGGGTGTTCCGGTCAATATGGACGAAATCTTCGGCAAACTGTACAACCACGCTCTGACTGGAGACACGGATTGCGGAGGCCTCATCTCCTACAACTACATATCAGGAGAACCTGTAACCGGATTGGAAGAAGGACGCCCCTTGTTTGTCCGCTCGGCCAATGACAAGTTTAATCTGGCAAATTTCATGCGTGCTCACTTGTATGCCTCTGTCGGCGTCCTTAAAATCGGCAATGACATCCTGTTCAACGACGAGAAAATAAAGGTCGACCGCATTACAGGCCACGGTGGTTTGTTCAAGACCAAAGGTGTGGGACAAAGAGTTCTGGCCGCAGCCATCAATTCACCCATCTCCGTCATGGAAACAGCCGGTGAAGGTGGAGCTTGGGGCATTGCATTGCTGGCTTCCTACCTTGTGAACAACGCAACCGGCCAAACACTCGCAGACTTCCTCGACAAACAAGTGTTTGCCGACAACACCGGCATTGAAATCGCTCCGACAGCAGAAGACGTTGCCGGCTTCAATGCTTATATTAAGAACTACAAAGCCGGACTTTCCATCGAAGAGGCCGCTACTAAATGTAAACAATAACTGTTTGATATAAAACTAATATTCCTATGAACGACGTAAAAGTAATGAATCGCGCAGCCGACAATATCCGCATACTGGCTGCTTCTATGGTTGAAAAAGCCAAATCAGGCCATCCTGGCGGAGCTATGGGCGGCGCAGATTTTATCAACGTATTGTTCTCAGAGTTTTTGGTGTACGATCCTGAAAACCCACGCTGGGAAGGACGTGACCGTTTCTTCCTTGATCCTGGTCACATGTCGCCAATGCTCTACTCCACACTGGCATTGACCGGCAAATTCACAATGGACGAGTTGGGACAATTCCGCCAATGGGACAGCCCGACTCCGGGACACCCTGAAGTAAATGTCATGAGAGGTATCGAAAACACCTCAGGCCCGTTGGGACAAGGACACACCTTCGCCGTGGGTGCAGCCATCGCTGCCAAATTCTTGAAAGCACGCTTTGGTGAAGTCATGAACCAGACTATTTATGCCTATATTTCAGACGGCGGAATACAAGAAGAAATATCCCAAGGCGCAGGACGCCTGGCCGGTCACCTGGGCCTCGACAACCTGATCATGTTTTATGACTCCAACGACATCCAGCTCTCCACTCCGTGTAATGCAGTCACAAGTGAAAACGTAGCCCAGAAATATGCAGCATGGAACTGGAAAGTCATCGAAATCAATGGCAACGATGTCGAACAAATCCGTCAAGCACTGCGTGAGGCTCAAGCCGAAACTGAACGTCCGACCCTCATCATCGGCAAGACCATCATGGGAAAAGGCGCACGCAAAGCCGACAACTCAAGCTACGAAGCCGACTGCGCCACTCATGGTGCGCCCCTCGGTGACGGAGCATATATCAACACCATCAAGAACCTGGGCGGCAATCCTGACGACCCATTCCACATCTTCCCTGAAGTCGCAGAGCTGTATGCCAAGCGTGCAGAAGAGCTGAAAGGCATCGTGGCAGAACGATATGCTGCCAAAGCAGCTTGGGCAAAGGCAAATCCTGAACTGGCCGCCAAGATGGAAGCCTGGTTCAACAACGCCGTACCGGCAGTCGACTGGGCCGGAATCCAGCAAAAACCCAATTCGGCCACTCGCGGTGCATCTGCAACGGTGCTGGGCGCATTGGCAACCCAAGTGGAAAACATGATTGTCGCTTCAGCCGACCTTTCCAACTCGGATAAGACCGACGGCTTCTTGAAGAAAACCCACGCATTTGCAAAGGGCGACTTTACAGGTGCCTTCCTGCAAGCTGGCGTATCTGAACTGACCATGGCTTGTTGCTGCATGGGTATGGCCCTTCATGGAGGCGTCATCGCTGCATGTGCTACCTTCTTCGTATTCTCCGACTACATGAAGCCTGCCGTACGTATGGCTGCCTTGATGGAACTTCCTGTGAAATTTATCTGGACACACGATGCATTCCGCGTAGGCGAAGACGGTCCGACTCACGAACCTGTGGAACAAGAAGCTCAAATCCGCCTGATGGAAAAACTGAAAAACCACAAAGGACACAACTCTATGCTGGTTCTCCGTCCGGCAGACGCAGAAGAAACGACTGTCGCTTGGCGCTTGGCTATGGAAAACACCAAGACTCCGACAGCGCTCATCTTCTCTCGTCAGAACATTAACAATCTGCCCGAAGGCAATGACTACAGCCAAGTGGCCAAAGGCGCATACATCGTGGCCGGTTCTGATGAAAATCCGGACATCACGCTCGTAGCTTCCGGTTCTGAAGTCTCCACCTTACTCGCAGGAACAGAATTGCTCCGTAAAGAAGGCATCAAGGTGCGCGTCGTTTCCGTTCCTTCAGAGGGACTGTTCCGCAGCCAAAGCAAGGAATACCAAGAATCCATCCTCCCCAAGAATGCCAAGATTTTCGGCATGACAGCCGGACTGCCTGTGACACTTGAAGGATTGGTGGGAGCCAATGGAAAAGTCTTCGGTATGGAATCTTTCGGTTTCTCTGCTCCTTACAAGGTGCTGGATGAAAAACTCGGATTTACGGCTGAAAACGTCTACAAGCAGGTGAAAGACATGCTCTAAACACAAAAAGAGACACCCACTAAAAGGAGTTAAAGCACCCTCACGAATGAAGGCTCTGCTTTAACTCCTTCTTCTTATATTTGTCCATACAGATTTTAATTCCGAAATTTGCCCAACTATAAAAACAAAAAACACATCATGAACACTAAAGTTATAGGATTGGCTTCCGACCATGCCGGATTCGAATTGAAACAATTCGTAAAACAATGGTTGGACGAGCACCACATGCCATACAAAGACTATGGCACATACACGACAGAAAGTTGTGACTATCCCGACTTCGGACATGCACTCGCCAAAGGCATCGAAAACGGAGAATGCTATCCGGGCATCGCCATCTGTGGCAGCGGAGAAGGCATCAGCATGACACTCAACAAACATCAGAGCATCCGTGCCGGACTGTGCTGGATACCGGAAATAGCCCATCTCTGCCGGCAACACAATGATGCTAATGTCTTAGTCATGCCTGGACGTTTCATTGATACTGCAACAGCGTCCGCCATCATGGAAGAATTTTTCAATACAGAATTTGAAGGAGGCCGCCACCAAAAACGCATAGACAAAATGCCCTTAAAATAACTTATTAACCAACCTTTTTAAATTTAGGAACAAACGTTATGGCCATGCACAATTGGTTTGAATGCAAAATACGCTACGAGAAAACTCTCGAAAACGGGATGAACAAAAAAGTAACCGAACCTTACCTAGTCGATGCCCTGAGCTTTACTGAAGCAGAAGCGCGCATCATCGAAGAAATGACTCCATTCATCAGTGGAGAGTTTACTGTGTCCGACATCAGACGTGCCAACTACAGTGAACTGTTTTCTTCAGAAGAAGAGGCTGCTGACCGCTGGTTCAAGTGCAAGCTCTACTTCATCACCTTGGATGAAAAGAGCGGAGCTGAAAAGAAAACAGCAACCCAAGTACTTGTACAAGCAGCAGACTTGCGCGATGCCGTAAAGAAACTGGACGAAGGCATGAAAGGAACAATGGCTGACTACTCCATTGCCTCTGTCGCTGAAACTGCCATCATGGACGTGTATCCCTATTCGGCAGAACCCGACGTAAAGCCGGAATTCCCTGATGCTGACAAACGGTAGGTGATAATAATTTCTTAAAACACTATGAACATTCAAGCAAATCTGAAGGAAGTGCTTTCCGAACTGCCGGCAAATGTCCGCCTTGTTGCAGTCTCCAAGTTTCACCCTCAAGAGGCCATCATGGAAGCCTATCAAGCGGGACAACGCATCTTTGGAGAAAGCAAGGTGCAGGAAATGACTGAAAAATATGAAGCCTTGCCCAAAGACATCCAGTGGCATTTCATCGGACACCTTCAAACCAACAAAATCAAGTATATGGCTCCTTACGTAGCCATGATTCATGGAGTCGACTCCTACAAGCTATTGGCAGACATAAACAAACAAGCTGCAAAATGCAACCGTCGAATTCCGTGTCTGCTTCAACTGCACATCGCACAAGAAGAAACTAAATTTGGTTTCAGCTTTGATGAATGTACAGCCATACTAGAAACAGAAAATTGGAAATCACTTGACCACGTCGCTTTGCAAGGGGTCATGGGAATGGCCAGCAACACAGACAACATGGAACAAGTAAAGAACGAATTCCAGTCACTGCACACCTATTTCCAGCAAATAAAAAAACAATTCTTTGCCGACGCTCCAGACTTCAAGGAAATATCCATGGGTATGAGCCATGACTATCCAATCGCACTCCAAGAAGGGTCCACGATGATACGGGTCGGAAGCAAGATATTTGGAGAAAGGGTCTACTGACCCTTTCTCTTTTTCTATAATTTAGTTGCCCACTATAGTTTTATATTATAAATTTGCACACATACTAACTAAATGTGCAAACTATGGAGCAAAGTTTTATTGCCCTTATCGAACGGGCTATCAAGGAATATTGGGACTTAGACGCCCTGACCGATTACAAAGGAGCGACCTTACAATATAAAGATGTTGCCCGCAAAATAGAAAAACTACATATCCTATTTGAAGAAAGCGGAGTGAAAAAGGGCGACCGCATCGCCATCTGCGGACGAAACAGTGCACAATGGGGTGCAGCTTTTTTGGCCATACTCACCTATGGCGCCGTAGCAGTCCCGGTCTTACACGAATTCAAAGCCGAAAACATACACTATATCGTCAATCATTCCGACGCACGTCTGCTGCTCGTGGGAGACATGGTCTGGCCTGAGCTGGACGAAAAGGAAATGCCAGCATTGGAAGGCATCATCATGCTCAATGACTACTCCCTGCTTGTGTCACGTACCGAGAAACTTACCTATGCACGTGAGCACCTGAACGAAATGTTCGGCAAGAAATATCCGAAAAACTTCCGCATCGAGCATGTCCATTACGAACTGGACCAGCCGGAGCAACTTGCCCTCATCAATTACACGTCGGGCACGACAAGCCTCTCCAAAGGAGTCATGATCCCTTATCGGGCCCTCTGGTCAAACACTCAGTTTGCTTACGAAGTATTGCCCCTCCGCAAAGGCGACCGGCTGGTGTCCATGCTGCCCATGGCTCACATGTACGGATTGGCTTTTGAGTTCATCTATGAATTCTGTGTAGGCTGTCACATCTTCTACCTGACGAGAGTCCCAAGCCCAAAAATCATCTTTGAGGCATTTGCTGAAGTCAAACCAAACATCATCATAGCCGTCCCGCTCATCATCGAAAAAATCATCAAGAAAAGCGTATTGCCCAAACTGCAGACACCGGCCATGCAGATTCTGCTGAAAGTCCCCATCATCAATGACAAAATAAAAAGCACTGTCCGGGAACAAGTCATACAAGCCTTCGGAGGCAACTTTTATGAGATTGTCATCGGAGGAGCAGCATTCAACCAAGATGTCGAGCACTTTCTGAAAATGATTAATTTCCCCTACACTGTGGGATATGGCATGACAGAATGCGCCCCCATCATCTGCTACGAAGACTGGAAACGTTTCGCCCCAGGCTCATGCGGAAAAGCAGCTCCACGTATGGAAGTCAAAATCGACAGCCCTGACCCACAACACGTGGTAGGAGAAATTCTCTGCCGGGGCATGAATGTCATGACTGGCTATTATAAAAATGAAGAAGCCACCCGCGAAGTGCTCGAACCCGACGGATGGTTGCATACAGGCGACCTGGGCATCATCGACGAAGAAGGAAATGTATTTATCAAAGGACGCAGCAAAAACATGCTTTTAGGTCCTTCCGGACAAAACATCTATCCGGAAGAAATCGAGGAAATACTCAACAACCTACCGTTTGTCAACGAATCCATTGTAATTCAAAAAGACAACAAACTAATCGGACTGGTCTATCCGGACTTTGAAGAAGCCGCAGCCCAAGGTCTTACCGAGGATGACATCACCCGTGTCATGGAGGAAAACCGCGTTGCGCTCAACACCCAAATACCGTCCTATGCACAAGTGTCACGCATCAAAATCTTCCACGAGGAATTTGAAAAGACACCTAAAAGGAGCATCAAACGCTTCTTATACCAAAACGCGGCCGACTGACGTTCTAAGTAGTAAAAAGATTTAAACAGTGCCAGCAAAGATAACCGCATCCCGCGACTTTGCTGGCACATTTTAACCCAAATCGGTCAGTAGGCTTTGAGACGATTTTTGATTTATGCCAGGCAAATTTTTCTGTCCTTTCCGAAGGCATAGCGGGCTATGTCAAGGGAAAGGGCGGGAAAAGATGCCGACAGAAATCGAAAAGCGGCTAAAAAAAGCTCGAATAAACGTACTAATGACCCAATCGAGTCAAAATAAGACCTTGCAAAGACATCCATATTCATGAACAAGACATTAGCCAACATTCTCCGCATCACGATAGGAGTACTCTTTCTGATTGCTATCAGCCTTGACTACATTTTATTCAGGACCACATTGGTCACATGGTGGATGCCTGCATGCTTAGGAGCTTTCCTCCCTGTGATTACACTGCCCTTATACAAAAAATGGGCATCCTTTACCCGCTTTTCCAATAGGTTCGTTAACCTGATATGCCACATCCTATGTACCGAAATCTTGGGATATACTTTGATTATCGCAGGAAATTATTACTTCAGGGACACTGACAGTCCGGAAACTGCAGCATTTGCCATTGTAGACAAGCATAGCGAAATAAAAAAACTCCAACAACGCATAGGCAAACACCGTTATCGGACAACCCATAGACAAGAATTCTACATTGAAGTCGCTCTGGACGACGAACGTACCAAAACACTGTATGTGACTTCCGACTTTTATCGGAAAGCAAAAGGAGATACACTCGAACTGACACTGGAAAAAGGGCTGCTGGGCTTCCCTGTCATAAAGAAATTCTAACCGCATCCCAGCTTGTAGCCAATCTCTATACTCTCACCATCGCGATTCACTCATCCTCACTATCGCGATGGTGAAGGGGAGTGAATCGCGAGAATGAGACCGAGTGAATCGCGATAATGAAATGCCACCAATCGCACTGTTTTTGAAACGCAATTCGTACCTTTGCCGGCAAAGGAGGGTAGCCGGACACGGAAAGGAAACCGTCCGACCACGGAAAGGAAGCCGTCCTCGCCTACCCTTAACAGCCCATATACACACTATTCTTACTATGCAAGAAAAACTCATAATCCGAAAAGAAGAAAGCTGCGACTTCGACCAAATCAGAAATGTCATCAGACTGGCTTTCCGGGACATGGAAGAAAGCGATCACACGGAACACCGGCTCGTGGAACGCCTGCGCCAATCCGAAGCCTACATCCCGGCACTGTCCTTAGTGGCGGAGAGCGACGGAAATAAAATCGTGGGACATATCATGCTGTCAACCGTAAAAGTCGTGTCGGAGACGATGACTGAAACCCTGCTTTCCGTCGCCCCATTGTCCGTCTTACCCGGATTCCAACGGAGAGGCATCGGCGGAAAGTTGCTGTCCGCAGCACACAAGCGTGCGGCAGACTTAGGTTTCAAAGGCATCGTCCTGCTGGGACACCCGGACTACTATCCGAGGTTCGGCTATCAGAGAGCTTCCCGCTTCGGCATTACATTCCCCTTTGACGCGCCTGATGAATGCTGCATGGCAATGCCCCTGGCCGACGGAAGCCTGGAGGGCATACACGGCCGCATCTGTTATCCAAGCGCTTTCAATGAAGAGACTGAAGCATCCGAAGCATAACAAATTAACAGCTCACACAAGGATATTCCGCAGAAAATCCCTAAGTTTGTGTGACATTTAGTTGTATAATTAAATAAAAACAGACATCTATGAAATATAATTTTGACGAACTTATCGAACGCCGAGGCACTCATGCCATCAAATATGAAGCCATGCAGGAACTTTGGGGACGAACCGACCTGATACCCATGTGGGTGGCTGACATGGACTTCCGCACACCCCCATTCATCCTCAACGCCCTGCGCCGCAGGATGGAACACGAGATTTTCGGTTACACCGCACCGGGCGACAGCTACTTCCGGTCTATCATCGAATGGGTGGGTCGCCGCTACGGGATGACAGCCCGGCAAGAAGACATCCACTACATCCCGGGCATCGTGCCGGGCATTCATCATGCCCTGTGCGCACTGAGCGAAAAGGGCGATAAAATCATGATACAGCCTCCTGTCTATCATCCCTTCCGCCAAGTCATCGAAGGCACGGGACGGGTTCCTGTCTGTTCGCCGCTGACACTGCACGAAGGACGTTTCCGGATGGATTTCGACCGGATGGCACACGACTTGAAAGGCTGCAAGCTCTTCATCCTCTGCAATCCGCACAACCCGGGCGGTGTGGCTTGGACACGCGACGAACTGGCTACGGTCGCCTCACTGTGTGAAGCAGAAGGCGTGACAGTCATCAGCGACGAAATCCATGCCGACATGGTGTTCAAGGCCCACAAACACACCCCGTTTGCCACCATCAACCCCTGGGCACGCGAACACACCGTCACCTTCATGGCGCCGTCCAAGGTGTTCAACATGCCCGGCATCATCGCCTCCGAAGCCTTCGTGTTCGCTCCCTCCCTGCGCGAACGCTTCTATGGCTACTTGGAACAAAACGACTTGGCCATGGGAAGCGTCTTCTCCTACGCGGCAGCCGAAGCGGCCTACACGGAAGGGGAAGAATGGCTCACGCAAATGCTCGACTACGTGTGGGACAATATCTGTCTGGTGGATGAGACCCTGCGGCGCGAGATGCCACGCATCAAAGCCATCATCCCGGAAGCATCCTTCCTCGTGTTCCTGGACTGCCGTGAATTGGGCTTTGACAGCCAGGACGGACTGGTGGACTTCTTTGCCAACGGAGCCCGGCTGGGACTCAACAGCGGCGACATGTTCGGAAAAGAAGGGACCGGATTCATGCGCCTGAACGTCGCTGCTCCACGCAGCGTGGTTACCCAAGCACTCAAACAACTGAAAGAAGCATATCAAACCCTTTAATTCATTATGATAAAGCACATTGTATCATTCAAACTGAAAGGAAGCGAAGCACAGCGGCTGGAACTGTCCCGTCAATTCAAGGCCGCCCTGGAAGCATTGCCCGCGCAAATCGAAGTGTTGCAGAGCATCGAAGTGGGAATCAATGAAAACCCGTCGGAGACGTGGGACATCGTACTCACAGCCATCGTCGCGACAATGGACGACGTGGCGGTCTATGCCAAACATCCGGCCCACGTGGCCGCGGCTGCCATCATCGCCGAGCACAAAGAATGCCGGGCCTGCGTGGACTACTCCTTCTAAGGAAACGGCCACCCGGAGCTGCACCCCGCGAGGGAATCCGTCGTTCAGGGTATAACTTTTTTTGAATAAATGCCCCGTCGGTCCACATCCACCGTGGCCTCCGACGGGGATTTCTGTAAACCCAAATCGGTCATTAGAAATTTTTGCGAGCAAAATGTAAGATAGTAACCTTTATTGTGACCCAAATTTACATTGCACACCTTAATT
>OIWT01000135.1_pt1 | contig 101109 bp, 95 predicted proteins | sample 1587701 | NCBI WGS metagenome assembly OIWT01 (sample SAMEA3888904, study PRJEB22519) | human gut metagenome | biome: human gut; feature: human-associated habitat; material: faeces | place: Denmark | collected 2009
CCGTCACGTAACTCGACGGCATCGCTAGAAAAATAATGAGACAAAGCAAGGGACCCGCAACTAAGGACCCGTAGCGCATAAGCGCCTGCTTGCCTGACATTGCGTCAGACATACACCCTCCTTAAACTCAACAAAGCAAAGCTATCTAAAAAATTTTTATAAATCAGAACACTGTGAGAAATATTTGCCTTGTACGGGTCGAATCTTACGTCCAACTCCGTAACAACGCTTTCTGACACATTTCTCACTTTAAGCAACAAAGAGCCCGCAAAGCAAACTGTTGGTTTTGACTCAGAAGGCTCTTATGCTGATTTCAGAATCTTGCAAATATCCTCTTTTTGCAAAACGCAGAAATGCCCGATACTACCAAAATGCGTGGCAAGTTCGGAAATTTTTTCATAAGGAATCTCTTCCTCTACGAGTTCCGCAAGACGACTTGGGAGTCCCAGGAAGGAATAAAAACTTCTCAATTCTTCTATAGCAAGCGTTACAACCTCGGCCTGGGAACTACCCCCTGTCACTCCCATCACGTATCGTGCAAAGCGCACGAACCGCTCGGGATTATATTTCCAAACATACTGCATCCAAGCGGGTGTCAGGACCGCAAGTCCCTCTCCGTGAACAATTGAGGGATTCCAACCCGAGAGAGCATGTTCTATCGCGTGGCAGGCCCAATCTTCCTCATGTCCCATCCCGAAAAAGCCACAATGCGCAAAACTACCCACAAGACCGATTTGTTCCCAACTTTCCAAATCACTCCAATCTGCTTTGAGTCTCCGGGCACTTTGCATCGTGACCCGAAGAGCTCCTTCACACTCTTCCGTCGTGAACTCGACTCCCTTCGTATTTGTGAAGTACCGCTCAAACACATGACTCATCATGTCTGAAACGCCAGCAGCCATTTGGCGTTGTGATAATGTCATAAAGACTGTCGGATCCACTATTGACACCCGAGGGCGGATGTTCATCGATTCGCTTCCGGCTCCGTTTTTAATATCTCCATTGGATATCACACAACGCGCCGATTGCTCTGATCCGGCCGCAGGGATTGTTAATACCGTAGCAATCGGAAGACGAGCCGCTTTGTTGGCTTTCCCGCAGAAATAGTCCCATACATCTCCCTCGTAGGCCTCTCCCAAAACGCTTGCTTTAGCGGTATCAATGACACTTCCTCCCCCAATAGCCAAAACAGCATCAATTTTTTCTCGCCGAATAATCTCAATCGTTTCTCGTACAAATTCCACGGTCGGATTTTGGCGGACTCCACCACGTTCTATGCAACGTAATCCCACCTTTCGGCACTCGGAGAGAACTCGATTCAACACCCCGGTACGCTTAACGGAACCCCCTCCATAAATTACAAGCACCGAGGCACCGACATCGACTAAGTGGAGAATCTCTTTCCCGACCCGATCGAGCACGCCCGGACCATAAACAAGTTTTACTGGGTTAAAGTAAGAAAAAGAATTCATGACAAAACTCTGAATTCACCCCTTTGCGTGTTTAATCGCAAAGGGGTGTCCTTTTACCTAAGGAAGGGAGAAAGTTAATTCTTAATAAGCGTAAGCCCTGTCTTTTCCCGCTCATCAACTACAAGATTAAAAACATCATGCCGTCCGTAGTGACCGGCCACATCAAAGTCATACTGTCCTTCAGCACGAACCCCCATATCCAAGTCTGCGATGAGCATGCCCTCTTTTCCGTAAAGAGGTTCGCAGACATATTTTCCAAGGGGGTTTAGTACGGCGCTTCCGCCACGGCACATCACTTCAGGCTCGGAATCAAGTTCCCCCGATTCCAGTACCTCTTTAGGATACATATCTTTGGTGACATACTGATTGCATCCGATAACAAAGCAACGCCCTTCAATGGCAATGTGTTGCAGTGTTGCCTGCCATGAATCACGACTGTCTGCTGTCGGGGCCAGATAAATGTCCACTCCTTTTCCGTACATTGTTGCCCGAAGTAAAGGCATGTAGTTTTCCCAACAGATAACGGCTCCTAGCCGTCCGAACGGAGTATCCACTGTTGTCAAAGTGCTGCCATCGCCCCGCCCCCAAATAAGTCGCTCAGATCCGGTCGGCATCAATTTGCGGTGTTTCCCAAGATAGGCGCCGTCTGGTCCGAAAAACGCTACTGTGCAATAAACCGTGCCGCCGTCCTTTTCAATAAGTCCCGTAACAAGGTAAACCTCGTTTTGGGCAGCAATAGCCGCCAGTTTGTCGCAATCCGGCCCAGGAATTGCTACAGAATTTTCGTAATACAGGCGAAAATCTTTCCTTCCTGCATCCGTTCTCTTGCCAACATTTGAACCAAAACTCATCCCCCGCGGGTAGCAAGGGATAAAAGCTTCCGGGAAAAGAACCAACTTAGCTCCGGCTTTCGTTGCTTCCGGAACAAGTCTTGCCATTTTCTCAATTGTCGCGTCTTTGTTAAAGATAACCGGGGCAGTCTGCATGACCGCCACACGCACTGTTTCAGACATTATTTATCTCCGTTTAAAAATTATCCGAGGAAGTTCGCCGTAAAGAGCACGAGTTGGCTCATAAACGTTATCGCCAAGAGAACAACTCCCAATATGCATAGGAACGGTAATGAGTATCGAACGACATCCTTGAAGGCAACATCCTTCCGTAAACCATTTGCGACGAAAAGATTGATGCCCAATGGAGGCGTGAGAAGTCCGATTGCCAGATTCACAATCATGAGAACCCCGAAGTGAACCGGATCAATTCCAAAAGTTAAGAGAATTGGCAACATGATCGGCCCCAGCAGGATTACCGCAGCATTAACTTCCATAAGGCATCCCGTAATCAGCAGAATAAGATTCAGGATAAGAAGCATCATGTAAGGCGATGTTGTGAAGCTCGTTAAGTAGTTCGTCACAGCGACCGGAATCTGTTGGGTTGTCATAATCCAACTCATTGATGCCGCACAGCCGATAATCATCATGACCATAGCCGAAGGTACAGCAGCATCCGCAAAGCACTTAAAAGAGTCTTTCCAAGTAAGCTCTTTGTAGATGAACTTCCCGACAATAAAACTGTAGACTGTAGCCACAGCCGCTGCCTCGGTCGGCGTGAAGAAGCCCCCGTATATACCTCCGAGGATAATGACAGGCATCAAGATGCCCCAACTGGCCTCTTTCAGAGCCTTACCAGGCTCAAGTTTGACGAAATCTTTTGACTTGTACCCATGTCGGCGACTCACGACATAGCATACAAGCATCATGGCGCAACCCATGAGAATTCCAGGAACAATGCCGCCAGCAAAAAGCTTTCCTATGGAAGCGTTCATCGTAATGCCGTACGTAACCAAGGGAATCGACGGCGGAATGACAAATCCCGTAGTCCCGGCAGCCGCCATAAGACCGACAGCAAATCGCTTGTCATATCCATCCTTAATCATGGCTGGAATCATGATTGATCCGATGGCAACGACCGTAGCGGGAGCAGATCCTGAGATAGCCGAAAAGAACATGCTCGCAAGAATCGTTACGATGCCAAGACCACCGTAAATATTTCCGACACAGTTTTTGGCCAACATAATCAGCCGTGCTGAAATACCGCCTCGTTCCATCAAAATGCCGGCGATCATAAACAGCGGGATTGCCAGAAGGGGGAACGAGTCCATTCCGGTAAAAAGCTTTTGGACAACGATAAACAGCGGAATTCTTCCTTGCAGATAGATTGCCAGAAGCGCGGCTCCCCCAATACTGAATGCAATAGGTACATTCAAAATAATGAAGGTACCCAACGCAATGAGCAGAATCTCACCCATGTGTCACCTCCGCTCCTTCCTGTTTTTTCACCAAGCCATGCGTAACAAGCTCAATAAAAAAATGCACGAACATAAAAGCGCAACCGACAGGAACGGCTAAAAATGCCCACGACATCGGCACAAGCATCGCAGGTGTTACCTGACCAGAGTTATCTAATCGGATAAAGTACAAAACTGCCTGCCAAGTCAGAACTCCGGTAAAAACTGTGCAAATCAGAAGAGAGAGTTTTTCAGCAATGCGTTGCACTGCTTCGGGGAGACAGTGCACAAAAACCTCAACTCCCACATGGGCACCACGGACAATGCCAAGACTTGCCCCAAAGAAGATTGCCCAGATACTTACGTAGCGTGACAGTTCGTCAGTCCACCCAATTCCGTGACGAATCACAAAGCGTTCAAACATCCCGTAACTAATGACAAGCGTCATAACGATAAGTAACAGACCGCAAGCAAACACTTCGATTCGAACAAGTCGCTCTTTCAGAGCTAAAAGACTTTGAATCATGAAAATCTCGAAAATAAGCGGAGCTATTCCTGGAGGGTGAACAACTCCGCAAAGTAGAAAGATGAAGTTACAACGATTAAAATCGCCGACCGATCATTTCGCCGCGTCAACAGCTTTCATAAAGCGATTGACAATGGCATCTCCAACTGACTTTCGAACCATCTGTTCGGCGCTCTTGGTTGCCTTCTGAAATTGCGCATGTTCTTCCGGAGAGAGCTCAATGATTGTCAGACCCTTGCTCTTCATAAACTCCTCACCCGATTCACATTGCTTAGCGTTAAGTTCGCGCTCTGTTTTACGCCATAACTTCGCACCGTCCAGAATAATCTGTTGATGTTTTTTCGAAAGAGAGTTATAAAAATCAGTCGACAACACAAAGATATACGGGGCATACAGGTGCCCTGTTTTAATCATGTACTTTTGCACTTCGTAAAAGCGCATAGATTGGTTAAGGGCAATTGGATTTTCCTGTCCGTCGACAACTCCCTGCGCAAGCGCTGTGTACAACTCGGCAAAAGCCATGGGGGTCGGAATTGCTCCCAGCCCGCGAATCATTTCCATATGGACCGGATTCTCCATCACACGCAATTTCAACCCTGCCAAATCCTTAGGCGTATGTGCAGCGACCTTCGTTGTGGTGAAATGTCGTAGCCCGTTCTCGCCAAAAACAAGAGCCTTAACACCCATGCGTTTTTCCACAAGACCTAAGAGATACTGACCAAACTCCCCGTCCAAAACACGATGTGCATGTTCTGCCTTGGAAAACACAAATGGAATGTCAAAAACCAAAGTTTCTTTCAAAAAGTTAGAAAACGGCGCATTCGTAATAGTCCCGCATTCCAATGTCCCCATCTGAATGCTCTCGAGCATCTCCCGCTCTCCGCCGAGTTGTGACGCCGGAAATGTTTTAACAACAATCTCACCCCCGGTTTTTTCCTCTACATATTTCTTAAATACTTGAGCTGCCTGTTCCAAACGATCCCCCGTCGCCGGACACACATGCCCGAGTTTTAATTCAATTGCCGCATTAGCCGCTGTCGGAGTCCACATTGCAATACTCAAGACTGCTGCCGCACAAGCCAAAAGACGCTTCATAAAACCACCCCTTTAGATATGAGTAAAACGACACATCTTAAACAAGAAAATTCTCGCTTATTGTTATACAACGCTTTTTGCAAAACGAGGAAAGCATCCGAAATTCAACTTGACTTTCAAATGCTACGTCGTACATTATCTGCTACGATTCTTCTCTGTGACTAGATGCATTTACCTACATCTGATATCAGCATGATTAATATAACCACCGCAGATTTAAACCTTCTGAGAGTCTTTGTCGTCATTTTTGAAGAAAAAAGCGCAACCAGTGCTGCACAGCGGCTTAACTTGACACAATCGGCGGTTTCCTTAAATCTCCGTCGTCTTCGTGAGATGTATCAGGATTCTCTCTTTACCCGAACAGGACACGGGCTAGCTCCGACCCTTTTTGCCAATCAGGTCTATCCGCTCGTAAAAGATGCTCTGGACCGCTTCACAGCAAGCCTTCAACTCCATGAGAATAAGCAAGCCGAGTTCATGGGACGGACCATCACCATAGGACTATCAGATGACTTTGAGATTGCGCTTGGCAAAACCATGATTGAACTGACCAAAGACATCCCGAACTGCACTCGGCTTCATTTTCGTCAGTCCAACTCCAGCGTTGTTGCCGAAATGCTCCTTGCTCGTTCGATAGACCTGGCAATCACCTCAGGTGGGTGCGCACAAGAAGGTATCACGTTGACAAACATCGGGGAGAGCACTTACGGCTGTCTCGTTGACCCAGCCACCTTCGACTCAGACACAATGGATTTAGAAACACTTTTAAGGCACGACCATATTATGGTGAGTCGTACTGGATTCTTCGGTATCGTTGACGATGTGTTGGTTAGCCGAGGGCTTCGTCGCAGAGTGCGTGCCTCAACATCACACTTTAGCGCTATCCCCTATCTCTTAACAGGAACGGACTGCATTACAATCATGCCAGCCCATGCAGCCAAATTTATTGCAAAGACAACACATCTAAAATATTTTCCGGCGCCGATTGATTTCCCATCTTTTAGCGTTTGTCTTGCCTGGAGAAACTTCTCCCGCAAGGATCAGGTTCTTTCTGATCTTGTTCAACTCTTTCGCACAAAACTCAAAGGAATAATCACAACTTAAATCTTCTGTCACAAGTCGAGAATAAGCTTACAAAAAACCTCCCTATTTCAGCTAGGGAGGCTTTGCCCGGTTCTAGGATGCCTTTGTGTGACTGACTTAGCGGCTTCGTGATTCGGTTTCCGGTAAATCCTTCGTGGCATCACGCATCAGGGGTGCCGGCGTAAAAATGACAACGCGCCGAGCTTGAATTTCGTGATTGACAAGCGTGCGCGGGTTCCGTCCCGGACGAGCACGCTTATCGCGGAGTTCGAACGTCCCGAAATTAGAAAACTTCAAACCGCGTCCCTGCTCCATCGCCAGGACCATTTCGTCGAACATCGTATCGATGATTTCCATCGCGTCACTGCGCGAGCACGTGATACGCTCCATCACGGCTTCGGCCAAAACAATCTTCGTTATGGTCGATTTCCCGATTGTAATGTGCTTGAATCGACGGTCAATAAACTCTGTATTCATTCTCTTCCCCTATGTGGAATCTGTCATTTTAAACGGAAGACTTCTCGCTTTACTTTCCGTTTTACTGTTTTTTCGTCGGTTGCGCCGTTGCAACCGGTGCCGTGACGCGTTTTGCCAACACTTTGTCGATATGTAACCCTTGCATCGATGTGACTTCAAAACGCCAATCCTTCCAAACGACAACATCGCCGAGCTTGGGAACCCGCTCCAAAAGCAACATGAGCATGCCCGCGAGTGTGTTGTAGTGCGCGTTTTCTTCCTCGGGCAATTCCATGATTTCCAGCTCGTCTTTTAATTCGGGCACAGCGATTGTGCCGTCCAAAATCCAAGAGCCGTCGGCGCGCGAAACGGCATCGGGCTCGTCGTTGGCCTCCGGTTTAAATTCCCCGGCGATGGTTTCGAGTAAATCACGCGGCGTCACAAGTCCGACCACTTCCCCGTACTCATCGACAACCAAAGAAAGAGGCGCATTCGTTTGCTTAAAGTGTTCTAAAAGCTCCAATCCCGAGATAGATTCGGGAACAAACGTGGCCTGAGAAATACACTTTTCGATATCCATCTCGGATTTATTGACGAGTTGTCTTAAGACAGAGCGCGTTGTGCAATACCCGAGAACGTGATTAAAGTCCCCGCGAATGACAACAAGTCTGGAACGCGGAGAGGCCAAAATCTTGGCAATACTTTTTTCCTTGGGGTCATCCAAATCGATAAATTCAATATCGCAACGCGGCGTCATAACCGTTGCGGCGAGTCTGTCGTCGAGACCGAAAACGTTTTTGACCATGTCGCTTTCGTTTTCTTCAATCACGCCGTTTTCTTCACCCTCTTGTAGCAGGGCGTGAATCTCCTCTTCGGTCATGTCGTCTTTTTGGGCCTTCTCAAGACCGAACGGCTTTAAGAGGACCTCGGTCGAGACAGCAAGCAACTTGACAAACGGGGCCATCAGAAGCGCGAAAACGCTCAAAGGACGGGCCACACGGCAGGCAACGGACTCGGCGCACGATTGACCGAGGCGCTTAGGAACGAGTTCGCCTAAAACAATGGAAAAATACGTCACTAAAACGACAACGACAGCCAGACCGATGATGTGTGCGTATTCGGCATGCATACCGAAGCGCACGAGAGAGGCCGTAATAGGCTCGGCCAATGCCGACTCACCGACAATACCCGACAAAATACCGATGGAAGTAATTCCCACCTGAATCGTGGAAAAGGCTCGCGTCGGATCGGACTGGATTTTCATCACGCGCTCGGCGCGTGTATCACCCTCGTCGGCCCAAACCGTCAGCTTAGCTTTACGACTGACAACCAAGGCGATTTCGCTCATCGCAAAAACGCCGTTTAGGAAAATGAGAACCAGTAAAAAGACAAACGTTCCGAAGTCAAAGTTCATTAAAAGTCTTTAATTAACAAACGTAAAAGGACCGAAAGTATATCAACTTTCCTTAAATTGCGCGCAGACGTTTTCTCCCGGAACGCACTGTCCCGAGCGATCGATCTTCCTTGCCTTTGGTCTTACGCCGCGCGATGTTGATAACGCTTGTCTTCAATCATCTTTTCAATGCGGTCGAGCCCTTCTTTGAGAACGGACAGTTTCGGACCGAACGAGAACCGGATAAAGTGCCGCATCGGTTCGGGACTGATGCGATTGCCGTTCGGACGAATATCGAAAAAGCGACCCGGAACCGTCATGACGTGATACTCGAGCGCATTTAAACAAAAATCTTCGTCCACGCACAGGGGCTCGGGAAGAGAGGAAATATCCGCCCACACGTAAAACGCACCGTGCGGCGGCATGGCCACCTGAATTCCCATGTCGTTAAGGCGACGAACAACGTATTCGCGTTTTTGCGCAAAGCAGCGCTGCACCGCTCGGGTCTCTTCGTCAAGCGCTTCAGGGCGCAACACCTCGCACGCCAAGCGTTGCATCGGAACAGAGGTACCGCCGTCAATCGCGCTGGCCGCACGGTTAATCGCCTCAATGATGCGACTCGGTCCGATAATCCAACTGACACGGAATCCCGGATACCGCAAGTTCTTCGTAAGACCGTCAATCATGACAACCGGATCGGTTTCGACATCCTCGATATAACGCGCAGCACTGACGGTGCGCCCTTCGCCTTGCCCATCTTCATACACGTAATGCGAATAAAACTCATCGAGCGCAAGAAGCATGTGCTTTTCTCGAGCAATACGACAGTACTCTTGAAGGTCGTTCCCGCGCACGAGCGACCCCGTCGGATTGTTCGGATTCGAGAGGATAAACGTGTTCACGCCCTTTGTCTCAATCAGTTCCCGAAGCCTTTCAGGGCGAACGTTAAAACCGTCTTGAGGGCGAGTCTTTTCACAAACAAACTGCAAATGCTCTTTCTGGTAGGCCATCAGGTCTTCGTAGGCGGTGTAGTCGGGATTGCGGTAAAGAACCTTCGCTTGGCTACTTAAGATGCTGAAAAGACGTGTGAGCGCGATACGACCGCCGGCGGCAACCGTCACGTTTTGCGGCCCGTATTGACTGGTCTTTCCGACTCGGTACAAACGATTCATCATGTCGGCAACGGCCCGGCGCAACTCGGGGATGCCCCCCACAGGTCCGTACGCATAATCGTGACCGGTCAAATCCAAGTGCGTCAGCCGCTTGGGCGCTCCCTCAATCAACCCTTCTTCGGGCTGGCCCTGCCCGAGATTGCACCAGGATTTATCTCCGGGGACAAACCCCATTTCCTGGGCTTTGTGATTGACCCAAATCACGCCCATGTACGGCACGGGGCGAATCATCTGGAAATCGTTTAAGCAGTTCATTTGTGTTGTCATGATTAGTTGTCCGTTTTTTAGTGATGCACGAATAACAAAAAGCCTTCAACGGAACTCGTCGAAGGCTTATGTGTTTGTTTCTTAGGTTGTTTGGAATCTACGTTCTAACTACGGTAGGTCGGAAAACACCCCGAACGACACAGGCCTTGACGAGCCTAGCTGCGACTGCAGCGGCTGCTGCGAGTGCGCATGCGCATGCTGCTGCGAGGCGTGCAGCGGCAATAGCGACAACGACGTTCAGGGAATCGGAGACAAAATCGGGCGTCCGAGAGCACGGCGCTTTCGGCGTTTTCAAATCGGAACACGGGCAAGAACCCGATTTATCCGTGAGAAGACCCACTTTGTTTGACTCCGAAACGTAAAAGGAATCGGACGATTTGCCGACACTCGGCGCATCCCGATAGGCGCATCATACACGAGACGAAAGAAAAGAAAAGCAATTTCTTTCGCTTTCTTTTCGCAAAGGCCCATCAACAAAGGGGTTCACAAGCCATTCGCTTTTCTTTCTAGGTAAAAGAACCTGTTGCACAAAAACAAAAACCTTATTGAACTCCGGGGAATTGACCCCTACACTCATTGCCATCGAGCGAAAAGGCGCTTCGATGAAAATGAAAGGATCGTGCTGTGAAAGACACAAAACGGACAATGAAACCCCAGGTCGGAGGCTACGAAGCCCTTAGCCTGTGTTGTCAACTCCCGTCGTGTCTCCCGGCACTTGCGCGGGCGTTCGTATCGATTCGGTAACGCCGGCTGCAAATCTGAAAAAGCCTCGGGGACATGTGTCTTTCGAGGCTTTTTTAAAGCTTCCATCGCACGTGCCCCATTTTTTAACTTCATGTGAAAGAATCAAAAAATGAAAATTGCACAAACAGTCACGGAACTGATCGGGAAAACTCCCCTTTTGCGCCTAACGCGTTGGGAGAAGAAGTTTGACCTTGCAGCCAAGGTCGTTGCCAAACTCGAGTACTTTAATCCGTCGGGTTCGGTAAAAGACCGTGCCGCACTTTCGATGATTGAAGATGCCGAAGCGCGCGGGCTTCTGAAACCGGGTTCGATTATCGTCGAACCGACAAGCGGCAACACGGGTATTGCCTTGGCTGCAATTGCCGCCGCCAAAGGGTATCGCGCCATTCTCGTCATGCCCGAAACCATGAGCGTGGAGCGTCGTGCTCTAATTGCTGCATACGGTGCGGAAATCGTTCTGACACCGGGTGTCAAGGGGATGAAAGGAACGCTCGAGAAAACCGAAGAACTCCAAAAAAACCTCTCGAACGTTTTCGTCCCGGGACAGTTTGATAACCCAGCCAACCCGGCAGCACACGAACGCACGACGGGGCCGGAAATCTGGAGCGATACCGACGGCACCGTCGATATCTTCGTAGCCGGCTTCGGCACGGGCGGTACCGTTTCCGGCATCGGTCGCTACTTAAAGAGTCAAAAGCCTACTGTTAAAGTCGTTGCCATGGAACCGGCTGCCTCGCCTCTAATCACCGAAGGTCATGCCGGTCCACACGCCATTCAGGGAATCGGCGCGAATTTCGTGCCCAAGAACCTGGATAAATCCGCCATTGACGAATTTATAACCGTCACCAACGAAGAGGCATTTGCCGCCACAAAAGACATTGCCAAGACAGAAGGGGTTCTGGTCGGTATCAGTTCAGGCGCGGCCCTGGCGGCTGCCACCAAATTGGCGCGCAAACCCGAAAACGCCGGAAAGACCATCGTCGTGCTGCTTCCCGATACGGGCGAACGCTACCTGTCGATGCCGGTCTTTTCCATCGCTCACTAGGAGAGATGCCATGCCTTTTTTCGCCGACCTGCGTGAAGACATTGCCACGATTTGCCAAAAAGATCCGGCCGCACGAGGCTCCCTGGAGGTGGTTCTGTGCTACTCGGGCTTACACGCCATCGTAATTCACCGTCTGGCTCATTGGCTGTACGAAAAAAGCTGGTATGTGACGGCGCGTTTTGTGAGCGGGGTTTCTCGGTTTCTCACGGGAATCGAGATTCACCCGGCCGCAAAAATCGGTCGCCGTGTTTTTATCGATCACGGCTCGGGTCTGGTTATCGGCGAAACAGCCGAAGTGGGAGACGACTGTACGATTTATCACGGAGTCACACTCGGCGGCACATCGCTCGGCAAGGGGGAAAAGCGCCATCCGACCTTGGGCCGCAACGTCGTTGTCGGAGCCGGTGCTCAGATTCTCGGCGGCTTTACGGTCGGAGATAACGCCATCGTCGGCGCGAACGCCGTTGTCTTAAAACCCGTGGAGGCCAACACGACGGTAGTGGGCATTCCGGCCCGTCCCGTGCATGAGAAAAAAGACGCGATTAAAAATCACAGTCGCTTTAATGCCTACGGAGTCGTGCCCGGAGAAAAAGACCCTTACGGCGAGTCATTAAAACGCCTGGAAAGCCTCGTTAAGACGCAATCGAAGGCGATTGCGGAACTGAAAAAAGAACTCGAAAATCTTCGAAAAACCGGTTGAAACTCGCGAAGGTGCCCTGCTCGATTCCGGGCAGGGCATTTTCTTTCCGGCGCCCTTACCAAAGCTTAGCTCGGCGGCACGGCTCTTTAACAAAGGGATTCTCATTGCCCTGTAAGGCTTCGATTCGCCGAGATCTGAGACACTCCCAAGCCGACACCGGATATGTTTCGTTCCAGCGCGTCATCATCTCGGACATCGTGCGACTTAGCTTCACGCGCTCCGGATAAGCCCACTGCATGTAAAGTGCCGCACGGGAAATCTCACCGCGCGCAAAAGCAGGCGGCTCGACCTTTTTCCGATACACCTTCATCGGACACGAACCGAACGTAGCCGGAATAAACTCGGGAAATTCCGTATACGGGTAATTGGAGCGGATGCGATTGACGGCACCGATGGCAGGAAATAGGTTATACATGTCCGCATGCATCAGGCGAAATTCCCGACTGACGCGTTCGGCACATTGCCGTCCGCGCCCGGCTCCGTCTGTGCATTCAAAACTACCGTACTTCCAGGCATCGAACTCGCGTCCGAACCATTGAGCGGGAATGACGTGTTCCCACTCAAGACGCCGGGCCCGTTTTTTGTCCGACGGGGCTTTAAACCCTTTCGGTAGTTTTACGGTGCGATGGCGATCGAATGTAGCCGCACAATAAAGCGTCACGCGGTGGTCAAAATACACGCGTCGATCGAGGGTTTTCTTCGCTTGTACATAACTTTCGTTAGTGGTATTCCCCCGGGGCATCTCGGCAAAAGACGGAACGCACAAGGCAGTCGATACCAGCGTCAGAAAAAGCGTTATGCCGTGCTTCACGATTTCGGACTCTCAATACCAAAAACTTGGCGCAAGTACGCCAGATAGGTCGGGTCTTCGCACATTCCTTTGCCCGGAGAGTCGGAAATCTTGGCAACCGGACAGCCGTTGGCGCTGACCATCTTCATGACGATGTTAAGCGGCTCGACGCCGACGTCATTGGTAAGGTTCGTACCGATTCCGAACCCGAGTTTAATGCGCCTGTGGAAACGCCTGTAAAGTTCAAGAGCCAGGGGAATTGTCAGAGAGTCCGAGAAAATCAGGGTTTTGCTTGCCGGATCGCATTTGTTTTTCTTGTAGTGCTCGATAATCGACTCACCCCAAACAAAAGGATCACCCGAGTCATGGCGCACACCATCAAAGAGTTTGCAAAAATACATATCAAAGTCTTTGAGGAACGGCTTTAATCCGTACACATCCGAAAGCGCAATCCCCAAGTCGCCGCGATACTCCTTGGCCCAAGATTCAAAGGCAAATTTCTGGCTGTCACGAAGACGGGGGCCCAGGGCCTGCGCCGCCTGCAAGTACTCGTGCGCCATGGTGCCCATCGGAATAAGATTTAGTTCCTTGGCAAAGAAAACGTTACTTGTCCCGGAAAAAATCTTTCTCGGAAGCGTTTGAACCAGGCGCTTTAACACAACACCCTGCCAATCCCGCGAAAAACGCCGACGCGTGCCGAAGTCGCTTAAGCGGAATCCTTCGTGATCGGGTTCGGCCTGAATCATGGACACTTTCTCATCCAGGCGACTGATGCCCTCCTCTCGGGGAACTTCAATCCCAAGACGCCGGAAGTACAACTCGCTGACGATGGCCAAAATCGGTATCTCAAATAAAATCGTGTGCAACCAAGGACCGGCGACGGTAATTCCCAAGCCGCAGTCGCTCTTATCGGTCTTTTCAACCTTCACGTACTTGGTTTTCAGATGGAAAACACTTAAAAAGTCAATAAAGTCGCTTTTCATAAAGCGCAGTGTCGACAAGTACGCCAAGTCCTCATCGGAGCATCGAAGCGAACACAAGTGCTCGATTTCGCTACGGATTTGTCCGGCAAGCGGCGACAGGTCCACACCGGGCGTGCGGCACTTAAATTTGTAGGTGACTTTGGCGCCGGGGAACTGATGCAAAACGCTTTGCATCATCGTGAATTTATACAGGTCCGTATCCAGTAGCGATTCGATAATCATTGTTTTCTCAGAGAAAAAGGTCGAACTGAACTATAAACCGTCTGTCATGCACTCGAGACAGTGTCGGTAGGCGCAATTGTCACGCAGGTTGCCGAATTTCCACGGATCTCCCGTCGGCACAAGGCGTGCGGCTCGCGTTACAAAAAGCGGTGGCGTTTTCCACGTAAGTCCCGACAAAAGCTCCTCGGTAGCCGTCGGATCATTGCAAACAATCAGCGCATCACAGCCGGCACTAAAGGCTTTTTGGGCGCGCTCAAGGATGGTTCCTTCGGTCTTGGCACCGCCCATCGAAAGATCGTCGGAAAACAAAAGCCCCTTAAAGCCGACCTTCCCGCGCAAAATATCCGTCGAAATCGCGTGCGAAAACGATGCCGGAGCCGCGTCGAGCGCCGGGTACAAGACGTGCGCCGTCATAACACTTGTCAGAATATCCGCAAGCGCACGATACGGCTCAATATCTTTGGCAAGGATTTCGTCGACCTGTCGCTCATCGACCGGGAGCGTGATATGGCTGTCGGCTGCGGCAAATCCGTGCCCTGGAAAGTGTTTGCCGCAATTGGCCATGCCAGCTTGTGCGAGTCCCTCGCACGCCGCACGCGCGAGTGTTGCAACTGTCTCGGGGGCAGAGGCAAAACTCCTCTCGCCGATAATCGTGCTTTTTTGCCAGTCCAAATCCAACACGGGAGCAAACGTAAAGTCCACCCCGCAATCGCGTAGTTCGGCGGCAAGCACAAAGTACGCCGCTTTCAACGCTTTGAGCGCTCGCTTGGCATCCTTGGCGTAAAGAGCGCCGTATGCGTGCATCGCAGGAATCGCCGTAAAGGCCTCGCGAAACCGTTGTACTCGTCCTCCTTCGTGATCGACACCGATTAAAAGTTCGGGTTTAACAGCGTGGATGGCATCGCACAAGCGGCGCAACTGCTCACGACTTTCATAGTTACGCGTAAAAAGAATTACCATCCCGACAAGCGGGTTTAAAAGACGCTTTTTTTCTGTCGACGTGAGTTCCAATCCCTCAATATCACAAACAATCGGTCCGATCATGACTCTTTCACCTTGAAAACTGACGCCACCGGGTTACCGTGCGGCGGGACGAGAGCATACGTCCCCCTAACGCGTAAAATTCAATGATTTCTTTAAGGAGATCTCGCGCATCCTTGAGAACCGATGCATCGGAAAAATCTCGAGTTAAAACGGCGCGTATCGCCCCGGGGGAATAAAGTCTTTCTTGGTCGTATACGTCAGAGGCGTACGCCTCAATGATTTCTCCGTCACGCACCAGGCCGGTAAAACCCTCGGACCCGTCGGGCAGTTGTTGCCCCCAACCGCAAAGCCGTAGCAAGTCCACTTCGAATTCGCGCATCGCACACTCGGTTTCTTCAAAGTTTCCGCGGGCAACCATCGTAAGAGTCCGGGTATACGCATCGAAAAGTTCGGTTTGTGCTTCTTCCGCCGGGCTTAACCGAAACACGAGTTCGTTTAAGTAGAATGCCGTCAAGAGGCCCTCGCCTGTAATCGGCAAAAGACCTCCCATCCAACGCACACCGGTTAACGTTTTCACTTCCGAGCGCCCGGAAAAATTAATTAAGAGCGGAAGGAAGGGATCGATCAGACCGCGAAAGCGTCCGGCCGGTCGCTTGGCCCCGCGAGCTACGGCCGTAATGCGCCCGTGTCGACGGGTAAACAACGAAACAATCAGACTCGTTTCCCGCCAGGGCCAGGTCGTTAACACAAACGCCGGTTCGTTTTTAGCACTGACGTACTGGCCCTGGTTTTTTGCGGCATAGCGCACCAATGGCGCCGCAAGGACCGAATCGGCAACGGTCTCGGGTAGATAATCCTTACCGTTTTGACCGGGCTCAGTCATACCCTAAACTCTTTAAAACTTTCGCGTCGTCGCTCCAGCCGCGCCGCACTCGCACCCAGACCTGTAGATGCACGGGTTTCCCGAGCAACTCGGCTATGTCGGCCCTTGCCAGACGGGAGATTTCCCGCAGTTTGGCGCCGTTTTGTCCGATGACAATCGGCTTGTGACTGTCGCGATTGACATAAAGTGTGGCGTCGATCTGCGCCGTCTTTTCATCTTCGACCCAGCGATCGACGGCAACGGCAACACCGTACGGCAACTCATCGCCCAACAGACGAAACGCTTTTTCTCGAATCGTTTCAGCCGCGATGTAACGCGGCGATTTGTCCGTGTACAAATCCGGATCAAAATACGGAACCGACTCGGGAAGCAGTTTTTTAATCTCGTCGACAAGGTCCGTGAGCTGACGCCTCTTTTCGGCGCTTACCGGAACCACGGCGGCAAACGGAAACTTGGCACTGATTTGGGCAACGCGCGGCAAAAGGGCTGTTTTGTCTTTAACGAGATCGGTTTTATTGAGAACCAAAATCACATCCGTTGCCGACGGATTTAAAAGGCGCAATACCTGCTCGTCTTCCGGCCGCCAGGCGGCCGCGTCGATGACAAAAAGAATCGCGTCGACATCGGCGAGAGTGGAGCGCACGGAGCGATTCATACGTCGCAAGAGTTCGGACCTAAACTTGGACTGAAAACCCGGCGTGTCGACAAACACCAGTTGCGCATCCTCGTAGGTAACGACCCCGAGCACGCGATTGCGTGTTGTCTGCGGCTTTTTCGATGTAATCGAAACCTTCTCGCCGACAATGGCATTGACAAGTGTCGATTTTCCGACATTGGGCCGTCCGATGACGGCCACATACCCACAGCGAAAACTCGGTTTAACGGCGTTCACTTGTGACTCCTTAAAGCCGTTTCCAATGCCACGAGTGCTTTTGCGGCCGCTTGCTGCTCAGCCGCACGTCGGCTTGTGCCGGAGCCGTACTCACAGATGGAAAAACGCCCAATGCGGCAAGCGCAGCGAAACGTCAGGGCGTGGGCCGCACCCTCGCTATCGACGATAGTGTATTCAGGTAGGTCCATGTGCCGCGCCTGCAACGCCTCCTGAAGACGCGTCTTCGCGTCTTTACTCAAGCGCTCGGGCGTAATCGCCCCGGCAGATAAAATCGGCTCGTACAAGCGCAGTATGACGCGCTCGGCCTGCTCGAAATCCGAATCGAGGAAGATGGCTCCGAAAACCGCTTCACAGGCGTCGGCCATAATCGATGGACGTGTGGCGCCTCCCGTATGCAATTCCCCTTCTCCGAGACGAATATAGGAGCTGATTTCGATAGCCCGTGCAATTTCATCCAGTGTTTTCTCGCACACGAAATTGGCACGAACACGCGAAAGCACGCCTTCGTTAAAGTGCTTGTCGCGCAAAAACAGGCTGTGTCCGACGGCACAATTTAAAACGGAATCTCCTAAAAACTCCAAGCGCTCGTTGTGTTCGGCTCCGAAGCTTCGGTGCGTTAACGCACGCTTCAGAAGTGATTTGTTTTTAAAAACATACCCGATGCGCTGCTCTAAAAGTGCCGGATCGCGTAACTGTCTTTCCTGCATCGTCTGTTTTCCCCCGAAAGCGATTTATCGGAACGAACCGACACGACTGAAGTCTGAAAAATTCGCCCAAATAAAGAAGGCTCGTCCGACAAGATTCTCATCGGGAACAATGCCCCAGTAGCGACTGTCTTCACTGTTGTCACGGTTGTCACCCATGACAAAGTAACTGTCGGCCGGCACTCGGCACGTAAACCCGTTTTCTCGGTAACTGCACACCCGCAAAGCCGCCGGATACGGCCGCCCGTACAGCCCCGGTCCGCGGCTGTCGTCCACGGCCGTTTCATGCAGGACGCCGTCTAAGTTTTCCGTGGTTTTTGTCAGCGTGCGCATCGTATCGGGAGCCACCCAGTCAACGGGATCGGTTCTGACCATCTCTTTGCCGTTCACAAAAAGGCGCTTATCGGTGTATTCGACGACATCGCCCGGAATCCCGACCACGCGCTTGATGTAGTCATACGAAGGATCGACCGGATAGCGAAACACAATCACGTCTCCGCGCTTGGGCGCGCCTAATGTCACCACCTTTTTGTTTACCACAGGAAGCCGCAGTCCGTATTCGTATTTATTGACGAGAATGAAATCTCCGATATGCAGTGTCGGGAGCATCGATCCGGACGGAATTCGAAACGGCTCGTAGGCAAAGGACCGGAAAAGGAACACCAGCAAAATCACCCAAAAAAGGCCTGCCGTATAGTCAAGCCACCAGGGCATACGAAGACGCGCCTTCACGCTCGCATCGCGCAGGGCAATCACGCGGGCATCCTTACGGGAAATTGCCTCGGCATTGGCCTCGTTAAACTCCTCATAGACAGCCTTGGCTTCGGACTTGCGACGGGGTTTCCAAATCATGAGATCTAAGGCCCACATAATCCCCGTAAAGACGCTTAAGACCAAAAGAAGTAACGAAAAATTCACGGCATCTTCCCCTTATTTTTGTTCATCGGCGCGCAGAATCGACAGGAAGGCTTCCTGCGGGATTTCTACGCTTCCGACTTGCTTCATGCGTTTTTTGCCGGCTTTTTGTTTTTCCAAAAGCTTCTTTTTGCGCGTGATATCGCCGCCGTAGCACTTGGCAATCACGTCTTTGCGAAGTGCTTTGACGTTTTCGCGCGCAATGATGTTGGCACCGATTGCCGCCTGAATGGCCACGTCATACATCTGACGCGGAATCAGGGATCGCAAGCGCACCACAACGTCGCGTCCGCGTGTTTTGGCCCCTGAGCGGTGAATAATCGAACTTAGCGCATCGACCTTGTCACCGTTAATCAGAATGTCAAGTTTGACGACATCGGCAGCACGGTACTCTTTAAATTCGTAATCCATCGAGGCGTAACCGCGCGTAATCGATTTCATCTTATCGAAAAAGTCGAGCACGATTTCCGAAAGCGGCAAGTCATACGTCAAATGCACCTGACGACCGTGGTACGCAAGGTTGGTCTGAACCCCGCGCTTATCCTGACACAGTTTCATGACGGCTCCGACATACTCGTGCGGCACGAAAATCGTCACCGATTCAATGGGCTCGCGAATTTCGGCAATCTTATCGGGGCTCGGAAGCTTACTCGGATTTTCCACGCGTACCACTTCGCCGTTTGTCATCAACACTTCATAGACAACGGACGGAGCCGTGGTAATGAGATTCATGTCGTATTCGCGCTCAAGTCGCTCTTGGACAATGTCCATATGCAGGAGCCCGAGGAACCCGGCCCGGAATCCGAATCCGAGGGCCTGCGAAACTTCGGGCTCGAACTTTAAGGCCGCATCATTCAGTTGTAGCTTTAAAAGTGCCTCGCGCAAGGCGTCGTACTGATTGGATTCGACCGGATACAGTCCGGCAAAAACCTGAGGTTTGACTTGTCTGAAACCCGGAAGCGGTTTCGTGGCTCCGCGCACGGCGTGCGTAATCGTATCGCCCACTCGGGCATCTTTGAGTTCCTTGATTCCCGAAACAACGTATCCGACATCGCCGGCACTTAAGTGCTCGCGTTTTTGCGCTTTGGGCGTGAACACACCGACTTGTTCGACAAGGTGGTTGGCGCCCGTTGCCATGAGCATGATTTTGTCTTTCGGATAAATGGTGCCGTTGACAACGCGCACGAGAGTAACAATCCCGACGTAGTTATCAAACCAGCTGTCGATAATCAGGGCCTGAAGCGGCGCATTCGGATTGCCTTTCGGAGCCGGAATATCCCGCACAACGCGTTCGAGAATCTGATCGATTCCCATCCCAGTTTTGGCCGAACACAAGACGGCATCAGTGGCATCGATTCCGATAACATCTTCGATTTCTTCGGCAGCGGCCACCGGGTCGGCGCTCGACAAATCCATCTTGTTTAAAACCGGAAGAACCGTCACCCCGAGATCAATGGCCGTGTAGCAGTTAGCCACCGTTTGTGCTTCCACACCTTGTGTGGCGTCGACAACGAGCAGTGCTCCTTCGCAAGCCGAAAGCGAACGGCTCACTTCGTAAGAAAAGTCCACGTGCCCGGGAGTGTCGATTAAATTTAATTCATAGGTCTTGCCGTCTTGAGCCTTGTACTTAAGGCTTGCCGTCTGCGCTTTAATCGTAATGCCGCGTTCTCGTTCCAGGTCCATGCTGTCTAAGACCTGCTCGCTCATTTCACGGCCGGAAAGGCCTCCGCAGCGCTCGATGAGTCGATCGGCTAACGTCGATTTGCCGTGATCGATGTGTGCGATAATTGAAAAATTACGTATGTTGTCCATGTGCTACCTACGCGAAACCATCCCGCATCAAAACGCGAGTTTCGCGACATCAAAGGACTCGCGTCAGGGGGCGGAAAACCACCGTCCTCTCGCGCCAAGCCTCTTAGTTGAAAGTGTCGAAATTCTATCATGCAAAGGGTCGTTTCCTTCCTGCAAAACCTCGCGTCGGATGCCCGAAATCTCTCGCCGTTTCGCAAAACCCGTTACACTTTCGTTTCCCTTTGAGAATCAATGCATCGGTCATGACAGTCAAAATTGTAAAAAGTCTTTTCTCGGTATCTGAGCCCGACTCCGGGCGCGACACCCTTCTTACCCTGGCTTACCGAGCTAACGACTCCACGTCAGACGTTGAAGATGCCTATTTGGACGGGAAAATCAAAGCCCTTTGCAACATCGCACTCGATGCCTCCGAGGAATCGGATATTGAGGCCGCCTTAGCTCTTTTAAAAGACGAACCCGGAACAACCTATGATGATTTTCTCTCGCTTGCTGAAGGATGCGCGGAGTCATACACGGATAAGGACGGCATCCATCTACTCGTTTTGGTTCCGATTCTCGCGTGGAGTCGGTACGAAATCGTATGCGGAAAGATGCCAGATGCCGTTGCTTTAAAGGTTGCCTCGCTCTATCGCCTCTATTTTGCAGGGCCCGAGAGCCGCGTGACGGTCGGCAACACCTTAATTTGCCCAGAACACATTCCCGAGCGCCTCGTCGAGGTGCGGCAACTTTTAAAGACCCTTTGCTCGGCAAAAAGAAAAACGGCGTTGGTCGATACGTCCTACCTTGTTACGGAAAGTCCCGTGTCGGATTTTTCCGATGCGCGCTACATCGCGCTTTCGGTCAGCGCTCCCGATGCTTCTTGCCTTTTCGTCGACCCACTGATCGACCACATCGAGCTATCGCGTCGCTTTATGGAGTTTTCTCTGAAAGTGCGGGAGGCTTTGCGTTTCTTTACAATCGGTAGCGTCATCGACGTGCAGTACCCGTCAGCCTTCTTTGCGGCATGGCGACAGACAGCTCTTGCCATGCGTGTCTTCGCCCTCAAAGCTCTGGTGCAATACGTTTGTGTCGATTCTCTGACGCCCGATGCCTTGATTGCAACGACGGCCGTCTTTTCGCTCGGCGAAGAAAACGGTCAAGGGCCGCAACCTGAGATTCGCATCGGTATCTCGCTCAAAAACAAACCCAACGCAGTCGTTGCCGGGGTTGTCTGGCCGTGTGAGGTTCCGGAACTTGAATCCACACAGGACTTTGCCGGGCAAATTCTTTTCTCTCAAGGCGTCAAATCCATCGTCGCTCACGATGTTCGTTTTCCCTTGGAGTGGTGCGAACACTGCGGTGCGCCGCTTTATGCTAATCCCGAAGGCTTTGTCACGCACATCGAAAACCCGGACGAAGAAAGCTCCGGTCCCTTTGCTCCGACCTTAAATTAGCAAATCGGGGCCCGCAATAGGCCCCTCGGATTTCCGTTTTTCCCGGCCAGAAATGCAAAACCCCCGAAGAGCACACCCTTCGGGGGTTGGGACTTAGCAGGGAAAAACTCCTAGAGTTCGCCCATGAGCCACTTCATCGGGATGATCGAGATCTTCGGGAAGACCGTCAGCGTAATCAACACGACGATTTCCGTAATGATGAAGGGAACCAATTTCTGGACCAATTCAACGAAACGGATGCTGCCGATTCCGCACACAACGTACAGAATCGTTCCGACCGGAGGCGTAATCACGCCGATACCCAAGTTCAAAATGAAGATCAGACCGAAGTAGTACGGATCAATACCTGCCTTCAAAATCAAGGGATAAAGAACCGGAGCAAAGATGAGCACGTTCGGGGTCAAGTCCATCACCATTCCGAGAAGGAACAGGAAGAAGTTGATCACGAGCATGAGCATGAGCGGGCTGTGGAGCAACGGCTCGAAAAGCCAAACGATTTGCTGCGGAATCTGAGCGAGCGTAATAAAGAAGCCCACGGCAGAAGCACCCGTCACGATTAACATGACGGCTGCCGTCGTACGCGCAGAACGAGCGGAGACCTCGAGTAAATCGTACGGCTTCATTTCGCGGTAGTAGAGCAAGCACACGACGATGGCATACACAGCCGCGAAGGCACCGCCTTCGGTCGGAGTGAACACACCGAAACGAATACCGCCTAAGAGCAGAACCGGGAGCAAGAAGGCCGGCCAAGCATCCAAGCAAATCTTAATCTTTTCTTCACGGGTGAATCGAATGGTTTCGTTGTAGCCGTCCTTGCGAACGATGAAGAACCAGCAAACACACAACGCAAAACCGATAAACAGACCCGGGAACAGGCCGATCATGAACAACTTGGTGATTGAAAGACCGCCGACGGTCGCACCCAACATAATGAAGTTGGTTGACGGGGGAATAATCGGTCCGATAATAGCGCCGGAAGCAATAACGGCACCGGCACGGCCCGGATTGTATCCGACATTCTTCATCATCGGCAGCAACAGACCGCCGATAGCCGCTGCTTCCGCAACGGACGACCCCATCAAACCGGCAAAGATGATTGAGGCCACAATAGCCGCGTAGCCTAAACCGCCGCGAACGTGTCCGATCATTAACTGAGCCATCTGGACCACGCGGTAACTCAAACCGCCTTCCGTCATAATTTCACCGGCGAAGATGAAGAACGGGATGGCCATCAGAGGATAGTTATCAGCCGCGTCGACCATGGACGAGGCAATCATCATCGGATCCCACAGCCCGGAATGCGACATCAAGACGAGAGCACACAGAATCAAGACCACGCAAATCGGAATACCGAGAGCGAGGAATAAAAAGAGGGAGCCCAAAAATAAAAACAGTTCCATTGCGCTCTCTCCTTAAAGCGAATTGCTCGTATCAGGCGTGTCGGGAATGTCCTTCTTAATCTTCGGAGCGTAATCGCTCATCGGACGCTTCCACTCATGCCAGAGGTCACGAATCAAAATCAAAATAGCGCACAAAGCCATAATCGGCAACGGGCCGTTAACGAACGTCATGTTCAAATCCGTCGAGACTGTATAGGTATCATAGGTTGTCAGGACGTGGTACAGACCGCCTTCGAACAAGATGCACATGGCGAAAATCGCAAGCACAAGCGCAATCAAGTTCACATAGCGGCGAAGTTTGCCGTGCATCATTTCGACGAACATGTCGACGGCGATGTGGCGACGGCGGTAAAAAGCCTCGACACCACCGAAGAAGGTGATATACATGAAGAGGTACCGAGACCACTCTTCACTGGGGGCAAAGGACGAATGGAACACATAACGCAAGAACGCATTATAGAAAACAAGTCCAATCATCCCTAAAAACACTACGGCGCAAAAGATTTCGAATCCTTTTTCAGCCCAGTGTTTCTTAGGTTGGGTGTTTGACATCGGAAAGTCCCTTGATGGAAATACTACTAATACTGCTTTGAGAACCGCTCAGTGAAAGGGCCGGATGGCCCTTTCACTGTTGGATTACAACATCGATAAACCAGACAACGGATTACTTGTACTTGGCAGCCGACTCAAGAATACGCTGCGCGTTGGGAGCGTACTGATTGGACTTCGGATCCGTAAACATCGTCCAGGTCTTCACACCGGCCTGCTGAACGTGAGCGAGGAATTCCGGACTCGGTTCGGAAACCGTACCGCCGTGGGCCTTAATAACTTCGATGGCCTTGGCGTCGACTTCTTCAGCGAGCTTCCAGATGTCTTCAGCAGCCATGTGGGCAGCCTTCATAACCCATTCCTGATTCTGCTTATCAAGCTTCTTGAAGAACTTCTCGTTAATGAACAAGCAGTGAATCACGAGGATGTGGCCCGTCTTGGTGACGTAGGGAGCCTTTTCATACATCTTCTGAGATTCGATATCAGACAGGGGGCTGTCGCCGCCGTCGATAACGCCCTGGTCAAGAGCGGACGGAACTTCGGCGGAGGCCAACGGCTGAGCAGACAAACCGCAGTTCTTAACGAACGTCATATAAAGCGGGATGTTGGGCGAACGCATACGCCAGCCCTGAACTTCCTTGACGCTGGTAATCGGCTTGGTCGAATAGAAGTGACGGAATCCGAGCGGGAAAGCGTTGAGCGTAATCAAACCGGACTTCTTGGTGAAGTTCTCGTTAATAATCTTGAAAGTTTCGCCGTTCATCGCGCGATGCGCATGAGCGTAGCTGTGGAACATCATCGGTGTTTCAAGCATGGCCATGGCGGGCAGGAACTGAGAAACCTGTGTACCCGTTGCGCACATCTGAATCACACCGCGGCGTGTATCGGCAATGTACTTGTTTTCCTTGCCGAGCATGGAGTTCGGGTAAACCTGAACATCATACTTGTTGCCCGAGAGTTCGTTGAGATACTTGCCGAAAAGGTGCATACCGGTTGTTTCCGGTTCGCCTTCGGGTTTCATACCGGCAATCTTGATCACGACTTTGCCGGACGCGGCCAAGACGGGCATTGTGGCACCGACCAACAGACCGAGAGCGCAAACAGAAAGAACGAGACGCTTCATGGTGGATTCCTCCAAATAGTTTTTTAAAAGCGTTGATTTAAGCAGCACGAACCCGTCTAGGTAAGGGTTCCTACTGAGATATACGTATATCTGAGCGCGAAATTAACACTTTGTAACGGGTTTTGCAAGAAACAAACACGGGTACAACGAGTGGACTAGACCGTTTGTAGGGGTAACAGCCTGTTTTTTGGGAGAAAAAATTTTTTCAGACCACCTATAAAAAAAGAGGACAAATCCTCTTGACATCTGCCATAGAGTGTGATTCGCCCCTAGCGGCATTGGACAGAGTTGTAGCATTTCGTTACGATTGCGCCGATTTAGTCTGTCTGCTGTTTTTTCAGCGATTATTTTCGTGAGGTAGTCCGATGCTCAGAAAGCGCTGCATGGTTTTCGATATGGACGGAACAGTGTATCTCGGCCCCGTCCCGATTGAGGGAACCGTCAATTTTATTAAGAAGAACTGGGGGAGAATTGATTTCCAATTCCTCAGCAACAACACATCCAAGTCGCCTGTGACCTACGTCAAACGGCTTAATTCGATGGGTATACCGGCCACGCTCAATCAAATCCTGACGCCGATTACCCCGCTCATCCATTATTTGAAGAGAGTCGGAATTAAGCGCGCCTATCTAGTCGGCAATACCGACTTTGTCACATGCATGAAAGAGCGCATGCCCGAATTGACCAATACAGCCGAAGGCGCCGAAGCGGTCATCCTGGCCTACGACACGGAATTGACGTACGAGAAAATTAAGACATCGGCTTTGCTGCTTTTGGATAAGAAAGTCGAATTTCTTGCCACGCATCCGGACTTCGTGTGCCCGACCGATGCCGGTCCCCTTCCCGATATCGGAAGTTTCATTCGCATGTACGAAGCGGCCACGGGGCGCAGCCCGCAACGCATCTTCGGCAAGCCTTGTACGGAAGTGCTCGAGCCGGTTTTAAGTAAGTACGAGCGGAAAGATGTCTGTATGGTCGGCGACCGTCTGATGACCGATAAGGTTCTCGGAGAAAACGCCGGAATCGACTTTATTTTGGTGCTTTCCGGGGAAACCACCGAAGCCGATTTGCCGAAAGTGCACAAGCAGGAGCGTATAAAGGCTTTAAAACGCCTCTTTCATATCGGACCTGCCGACAAACGCCTGCCGCAAAAAACCTACATCCTGCCCGATTTAGGTTCGCTTGTTTTCGAGGACGATAAGTAGTTTTAAGGACGCGAGGCGATTGCATCGGAAACGATTTGCCGCCTAGTCGCTCGGATGAAACAAACTACTCCTTTCGGCTAGTCTAACTAGGTAGTTTCTGCTAAACTCGCCCCGTCCGCGCGCATAGAAGTTAGCGCGAATACATTGGGAATATTTTATTAATTCTTTGTCTCTAAAATCATTGGAAAAATTATCATGATGATGAAAGAACTGAAACCCCTTGACCGCAAGGCCATGTTTGCCGAAATCGACTCCGGCAAGGAATTTGACATTGTGATTATCGGCGGCGGCGCTTCCGGTCTCGGTGTGGCGGTCGACGCCTCGAGCCAAGGGTACTCCGTCTGCTTAGTCGAAGCACAAGACTTTGCCGCGGGTACGAGCTCTCGCTCGACCAAGCTCATTCACGGCGGTGTTCGCTACATGCAGAACCCGCACGATTGGGGTCTGGTTTTCGAAGCGTTGCGTGAACGCGAACTGCTTTTGAAGCTTGTTCCGAACTTGGTTCATAAGAACCCGTTCATTTTGCCGTGCTATCGCTGGTATGAAAAAGCCTTCTACGGTCTCGGCCTGACCTTCTACACGATGATGGCCAAATTTAGCTCCGGTGATGCCGGGTCTCTTTCGATTCTCTCGAAACAAGAAACCCTTGAAAAGCTCCCGGGCATTAAGGCCGAAGGTCTTTACGGCGGCGTTCGTTTCTACGACGCTCAGTTCGATGATGCCCGTATGGCTATCGCTCTGATGCACACAGCCGTTGCGCACGGTGCTGTTTGTTTGAACTATGTTGCTTGCGACGGCTTTAACCACACCGACGAAAAAATCGAGTCGATGATTGTTGAAGACAAAGAAACCGGCGAAAAGCACACGGTCAAAGGCAAGATGTTCTTTAACTGCGCCGGCCCCTGGGTTGACGAAGTCCGTAAACTTACGGGCAAGAAGGATGTCAAGCCCTTCGTTAAAGCGGCTCGCGGCTCGCACATCATTCTCGATTTGAAGAAGTTCGGCAACCCCAAGGAGGGCATGTTCATTCCGAAGACCTCCGACGGTCGTGTTCTGTTCTGTCTGCCCTGGCACGGTATGCTCGAAGTCGGTACAACCGATCTTCCCGAACCCGTGCCCGTCAACATGGATCCGAAGATTTCCGATCAGGAAATCGATTTCATGATGGCCAACTGCAACAACTACCTCAAGACCAAGGTCACGCGTGAAGACATCCTTGCGACGTTCGTCGGCGTTCGTCCGCTGTACACACCGGCCAATGCGTCCGCAAGCGGCGGCAAGACAGCCAAGGTTTCTCGCGAACACGCGATTATTCCGGAATTCGGCAACATGCTGACGATTACGGGCGGCAAGTGGACGGCCTACCGTAATATGGCTGAACACGCCATGAAGGTTGCGGCTGAAAAGGGTCTGATTCCCTCTTCTCACACCATCACAACCAAGCTCCCGCTCACGGTTGATACCGCGTTTGATGCCGAAGCCATCGAAATGCGCGCGGCTCAGGCCGAGAAGGTCGAAGACGTTGTCGATGATGTCGTTGCCTTCGCCATCCGTGAAGTCCAGGTCAGCGGCGCTCGCAATGCCGACGACGTTTTATTCCGTCGCTTGCGCTTAGGCCAGATGAACACCAAGCGCACCGAAGAGCTCCGTGGCCCGGTTCAGGCAGCCATCGACAAGGAACTCAAGAAGTAATCCTTATGAAGGCTACTTGGTAAATCACGCGATTTACCCGGAATGCAAACGACCGGTTTCCGCAAGGGGACCGGTCATTTTTATGGTGTGTTTTAGCCGAATCGCTCCGCCCGAAAAAGAGGCTAAGGAAAAAATCAGAAATAAAGCTTTCGGCACTCGCACTTGGGCTCGCAACTGACACGCACCCCGAGGCGCTTGAAAAGCTTTTCGTCCACGTCGCTTAAAAGGACGGAAAAATGCGCATCGCACCCGCGAAGTTTATCAATCTGACGCAACGCCTCGGCGGCAAGGGGATTGGCTTGAGCACTGACGCACAGCGCAATGAGCACCTCATCGCTATGTAGGCGCGGATTCGTGTGGCGCAGGCTTTCGGTCTTAAGGCGACAAATCGGCTCTAAGACTTCCTTGCTGATTAAATCCGTTTCCTTATCGATTCCGCCCAAGGTTTTAAGGGCATTTAAAAGAAGCGCCGAGCACGCACCGAGAAGCGGTGTTGTCTTGCCGGTAATGACCGTCCCGTCTGCAAGAACCAGGGCACCTGCTGGGCCCCCGGTCATTTTTTCTTTCTCAAGACTTGCGGCCACTGCGGGCAAAATATCGGACGTAATTCCGGCTTGCTTCATCAAAAGTTCAAGCTTGTAGACAACGGCCGCATCGGCTCTTCCGCGCACTTGATCGACCAAGGCGCGATAGTAGCGACGCAAGATTTCCAAATACGAAGCCTGACAGCACACCGCATCGTCAACAATGCAGTTACCGGCCATGTTCACGCCCATATCAGTCGGGGACTTGTAGGGGCAACACCCCAAGATTTTTTCGAAAATGGCACACAGGACCGGAAAGATTTCCACGTCACGGTTGTAATTGACCGTTGTGACGCCGTAGGCATCCAAGTGGAAGGGATCGATCATGTTGACGTCATTTAAATCGGCCGTAGCTGCTTCATATGCCAGATTGACCGGGTGCTTGAGCGGAAGGTTCCAAATCGGGAATGTCTCGAACTTGGCGTATCCGGCCTTCACACCCCGTTTGTGCTCGTGGTAAAGCTGCGACAGGCACGTGGCCATCTTGCCGCTTCCCGGTCCCGGGGCCGTCACGACAACAAGCGGGTGCGTCGTTTCGATGTACTCGTTTTTGCCGTACCCCTCGTCACTGACAATCAAAGACAAGTTATGCGGATAACCGGCAATCGGATAGTGTTTGTACGATCGCACGCCGAGAGCTGACAGGCGCCGCATGAAGGCATCGGCTGCCGGCTGTCCGTTGTACTGTGTAATGACGACCGATCCGACGAAAAAGCCGAGATTGCGGAACACATCAATCAAACGCAACACGTCATCCTCGTACGCAATGCCGTAATCAGCACGGATTTTATTTTTTTCGATATCGGGAGCCGCGATGGCAACAACGATTTCCACGTCGTTTTTCATCTGCGAGAGCATGCGGATTTTGCTATTGGGCTCAAAACCGGGAAGCACGCGCGAAGCGTGGTAGTCATCGAAAAGTTTTCCGCCGAATTCCAAGTAAAGCTTGCCGCCGAACTTGTCTATGCGTTCTTTGATGTGTGCCGATTGGGTTTCAATGTACTTTGCGTTATCAAATCCGATTTTAGCCACGGCACTTTCCCCTTTCCGAATTTTGCGATGTGAAGTCGACGATGCGTTCGAGACAAACAGAAAAGGGCAGTCTATAAAAAACCGCCCCTAGTTTTTCGTATTGTACTGAAACAGAGAGAACCGAGCTGTCGTTAAGTCTGAAAAATGCAACGCCTCAACCCATCGAACTTGACCGCCTTTAAAAGCAAAGCGCGGGGTTTCCCCCGCACTTTGTCATTCCTGCTGCCAAAGCTTTATTTGGAATGTTTGGCAATCTTGTAGACACCGACCGTGAGCATCGGCAGGGCAAACAAGACCAGGAATCCCCAGCAGGCCGTACCGTACCCCTTGACAATCAGGCCCAAGAGGCCGAAGGCGGAAACTGCGACACCTAAACCCACGGGAATGATTGTGACAGCCGGGGCAAACCACGTGGGCTCTTCGTGACCCGTTTTACGATACGCTACCTGGAAGCGATCGACCACAGCCTTGACAAAACCCGTGGCCGTTTCCATCAGCGTCACGAACAAAACAAGTTCAAAGGTCCAGAAAAGCCACGGCATATGGATGCGATCGAAAATCGCGAGCACCGGAACCGTCGAGCTGACGACGTTGGCAAAGTCGCACCCCATCGTCAAAAGGAGCATCGTTCCCGGGAAGATTCCGAGGAAGCCAGCGAGGATGCCGCTGACAATTGATTCTGAGCGAGACTTAAATCCGCGAACCGTGTAAAGAACGAGCGGCACGACAACCAGGTTATAAAAGCTGTACTGCAGACCGTGCATGAACCAGCCGTCGGCAACCTCTCCCTTGCTGACTTCCGCTGCAATGTTTGCACCGAACTTCACGAAAACAACGACCATGAAAATCAGGTAAACCGAGCAAAGCACATACGACCAAATCGACAGGGCCTTCTCAACCATTTCCGTCCCCTTAAAAACGAGGAACAGAACGCCGGCAGACAAAAGCGCCACGCCGAGCCACTGATTAAATCCGAGCTTTTCGATAATGGCGCCGGCACTGGCATTGACAACCCCCATGACGATGAGGAACATAATCCAGTAGCACAGGTCATACAGGAATGCACACGGTCCGAGAATATGTTTCATCATCGAACCGTAATCGAATGTCTGCATCACGCGGCAAAACTCAAACGTCACGGCGCACACCAGGCTCCAACAAAGGAACGTGACGGAGGCACCGAGCAGACCGCCGAACATCCCGCTCACGCCGAAGAACTGTGCGATTTCCGCACCCGTTCCGTAACCGCCGCCGATTAGAATTGACTGGAAGACCAGACCGGGCACAAGAAGTCTGACAAATTTATTTTTAAGCATTTTTAAATCCGTTTTTTGTTAGGGCTCAACTGTTACCAGCCTGCGCGGAACTTGAGCACATCGTCGGAGATTTCTCCGCGTTCGTATTCATTCATGGCCGCATCCATGATTTCAAAACCTCGAGTCAAAAGCTCAGGCGAAATCGTCAGAGGCGGCTGGATGCGCAAAATCCACCCGGCGAGCGAAATCACGACAAGACCCTTTTCGTAAGATCGGAAAAGAATCTTGAAGACTCCGTCCGTATCGGGCGAGCCGTCCTCCTTTTGAATACCGATACCCATGGAAAAACCCAAGTTCCGAGTAAAGGCAACAAGCTTGGGGTGCTTGGCCTTCAAATCCGCCGCTAACTTTTCGAGCAACGCGATGTTGCTTTTCAGGTGCGTCTGGAAGGCCTCGGATTGGAGGTAATCGAACTGTGCGATTCCGGCTGCGCAGGCAATGGAGTTACCGCCTAACGTAAATAGATGTGCCGGTGCCGGCAGGCAGTCCATAATTTCGTCGCGCGCCATGAAGGCGCCTAGTGTGAGCGTTGCGCCCACGGATTTACCCATAATGATGCCGTCCGGAATGATACCGTAGTGTTCGATTGCAAAGAACTTACCGGTACGGTAAAAGCCCTGCTGGACTTCCTCGGAAATAAAGAGGATGCCGTATTTTTTGCAGGTTTCATAGAGCTTTTTCATGAAAATCGGATGGGCCGGCAAGATGCCACCGTCGCCCTGCACGGGTTCGATGACCATGGCGGCCACTTCCGTTGCCGGCAGATATGTAGAAAACGCCGTTTCCATCGCCTTCATGCAATCGCGTTCGACCTCTTCGTCGCTCTTGTCGGTTCCGTAAAACGGGAAGGGATAAATCTCAGGCAAAAACGGTCCCATCTTCGCGTGCATCCGTGTCGAGCACGTTGTCATCGAGCACGAGCCGTATGTATTTCCGTGATACCCATTGATGAAAACGATAATCTTCTGACGCCCCGTGAAAGCACGGGCGAACTTGACGGCGGCATCGTTGCCGTCGCTCCCGCAGTTTCCGAAACAAACCTTGGCCTTGACACCGCCCGGATACACGGAAACAAGTCGCTCGGCATACTCGGTCGTCTGCTCGTTGTAGGTGTATGCGGCCGTGTACTGCGTGAACTTCTTGAGCTGCTCTTCAATGGCCTTGGTAATAATAGGGTTGGAGCTCCCGATGTTCAATGACGAGGCACTGGACAAAAAATCAATGAACTTGTTGCCGTCCAAATCCGTAATGACACTGCCCTCTACCTTGGCAATCGCGAGAGGATAGTACGAAAGATGTTGGCACGGTGCGACAACTTTTTCGTCGCGCTCGACCAGGGCATTGCATCGATCGAGTTTCATTTGATGGTCACTCCTGAAAAAAAATGTGTTAACAAAAAACGCCGACACATCGAGTTATCGGCGTCTGATTGAATTCTCTGCTATCGATCGACCGACCGCATCAGAGCTAGAGCAAACCTATTTTGATTAATGTCAAAAACAGTACAACGCGTTCTAGGGCATTGTGCTTAAGTGGCGATTGACCGTGTTGTAGGCAAGGCTCATAATGACATGACCTTGTGCTCTGATTGACAAAGCGCGAAGGCTTGACAATAAAACGTTTTTCTCTTTTTTCGAGAAACTCGTACCAATAAGAAAGGAAGAAAATGAATCGAGACCGTCTCGGAAGTCGTTTAGGCTTCATTCTTTTGAGCGCCGGCTGTGCCATCGGATGCGGCAACGTGTGGAAATTCCCGTGGTTAACGGGTCAGTTCGGCGGCGGCGCTTTTGTGCTGATTTATCTGTTTTTCCTTGTCATCCTCGGTTGGCCCGTCATGACAATGGAATTTGCGCTCGGTCGCGCCAGTCAGAAAAGCCCCGTTCACATGTATCAGGTTTTAGAGCCTGCCGGCACGAAATGGCATTGGCATGGAATTGCCGCCTTAGTCGGTAACGTCGTTTTGATGATGTTTTACATGGTTGTAACCGGCTGGATGTTGCAGTACTTCTTTTACACGGCAACCGGAGAGTTTTCCGGAAAAACTCCGATTCAAGTGGCCGAAGGGTTCGGGGCCTTGCTTGCCAACCCGACCACACAGATTATCGATACGGTCCTCATTGCCGGTTCTGCCTTCCTCATACTCTCCTTTAGTTTGCGCGGCGGTCTGGAGCGCGTCATAAAGTGGATGATGATGGCTCTGATTGTCATCATGGTCATCGTTGCCGTCAATAGTCTTTTTATGGACGGCGTGAAAGAGGGGCTTCGCTTTTACCTACTTCCCGACTTCAGCAAAATCAGTTGGGATGTCGTCGTTGCTGCGATGAACCAAGCCTTCTTCACGTTAAGTCTCGGCATCGGTGCCATGGCGATTTTCGGAAGCTACATTGATAAAGACCACTCCTTAGCGGGCGAGTCCGTTCGTGTGATTCTTTTAGATACGTTCGTTGCCATCACGGCCGGCCTGATTATCTTCCCGGCATGCTTTACATACGGTGTTAAACCCGATGCCGGTCCGAGCTTGATTTTCGTGACGCTTCCGAACATCTTTAACAATATGCCGATGGGGCAGTTCTGGGGATCACTGTTCTTTATCTTCATGATGTTTGCCTGCTACTCGACTGTTTTAGCTGTCTGTGAAAACATCTTGGCGTGCATGCGCGATTTAACCGGCTGGTCTCGTCGCAAAACAGCATGGATCTGCGGCATCGGCATGGTGATTCTCACGCTCCCGTGCGCACTCGGCTTTAACGTGCTTTCGAACGTCCACCCCTTGGGCGGCAATTCCGGCATCATGGACTTAGAAGACTTTATCGTCAGCAATTGTCTGTTGCCGCTCGGAAGTCTGGTTTTCGTTCTCTTTTGCACAGCCAAAAACGGCTGGGGCTGGGATAACTTCATTGCCGAAGCCAATACAGGCTCCGGGCTCATGTTCCGCAAGGGCCTGCGCTTTTACTGCACCTACGGGCTTCCGCTCATCATATTAGTCATCTTCATTGCCGGTATCCTGCCGTTTTTCAAATAGTTAAGTACCGGTTAGCCCATCGCCTAAACGGCGGCAGATGCTTTCTGCCGCCGTTCTTCCATGCGCACACCCATTCGGAATTCCGGCCTGTTTTCGTGCAAACAGGCTCTTGTCGTTCTCGCTTAGGGACCGAGGAAACTGCGCCTCTCTTTTGCACTCGCTCTGTGCAATAATTCAGGAGGTTTTTTCGGGAGGCTATCGTGCAAACACCGTTCATCGATCCGGTTATCTCTGTTGAAAAACTCAAGGCGCTCCGAGAGCGTAGCAACCTTGTCATTTTGGACTGCCGTGGCTCCCTTACGACCCCGGGCGCCGGAAAACTTCTTTTTGATGCGGGCCACATTCCCGGAGCCTCGTACATCGATATGGCTCGAGACATCACCGGTAAGCGCACGGGGACCAATGGCCGTACACCGATGGTCGATGCCGCTACCTTTGCTCAAACGCTGCGCCGTCTCGGGACCAACACAGCAAGTACCGTTGTCGTCTACGACACGGGGCTGATGAACTTTGCGCCGCGCGTGTGGTTTACCGTGCGCTCCGCAGGTTTAGTAAATGCCTTTGTTTTAGACGGCGGATTTGACGCCTGGAAACAAGGCTCCTGCTCGATCGAAACCATTGAAGAGCCCAAGACACCGGGCAACTTTACGGCCGCTCCAAGTCCCGAACGGATTTTTTCAACAAAGGAAATTGAGCAAAACCTTTTAACGCACCGCTATCTTCTCCTCGATGCTCGCATCGAAGAGGCATATCTCGGGGCTAGTGCCGGACCCGACGGAAAATCCGGTCATATTCCGGGCTCCGTCAACCACCCGAATCGCCTCAACGTCGGAACAAACGGAAAGCTTCTTGATACGGGTACTTTGCGCCAAATTTTCATGCACTTGAGCGAAGGACAGCCCGAGCGCGTTATTCACACGTGCGGCTCCGGAGTTGCAGCGTGCGGAAACCTTCTTGCGATGCGCCATGCAGGACTGCCAAGTGCCGGCATTTACATCGGAAGTTTTTCCGCTTGGATCAGCGACCCGTTGCACCCGCTCAGTACCGAAGACGAGGGTTAACTCCGTGCTTTACCAGACGTGAAAGTCACGTTTTTTCGGGCTTTTTTTCAAAGAAAACCGTATTAAAATTTCCCCTCCTAACGCGCAAAGAGTGCGCGTGTCTTTGTTTCGGATTTTTCCCTATGACTCAGGATACTTCCGCCACACGTCTTGAAGACCTAAAAAAATGTCAGACCCTGTGTGAGTTCGTTCCCTTAAGAGCTCGGCAGATTCCCCAGACCGTAGCACTTCGTCAATACGACCGAAAAGAAAAGGCTTGGGAAGACGTTACATACGCCTCGCTTGATAAGCAGATTACGGCGTGGAGACGGGCCCTGGAAGCCTTACATTTGGAACGCGGAGCGCGAGTTGCCATTTTGCTCAATAACTCCGTGGATGCGGTTTTGGCCGATCAGGCGGTTTTGGCAAACGGGCTGATTCCCGTCCCGCTTCACGCCATCGACACCCCGGGCTCCTCGGCGTTTATTCTCATCGACAGTCAGTCCTCGACTTTAATTACCAACAAAGCCGACCGCTGGGGCCTGATTGAGAAAACCAACGTTCCGATGCCCGATTTGAAACACGTCATCCTCACGGAAGAAACCGGTATCAGCGAAAAAGACGAGCGTCGGCAGATTTTAAGCAAGGACATTTGGCTTGCCTCCGGCAAAGACATTCAAGAACTTCCCGAAGGTCCGAAACCCGAAGACCTTGCGGCCATTGTCTACACCTCGGGCACGACAGGACGACCCAAGGGCGTGATGCTCACGCACCACAATGTTGTCGAAAACGTCATTGCAACCTTAATTCACATTGCTCCGGCTCCGAAGCCCGGATACGTTTTCCTCTCGTTTTTGCCGCTATCGCATACGTTCGAGCGTACGGCCGGCTACTACCTGGCTTTAGGCATGGGTTGCACGATTACCTACAACCGCTCGATTATGCTGCTCGCCGAGGATTTGCGCACCGTCAAGCCGGACGTTTTGATTTCCGTTCCGCGGATTTACGAAAAGATTTACGCCCGCATCAACGAGCAACTCGGCAAGAAGCCTGCAATTGCACGCTGGCTCTTTAACTGTGCCGTCAGTGTCGGTTGGCGCAAGTTCTGCGCAGAAAACAAGTTACCGATACCGAAAAGCCCTTGGCAGTTCGCCGACAGCTTCACAGGCCCGATTTTGAAAAAGCTCGTTGCCGATAAAGTTCTTGAGCAATTCGGCGGGAACCTGAAAGTCGCCATTGCAGGAGGCGCCGCACTAAACGGCAAAGTCGCTCGCGTATTCGGAGGGCTCGGTTTGGCACCTATTCAGGGTTACGGCATGACGGAGGCCTCGCCCATTATCGCCGGCAACTCCTTAACGATTAACCAACCCGATACGGTCGGAAAACTCTTTTCCAATCTGCAGATGCGCTTGGCTCCGGAAACCCATGAAATCCAAATTCGCGGCAGCTCCATTATGAAAGGCTACTGGAAACGGCCGGAAGACACCGCTCGCGTTCTTGACTCCGAAGGGTGGCTAAGCACGGGAGACGTCGGAGAGATTAACGAATCCGGACTTTTGCGCATCAAAGGTCGCATCAAAGAAATCATCGTCACGAGTACGGGCGAAAAGGTTCCGCCCGTTGATCTGGAACTGGCGCTTGAAACCGATCCGCTCTTTTCACAGGCCTATGTCGTCGGGGAAAACAAACCCTTTATCAGCGCCGTAACGGTCTTAAACCCCGAAGAGTGGAAAAAGCTCGCCGCAGAACTTAAGGTCAGTGCCAATGAGGCCAGTTTGAAGTTAACGAGCGTGCGTACGGCAATTCTCAAGCGTGTGAAAGCCGCCGCTGCGGACTTCCCGCACTATGCCCTTCCGCGCAAGGTGCTTTTAACGCTCAAGCCCTGGACGATTGAAAACGGGCTTTTGACGCCGACGTTAAAACTCAAACGGACGCCCCTTGCCAAATTCTTCAAGAAAGAAATCGACGAGATTTACGAAAAGCACGACAAGTAGGCAAGGCGTTTTTCGCATGTTCAAGCGAGGCAACGTGAAGTCCGTTGCCTCTTTTTTATCCGTTCGTTACGCGCTCGGTGTGGCTTTTGAGCGGTCAAAGGACCGACAGCAACCATTGAAATACTCGAAAAATTTATGAAATCTTCAGTGTGCTGAGGATTGTTAGCGCAACTTTCTTTTCGGGCTCTTACGATGATTTCTTATGATGACGTTATGACCTCTTTGGCGGACTACGAAGAACTGACTGCGACTTTACCGCTCGTGCACCGGTCTATCCGATTGCCGATAACATCAACTACTGCTTTGTCGGGATTCGGCGCTGCGGAAAGTCCTACCTCATGCACCAACGCTGTCGGGAACTGCTTGCTCGGGGCGTTTCCCCCGCTCAGATGCTTTATGTGTCTTTTGAAGACGAACGCTTAAGCGGGATTACGGTGCAGGAACTAAACCGCCTGCTTGAGATTAAGCAGAAAATGACAGGGGGCGTCGCCCTACGGTACCTCTTTCCTGTCGAGCTTCAGAATCTTGACGGATGGGAGCACTTTGCGCGCCGGTCTGCGTCCTCTTAAAAGCCGACAAACTCGTCATCGTCGAAACGCGAAAACGTGTCGCTGATGTCGCGCCAGCCGGCTCTGGCAAAGGCCTCGCGCAACACGTCGGTTTTGTAACGTTCGTAAGCTAACGGATTGGAAAGAAACCGCCTCCAGGCTTTCGCTCCGGCAAGACCATTGAGCAGTCCGAGCATATGCCGTGCCGACCCACGCAAGACGCGCGGATCTTTCGGATACTGCTCTTTCAGATACTGCGTCATTTTTTCTATGACGTCTTCGCGCGTCACAGGATTGTCTTTGCCTCCGAAAAGCCTGGCATCGACATCGGAAAGAATCCACGGATTGGTATAGACCTCACGTCCGAGCATCACGCCGTCAACACCTTTTAGCAGCTCTTCGGCCACTCCCAAATCATGAATTCCACCGTTAATGACAATCTGTGCCTGGGGGAAATCTCTTTTTAAAAGCGCGGCGTATTCTCGTCGTAGCGGCGGAATTTCGCGATTTTCTTTCGGACTTAAACCCTTAAGCCAAGCCGAGCGCGTATGCACGATAAATGTTCGACATCCGGCATCAAACAGGGTTCCGACAAAGTCGCATACGAATCCGTAATCGTCCCGACCGTCTACTCCGACTCGGTGCTTAATTGTGACATCGATATCGGTCGCATCTTTCATGGCCTTAAAGCAATCGGCGACAAGCGTCGGCTCGAGCATCAGGCAGGCGCCGAAACTGCCCTTCTGGACACGCTCGGAAGGACACCCGCAATTAAGATTAATCTCATCGTACCCAGCCTTGGCGATCCACGCGGCGATTTGGGCCAATTGCACCGGGTCACTGCCTCCGACCTGGCAGGCAACGGGGTGTTCAGCTGCATTAAAACTTAATAGACGGTCCCTGTCACCGAAGATAAGGGCGGGCGCCGTTATCATTTCCGTATAAAGGCGAGCACACTGAGTCAGGGTGCGATGAAAGTACCGACAGTGCTTATCCGTCCAGTCGAGCATCGGCGCCACACAAAAACGCCATTTACTGTAGGCTAACTCGCTCACGATTGACTGCGTTCCTTGTCATCGACATAAAACCAACGTCCCTCGCGCTTTTCAAACCGAGAGACGGCATGCAGTCGAAACGCTCCGGTCGAGCCCGCACGAGCGCGAGCAATGTACTCGACCGTCGCATGCGTCGCATCGATGTGCGTTTCGTTTTTGACCGTAAGGCCGATCCATTTGAGCGAAGGGTCAATCAGAGTCTCGGACGGGCACGTTTCCTTGGCCCACGTCAAGCGAAGCCAATCTTCACGCTTCAGCGCAAAGGCCGTATAGCGACTGCGCATCAAAGAGGCGGCATTCGGAGGAATCACCCCGTCGAAAATAAAACGCCCGCAACAGTCCGCCAGAGTCCTGCCGGACCCACACGGGCACGGTGCAGGCAGTTTCTTTGCCATGAAAAATCAGGCCTCTTGTTCGCCGTTTTCCTCACGTTCGACGCGTGCCGCACGGCGACGCTCGAATTCCTTGAGCCAGCGTTTGCGCAAACGAATCGACTTGGGCGTAATTTCCACAAGTTCGTCGTCATTGATGAACTCAACGGCACTTTCGAGCGTCAAGGTAACGGGAGGAACCAAGCGAATGGCCTCATCGGTACCGGAAGCTCGAATGTTCGTCAGCTGCTTGCAACGAATGGGGTTGACGACAATGTCGTTTTCGCGTGAGTGTTCGCCGATAATCATGCCTTCGTACAAGGGGTCTCCCGGGCTGACAAAGAGACGCCCGCGTTCCTGGATCTTCCAAAGAGCATAGGCGACAGCCGCACCGTTATCCTGACTGATGATGGCTCCGGAGCGGCGCTCCCCGACATCGCCCTGCTTGATCGGTCCGTACGAATCGAATACATGGCTCATGATACCCGTGCCGCGGCACATCGTCAGGAACATCGACTGAAAGCCGATTAGGCCCCTAGCCGGAATTCGGTACTCAAGACGCACGCGCCCGCGACTATCCGATTGCATGTCAAGAAGGTCTCCCTTACGGCGACCGAGTTCTTCCATGACAGAACCTTGATGCGCTTCTTCCACGTCAACCGACAGTTGTTCATAGGGTTCCTGCTTGACGCCGTTCACTTCCTTCAAAAGCACACGAGGACGACCGACAGCCAGTTCATAGCCTTCGCGACGCATGTTTTCAATGAGAATCGTCAGATGCAGTTCACCGCGTCCGCACACTTCCCACACCGTCTCGTCGCCGGTTTCGCGCATGCGCATGGCAACGTTACTTTTAAGTTCCCGCTCCAGACGTTCGCGAATCTGACGGCTCGTGACGTACTTGCCTTCCTTGCCGGCCAAAGGCGACGTGTTGACCATAAAGGTCATCGTGAGCGTCGGCTCATCGACCTTGAGCATCGGAAGCGCTTCGGGATGTTCGAGATCGGTAATCGTCGTGCCGATATTCAAATCATCAATGCCGTTGATAAGGACAATATCGCCGGCTTGCGCATCGTTGACGACTTTGCGATCGAGACCCTCGAACTGCAAAATCTGTCCGACTTTCACCTGTCGCGGCGTGCTTCCCGGACCGTCCATTAACGCCACGGGTTCCCCGGCCTTAATCCGTCCGCGGTGCACACGGCCGATGCCGATTTTGCCGACATAGCTGTTGTAATCCAAGGAGCAAATCTGCAACTGAAGCGGCGCATCGGCATTGTCTTCACGCACGGGGACGTATTTGATGACGGTGTCGAAAACAGCCTTCATGTTGCCGATTTTTTCGAGTTCCTTCACATCCGGCGTGTAACCGGCGTACCCGGCTAAGGCCGAAGCGTAAATGACCGGGAAATCGAGCTGATCTTCGGTCGCACCGAGCTTATCGAACAAATCAAACGTCTGATTGACGACCCACTCGGGGCGAGCTCCGACACGATCGATTTTATTGATGACGACAATAGGCTTTAAACCGGCAGCAAGAGCCTTGCGCGTGACAAATCGGGTCTGCGGCATGGGGCCTTCGACGGCATCGACAAGGAGCAAAACACCGTCGACCATCGAAAGAACGCGTTCGACTTCGCCGCCGAAATCGGCATGTCCCGGTGTATCGATGATGTTAATGTGAATTCCCTCGTACTCGACGGCGCAATTTTTAGCGAGGATCGTAATCCCGCGTTCCTTTTCGATATCTCCGCTATCCATCACGCGTTCGTCGACCTGCTGATTTTCACGGAAAGTTCCGGCGCATTGGAGCAACTTATCGACCATTGTGGTCTTACCGTGGTCTACGTGGGCAATGATTGCAATATTGCGAATCGCTCGTGTCATAGTGTCTTCTTTCCCGAATTTGTCTCGGTATTTCCCAAAAATGTAATCAAGCGGACAGGATGAACAACCCCGTGTTCATCGACCCTGACCACCCCTAATAAACGGTTCCCCGGGCCGTAGGCTCTCGCCTGGCCGCGTAGGTCCTGCCGAATTGCCAGTCGCTGACCGTTTTCCAGACGCGATGCCAGCAATTCCGTTAAATTCAATGCGGGCAGACTCTGCAACAGAAAATCTGCCCCCTTTAATAGTTTTCGCCTTTGCTCGATGCTCTTGGTTTTGTCGTCGAGCTCGGAAAAAGGCACGGCATCGTCAATGCTTAAATCCCCGACCCGTGTGCGCCGCAATGCCGTTAAGTGAGCACACGTCCCGAGTCGCATCGCCATGTCATCGGCAAGAACGCGAATGTACGTGCCCTTGCTCACGTCCGTCTCAAAGGTAAGCTCTCCGTCTTCATACGAAATCAGAGTCAAGCGTTTGACGCAAACCTGGCGTGCCTCGCGCGTCACTTCGATGCCTCGCCGCGCGAGTTCATATAAATTTTTTCCGTCGCGCTTAATAGCCGAGTACATCGGAGGCCGTTGCAAAATGACCCCCGTAAACTCAGGGATAAGTGCTTCAATCTCATCGACGGTCGGACGCACGTCACTCGTTTGCGTCACAACCCCCGTTTTATCAAGCGTATCGGTTCGCTTTCCGAACTTCATGCGCGCGATGTACCGTTTATCGGCCTTTAACAAATCAGCCGAAAACTTCGTTGCATTCCCGAAGGCAAGCGGTAAAAGTCCGGTTGCCATCGGATCGAGCGTTCCGGTATGCCCGGCCTTTTGCGCATTTAAAAGACGGCGTGAAAGCTGCAAAGCCCAATTCGAACTCATTGATTCGGGCTTATCCAAGAGCAACACGCCGTCGACGGCCTCTCCTTTACTTCCCATGATCTAGCGAATCGGCGCCGGCCTTTTGTTCGCCGGCACGCGTCACCTCCATCGCTTCCCGGATGACGCGGTCCATGGCAAAGCCGTGCGCAACCGAGGTATCGTGCACGAAATGCAATGTCGGAACCGTGTGAATCGTCATCTTACGGAAAATCAGATTTCTCAGATGTCCGGCAGCGGCATTGAGCCCGGCTTCGCTGTCCTCGGGATTCGTCCCGAGGACCGTAAAGAACACACGGGCATGCGCATAGTCCGGTGTGATTTCACATCCGGTAATTGTCACAAGACCGATACGGGGATCACGCAACTCGCGCGGAATGATTTCCGCCAAGTCTCGGGCAATCTGATCGGCAATGCGGATACTGCGTCCGGGTTTGGTCTCTTTCATAGGCGTCTCCGTCAAAGAGTACGAGCGACTTCCGTCACTTCGAAGATCTCCAGTTGATCACCGACTTGAATATCATCGTGTCCCTTCAGAGACAGACCGCATTCGTTGCCGGCTTGTACTTCACGCACATCGTCCTTGAAGTGCTTCAAACTGGCAAGTTCCCCGGTCCAGATTACCACATTGTTGCGAAGCTGTCGTGCACTGGCATTACGACGCACGAGACCTTCGAGAACACGGCACCCGGCAATGAGTCCGACCTTCGGAACGTGAATCGTCTGACGAATTTCGAGTAACCCGATACCGGTTTCTTTTCTCTCGGGAGCGAGCATGCCGCTCATCGCTGCCTTCACGTCGTCAATAGCATCGTAAATGATGTTGTAATAACGAATCTCGATTCCGTCGGTCTCTGCCGTCTTCTTGGCCATGGCATCGGCACGAACGTTAAACCCGATGATAATGGCGTGGCTGGCAGCCGCCAGGTTCACATCCGTTTCCGAAATGCCGCCGACAGCGCTATAGACAACCTGAACACGCACCTCATCGGTCGAAAGCTTCTGCAAGGCAGCGGAAATAGCCTCTTGCGAGCCCTGAACGTCGGCTTTAATAATCACGGAAAGCGTCTTGACGTCGCCGTTTTGGTTAAAGGCACTATCGAGGCGTGCGCTTTGCTGCTTGGCCAAACGCACATCGCGGTTTCGACTCTGGCGGAAAAGCGCCACTTCGCGAGCCTTCTTCTCATCGGGCACGGTCAGAAGGACGTCGCCGGCTTGCGGGACATCCGACAAGCCGAGAATCTCTACCGGAATGGAGGGGCCGGCCTGCTGGACAGCTTTTCCCATTTCGTTATTCATCGCACGCACGCGCCCGTAAACCTGACCGACAAGGACGATGTCGCCTTTCTTCAGCAGTCCTGACTGAACCAAGACGGAAGCAACCGGTCCGCGGCCCTTATCCAAGCGGCTTTCAATCACAAGGCCCTTCGCAGGACCTTCGGCCGGCGCTTTAAGTTCGAGCATTTCCGCCTGCAGTAAGAGGTTCTCGAGCAGGTCATCCACGCCCTGCCCGGTCTTCGCGGAAACAGGAATAAACGGAACGTCCCCGCCGAACTCTTCGGGCATCACCCCGTTTTGCACGAGCTCGTTACGCACGCGTTCGGGGTTGGCCTCCGGTTTATCCATCTTATTGATGGCCACGACCAAGGGGACTTTCGCTGCCTTGGCGTGCGCGATGGCTTCTTTGGTTTGCGGCATGACACCATCGTCGGCCGCAACGACCAAAATGACGATATCGGTGGCCTGCGCACCGCGAGCTCGCATAGCCGTAAAAGCCTCGTGTCCCGGTGTGTCGAGGAACGTGACAATGCCGCGCGGCGTTCTCACGTGATACGCACCGATATGCTGCGTGATACCGCCGGCCTCACCGGCTGCAACCTTGGCGCGACGGATGTAGTCCAAAAGAGATGTCTTACCGTGGTCGACATGACCCATAATGGTCACAACCGGGGGGCGCGGTTTTTCCGGATACGTTGTCGTCGTCTCCGAGAGTTCGCCCAAAAGCGCTTCCGGATCATCGGCCTTGGCCTGAACAGCTTTGTGCCCCATTTCCTCAACGACAATCATGGCCGTGTCCTGATCGAGCATCTGGTTAATCGTCACCATCTGTCCCATCTTCATGAGAGCCTTGATCACTTCGGTGGCTTTGACGGCCATCTTGCGCGCTAAGTCGGCCACCGAAATCGTTTCGGGAACACTGACTTCGCGCACAACGGGCTCTGCCGGTGCCTGCACGGCAGGCGTTGCATTGGATCGATCACGCTTGGGTTTTTTAGACCGAGAGCGCCAACTCGTATCCTCATCGCCGCCCCCGTCAATCGCGCCGCGCGTTTTAAGCGCACGGTGCGTACGGGAGTCTTCTCCCCAGGCGTTCTCTCCGGAACGCTCGGAGCGACCGTGATTTTTAAATCCACCTTTTTTGGGAGCCTCGGACTTGGGCGATTCGGCACCCTTACGACGATCAGGTTTCTTTTCTTCTTTAACGACGGGTTTTGCAACCGACGTAGGCTTGGCCTTTAAGACAACCTTGGGTCGAGCGAGCATCTGACGAATCGCTTCGGCTTCTTGCTGCGCCTTCAAACGTGCCGCATCGCGCTCGGCATCTCCCTTGACCTTTTGGGCAGACGGCGCTGTCGGTTTGATACCTTTCGGTGCCGGGCTCTTGATTTCTTTTACGGGCTTAAGCGGTGTCTCTCTTGCCTCTTTAGTGAACGGCTTTCCCGCACTGCCATCCTTGCCTTGCGTCGCTTGAGTAGGAGTCGAGTTCTCCGATTTCTTAAGGGGTGCCGCCGGTTCGACCTTTTTGCTCTGGGCGAGCTTTACAGCCTCGGGAATTGATTTCGGTGCCACGGGAGGCTCAGGTGCTACGAAAGTCGCCTTCACATTGGGTTCAGCTTTGACCTCAATTGGCTTTTTCTGAGGCTCCGGTGCCGAAGTCACGGGCTTGATTGCCGGAGCCGTCGGAGCGGGAGTCGGCGTGACGGTCTTTGCCGGAGTTATTTCTTCCGATGCCTTCTTTTGACCGAGCGCGGCCTGAACCTGAGCCTTAGCTTTGGCCTCAAGTTCAGCGCGAGCTGCCTGAGCAGCCTGCGTGTTCTTCACGAAAATACGACGGCGCCGCACTTCCACCTCAATGGTGTGTGCTCCGCCCTGACCGTCGTTCTGACGAATGGTCGTCGTTTCGCGACGCATAATCGTAATCTTGCGCGGCTTGGCGTTTTGCGTACGCTCCGTGTGGAGCTTTTCCAAAAGCTTGGCCTTATCGGCGTCACTCACGGCCGACGTTTCGCTCTGAACGGGAATACCGGCCGAGCGCAGTTGCTCGACAAGGACCTTAGCCGGGATATGCAATTCCCGGGCGAAATCGGTCACAGTGCTATTTGCCATAAATTGTCCTTCTCCTTCGTGGGTCTGTGGCTTCCTGTCTGCTTTTTCGGCTTACTTGCCGTCAGTCCAGGAAGCACGGGCCGCCATAATCAGGGCGTTTGCACGTTCCTCCGGAATCCCCGTCATTTCGACGAGTTCGTCACTGGCTAAATCCCCTAAATCATCCCCTGTCTTCACACCCTTACTGACTAACGTTGCCGCAAGGTCGTGATCCATCCCGGGCACGGCCAAAAGCGTTGCATCGGCCTGACGCAAATTCTCTTCGCGCTTTAAGGCACGCGAGAGCAATGCGCTTCTGGCGCGATCGCGCAGTTCCGTGACGATTTCTTTATCAAATAGGCCCAAATCAATGATTTCCTGCTCAGGCACATACGCCAACTCTTCCAAGCTGTAAATTCCGCTATCGATAAGAGCAACGGCCGCCTCTTCGTCCATGTCAAGGGCCGTCATGAACTCTTCCTTGGCTTCGGCAATTTCCTGGGCGTGTTTCTTGTCGGCTTCTTCGGCCGTCATGATGTTAATCTGCCAGCCCGTCAGTTCCGTTGCCAGGCGCACATTCTGTCCGTGCGTTCCAATGGCAATCGCCAGGTTATCCTCATCGACCATAACATCCATGGAGTTGGACTCTTCGTCGGCCACGACCTTGCTGACCTTCGCGGGCTTTAACGCCTCGACGATATACTGCACGGGGTTGTCGTCATAGCGCACGACGTCGATGCGTTCACCGGCAAGCTCATTAGTGACTGCCGTCACGCGCGACCCGCGAATACCGATGCAGGTACCGACCGGTTCCACACGCTTATCGTGGCTCATCACGGAAACCTTGGCACGCACGCCCGGATCACGCGCCGCAGACTTAATTTCCACAACGCCCTCTTCGATTTCGGGCACTTCCAGTTCAAAAAGCTTAATTAAAAATTCCGGGCACGAACGGGACAAAATCACGGTCTTACCCTTGGGCGTTTCGTCAATGCGCAACACATAGGCACGCACGCGTTCTGCGGAGCGAAGATTTTCCCGCGGAATCATTTCCGAGCGCGGCAAACGCGCTTCCATGCGCCCGACTTCCACAATGGCGCCTTCCTTGTCAACGCGCTTAATCTGACCGCTGACGATTTTTTCACCGCGTTCCAAAAACTCCTTAAGGACCTGCTCGCGTTCGGCATCGCGCAGGCGTTGCAAAATCACCTGCTTGGCATCCTGCGCAAAACGACGCCCCGACGTATTGATGTTCTCCACGGGCTTTTCGATGTAATCACCGACTTTAAGTGTCGGGTACTCATCGGTAATGTCCGAGAACATTTCCTCCCGATCGGGTTGCTGCAGACCGGCGGCATCATCGACGATGAGCCAGCGGCGCTTGGCCGTCCAGTCGCCCGTTTCCGTATTCACGCTGACAACGACATCGGCGTCTTCTCCGGGAAACCGGGCTTTCTTCACCGCACTGGCAAGAGCCATTTCCAGAACACCGAAAACGGCACTCTTATCGACCTCTTTTTCCCGGGCCAGAACATCGACCATCTCGAGCATATCTCGGCTCATCGTTTATTTCCTTTAAAGTCAAGTTGGGCAATCAAATTGGCACGGTCCACCTCCGCGAAAGGAAACCGCACCGAAACCGGTACTGCAACGGGGACCTTCCCCTTTAGTTTTTTCGCACGCGCAGCTTCCGACGGTGTTCGCGCAAACGGAACTTCCTCGATGGAAAATTCAATTGTCTCGTCTGTGTCGTCAACCGAAAGAATCTTTCCGTCAAACTTGCGTCGCCCGGCCGCGGGCAATCCAGGCGCGTAAAGCGGCTCGAAAAGTTCGACATGCGCCACCTGTCCGGCAAATCGCTTGTAATCGGCAAAACGCTTTAACGGGCGGTCGACACCGGGACTAGCAATTTCCAGACGGTCAAAATCAATGTCTTCAACCGTAAAAAGGCGCGTAAGTTGGTCGCTGACGCGTTCGCAATCGTCGACCCCGACACCGCCCTCGTGTTCCGAATCAATCGTCACACGAAGCAGGCCCCGGGGCAAGCGTTCGAACTCGACGAATTCGTAGCCGAGACCTAAAACGGTCTCCTCAACGATTCGGGCAATTTCTGCACTACTTTTTTGCATGCTGTAAAAATAATCAAAACCAAAAAAAAGATGGGCGCCAAGCCCATCCCTAATCCTCCCCGATTCGGGAGCTGTCTGCCGACTAGGGCAGACATTAGCGATGCGAAAAGCGAAGCTTTCTTGCCGAAAACTCCCCTTCTCATTACGGCACGATTATAAAGCCGTATCCGCTGTAAGACAAGGAAAATTTCCGAAAAATTTCACTTTTTCCTTAAAAGCGTTTCTTTCCGGAACGTCCCCGTCCGTTTGAACGGTGTCCGGGCCGGGGAATCGAATCGGTCAAGCGCTTGGCAAAGAGTTTGGAGGACTCTCCGAGACTGCCGTTTGCCAGGTAGTGAACCGTGCTGGTCATCGGATCGATTCTCTGAGGTTTGCGCAACTTTCCGTTAGCGGGTTTTCCGTGTTTTTTTCCATGCGGCCCCCGAGTGTGAAACGCCGGTTTAAAAGAGCTTTCCTTGGAATCCATATGTAAATCGGCCATCCAGGCGCTGACCCAATCGGCTTTGAGTTCCAGGGTTTTCCCGCGCTCCAAAGATTTGGGAAGTTGCACGGCGCCGTACCGAACGCGGATCAATCGGCTCACGGTCAGGCCTACGGCCGCAAACATGCGCCGTACTTCACGGTTTCGCCCTTCGTTAATCGTCACTAGATACCAGCGGTTAGCGCCTTCCCCGCCTTTATCGACGACGCTTGTGAAACTGGCCGGCCCGTCTTCCAGTTCAATGCCTGTTGTCAAAGCCTCCCGCGCCTCGTCCGTCATCTGTCCGACGGCTCGAACAGCGTACTGCCGCTCAATGCTGTAACGCGGATGCATCAGGCGATTGGCCAAATCACCGCTTGTCGTAAAAAGCAGAAGTCCTTCGGTATTAAAGTCCAGACGCCCGACGGCAATCCAGCGTCCGTGACTGATTTTCGGCAAGTGCTCGAAAACAGTCGAGCGCCCTTGAGGATCGTCTTGGCTGACAATTTGACCGGTCGGCTTGTTGTAGACCAAAACACGGGGAGCTCGTTTGGACCCTGTGCTTGCGACCTCGCGCTTGATGATGCGTCCGTTCATGCGAACGACATCGCTCGGAAGGACGCGTTGCCCTAAATGTGCGGGCTCCCCGTTAACTGAAATCCGTCCTTCTAAAATCAATTGTTCCATGTCGCGTCGCGAGCCCAAACCAGCATCGGCGAGCACCTTATGCAGTTTCTCACTTTGTGCGGCAAGAGCCTTCTTGACAGCCACCTTTCCGCGTTTTTGAACCACCGGATCGAAAACCCGTTCGGAAGAAAAGCTTTCCTCAAGCCCGTCAAGTGCATCGCTCGGAGTTGTTTCGGGTGCCTCTTGAACGCCACTTATAGGCGTTTCGGCTTTTACCTGTTCGGAAGTGTCTTGGGGCTTAGTAGCCTCAGAAGCCTGAATTTCTTCTTGAGGGATCGGCTCGAGCGATTCGGAGGCTTGACTGTGCAAACAGGCTTTTTTTCCGGGCGTCCGACGCACGGGTTTTCTACGTGCCGGGCGCATTTTCTTTTCAGACATCGCTTCGCAAACCGCAGCGTTTTGCGCTTGCTCTTTTGTTTCTTCGTCCATTATTTTCGGCTATCCGTACAAGATGTCGGCGCAAGTTCCGGCCCCTTAGCACGCTCGGGCGCACTAGGCGAAATCTTGTCCTTAAATTCATTGGCAAAAAGCTCGAACTCTTCACCTTTGGGTTCGCTACCGGCAAGGGCCGGAAGATCGGCCAAACTCTTGAGTCCTAAATCGTCTAAAAACAAACCGGTCGTTGCAAAAAGTGCGGGGCGCCCAGGGCTTTCCCGGTGTCCGATGACTTCGATCCAGCCGCGCTCCTCGAGTTGTCGAATGACATTGGGATTGACCGTCACACCGCGAATTTCTTCGATGTCGCCACGCGTGGCCGGTTGCCGGTACGCAATGATGGCAAGCGTCTCGAGAACAGCACGCGAATAGCGCGCCGGTTTTTCTTCCGTGAGTTTACTTAATGCCGCTGCCGCTTCCGGGGTGCTCTGAAAGCGCCAGCCGCTTTGTGTCTGTACAAGGCGCAGTCCGCGCTCCATCCAAAAGCACGTCAAGCGCCCGAGTTCGTTTGTAATGGCCTCGTTATCTAAGCGTCCGTCAAAAAGACGCGACAAATCTTCTACCTTTAACGCCACGGGGCTTGTCAGGAGCGCTGTCTCAATCAAAATCGACGGTTCAATAGTCTGTGCCACTGCGGCCTACCTAAAAATCACGTACTTTAAGCGAAATACTTTCCGACCGAATCGAAAATCGAGCGAAACACGACAAGAATCCGACCGAAAACTTTTTTGAAACATCACTGTCGGTTGCATGTACGCGCGGTGCGTTTTCCGGTCAAGGAAACACCCGTTTACGGAAAACCGACTCAGGTCCTTGATTGATGCGGAAAACAACTACAGGGAGAAAAGCCGCGTGTCAGCCATCTTAAGTGTTGGCGGAAGGGGTGGGATTCGAACCCACGATACGGTATAACCGTATACCGGATTTCGAGTCCGGCGCATTCGACCTCTCTGCCACCCTTCCAAAACACGGCATTGTCGTCGCGAGCGGGCCGCAGTTTAGCAAACTTCCGAGAAACAAAGAAACCAATCGGCGACCCTTTTTAGCGCACTCTGGACATTTCTATGAACAACCCCCTTGCATACAACCGTGTTTTTCTCAGGGATTTCACGGTATCTGCTCTGTTTTGTTTGCCTATTTTTTACTAGAGGTGATAACCTTGCGACTGTCAGATTTTCTCCTCGGAGATTCCACATGCCCATCTCAAAAAAAACCGATGAGTCGCGCATCAAAGAAGCCAGCGACAGACTATTTAAGGCTGCCGTCGCTTTTCGCACAGAACTGACTGCGGAAGCGCGTCACATCACAGGACCTGTGGCCAAGGAAATGTACGAAGCTTCCACTTCGCTGCTGTCGGAAATTCTCGACTTCTTTTCTCGTAAAACCAACGTAGCCGTAGCTACACAACCAAAGGAAACAGTAATGACGAATGCTCCTGAGACGACGGCCGTTGCGGCCGAGAAACCGGCTGAAAAAAAAGCCGTTCCTGCGAAAAAAACCGTGGTAAAGAACGTTGCAACCAAAAAGGCCCCGGCTAAGAAACCCGTCGCCAAGAAGGCTCCGGCAAAAGTCGCAACCAAGAAAGAGCCCGCTAAGAAGGTTGCTGCTAAGACAGCTCCCGCCAAGAAGGTTGCTGCTAAGACGGCTCCCGCCAAGAAAGTCACCGCCGAAAAAGCTGTCGCCAAAAAACCTGTTGCCAAGAAGCCTGTTGCGAAGAAAGCTCCGGCTAGGAAGGCTCCGGCTAAGACCGTTGCCAAGAAAGTGCCGGCCAAAAAGGCGCCCGCAAAGAAGGTTGCTGCCGCTATGAAGGCTCCTGTGAAGAAGGCCGTCGCCCCCAAGAAGGCACCTGCGAAGAAAGCCGCCGTCAAGAAGGCTCCAGTGAAAAAAGTTGCCGCCAAGAAGGCTCCCGCGAAGAAAGTCGCCGTCAAGAAGGCTCCCGCGAAAAAAACCGCGAAGAAGTAATTCCACATGAGCGCCTTTGAGCGCTAGGAAAAAACTCCCGAACATCAAACGGCCGAAGGCCTGAGAGATTCGGGAGTTTTCTTTTTGGGGTCGGTCAGGCCTCCCGAGGGTTATTCGGTTCGCTCGCCTTTAAGTCGGAAAGCCCGTACCTCAGAGGCCTTCCGGCTTAGCCGCGGAAAAACACCTTAAATATCAAAGATATCTTCAAGCGCGTCTCGATTGCACGCCAATTCGGGCTTTTCCGACAAAACAATCATGAGCTTAAGGCGGGCTTTGGCCGCAGACAACTCTCCGCCCATCGCCAGTCCCGCGCGACGCGTATCGGTGACACTCCCTGGATAGCCGTAAACATCCAAAACACGACCGCCCGGCGTACGTGTCGTCAAAACGACGGCAACACCCTTTTTCACGGCATCTTCGATACCCGGAACCATAGGCGGCGGAACATTTCCGCGACCGAAGCCTTCAATCACAATGCCTTGGACGCCTTGACTGACGGCAAAATCAATGTAGTCGCGTGTCGATCCTGTCATGCACTTGATGATATCGACTCGGGCCGTTAAAGCCTTGGGCGCAAAGCGCTTCACGCCGAGCGGTTTGCGACGGAAAACGATTTTGTCCAAATCCACATAGCCGACGGGGCCCCACCAAGGCGATTGGAACGTTGCCGGGTTAGCCGAGTGTGTCTTCATCACTTCGCCGGGCGCATGGAGCGTTTCATTTAGGCACACAAGAACACCCATGCCGACGGTTTCTTGGGACGCCGCAGCCTTAACCGAGCAAAGAATATTCATCGGACCGTCCGGACTCGTATCACCGGCCCCGCGCATCGCCGCTGTGCAAACAATCGGCTTTTGACTCCGATGCAGTAGGTCCAAGAAGAAGCTCGTTTCTTCCAAGGTGTCGGTCCCGTGCGTGACAATGGCACCGGCAACATCATCGCGCTCTAAGGCCTTTTCAATTGCCACGCTCAAATCCCACATGTTCTGCGGAGTCATGCCCGGAGAGGCGATGTTGGAAAACTGAACGAACTCAAGGGGTGCCACGTCACCTAGTCCCGGAACGGCTGCTGCTAGGTCTTCCCCCGTGCAGGCCGGAACAAGTCCGTGCTTGGCAGGGTCATATTTCATGGCAATCGTGCCGCCGGTAGCAAAAACCATCACTTTCTTATCAATCATTTTTTCTCTCCTCGGGCGATGACCGATCGGTCTAGGCCCTAAAAACACCTTATCGACTCAGTGAAAAAAACGCGTCGGAATACTTTTCATGAGCACACCTTACCTCGCCGATAGCCTCGTCACGGCGTTCATTTAAAAAGCCGACCGCCGTCAAAATCGTATCGGCAAAGCGATCGACGTCTTCGAGCGTCAAGGTCGGATACACATCGGTTTCAAGCTCTTTATTCGGAACAAAAAGCGACAAGCACCCTGTCGTTCCGGGAATCGCCCCGACGCCGCCCATTACCGCGTGAATGGCATCGCTCATAAAGGTAATGCCTCCCAAGTCCTCACTTGCGAAGCGATTGATTTGATACGCAAGTTTCACTTTTTCCGTCGCAGTTTTCACCTGGGAAAGGGCCGCAGCAAGCTCCTTTAACCGTTCGCCCATTTTCTGTGTCAGACATCGCATGGCATCGGGGCTACGCTTGAGTAGCTCGCGCGGGAAAAGAATCGGATAACCGAGCTTTTGAGCCGCCGCAACAAGGCACTCGCTTACCGTCACATTGTCGTCCCCGCAATAGGCCCGCGTGACGAATGTCGGGACGTCGATTGCAGAAGAAATCGGCTCGGCGCAAACTTTTCCCTCCACCAAAACAGTCGGCAAGAAATCCAAGTCAAAGCGACGCATTAGGTCGGTTTTACCGGCTAAATTGACATTTCCCTCGATGTCTTCATTCGGGCCGATTCCGCCCTCTGTGGCATTGACAACGGCCATAATCGATACGTCGACTCCGTCAACCGTGATGACGCCGGCAAGCAGGCGCCCGATATTGCCGGGAATTTGTTCTTCCCCGCTTATCAGTTGCGGAAAGTTCTTAGCAAAACTATCGATGGCGGCATTGGCAATTGCCGTTTGAAGAGCAACCGGCACCTCAAGCGCCCCCTGGCCGAGAATGCGACCGAATGCGTGCACGGCATCGGCCTGAGTGGTAACGGCCGATAGACCTTCGACGCGAAAGCTCAGGTCTGCCTCGCTCGGAGTAACGCCACGCCCTGCCGTTGCTGAAGCACAACCGCCGGACACCAAACGGACCGTAAAGCCCCCTGCTTTTCCAACCGTCGGGGTGACTTTGTCAATCGTCAAATCCAGTCCGGTTGCCAGTTGCAGGATACGCAACACGGCAGCCAGCCCGCCCGAATCATCCTGAACGAATCCGCAATGGCTATTGGCGTGTCCGCAACCGGCATGACCGACAATACCGATTACGCCCTTTGATGCCTGACTCAATGAAACATGCGGCATAAGCACTCCTACAATCTTCGTGAGCTTTCAAAGTGAGCTTGAGAAAACTGACTTTGAGAGGAGCCTTGCCCGATTATTATCGAGCAAGACTCTAATCACAACCGATTAGACAATCGTCAGAATCGCCGTGATGACAAAGGCCACCAAGCACCCTGAGAGAATCGAGGGACGTTGGAAGGCATTAGCCGTCTTAAGGTCGCTACCTGGAACGACCGGAATCACCGTCGCGAGAGCCGCCACAGGACCACCGGTTAAGAAGTACTGAATCAGGGAAGCTCCGGACGCAGCCGCAAAGCACGCCGCAAACGGATCGGCACCGGTATGAAGAACAACCTGAAGCATCGGGACCAAGACGGAAACCGAAGCCGCGTAGGACTGGGTCAAGAAAGCTGTCAGGAACGCTACACCGAACAAAATCAGCACAGGCGAGACGGATAGAACCGGACCGATGGCATCGCTCATCGTCTGCACAAGCCCGATTTGCTTAATGACCGTGGACATGAAAAGGAAGCCAATTGTCGCAACGATCGGGGTCGCAATCAGAGAGACACCCTTCATCATCTGCTCTTCGCCTAAGCGGGCCGAAACTTTCGCAAGCAGCATGCACACGATGGCCGCCGCCAAGCCGACGAGAAAGACCGGGAAACCGGCGATAAACCCGACGAGCAAGACAATAAACGGCAAGAAGGCGTTAAAAGAACTCGTTGCATAGTCACGGTTTTCAATCTGAGCCATGATTCTGGCACGATCTTCAGCTGTAATGTGCACACCGCGACGGCGCATATCCGCATTGCAACGGACGGCAGAAACCGCAAAAATCGCCAAGCAAGCAATCAGTCCGAGTACGTTAAAAAGACCGAAACTGATACCGGCAGTGGCAATCAGGGCGACCTGTGTCGGATGCGTAAATCCGGCTAAGTTACCGATATGTCCGGCGTGAGCCTGAATACCGGCGCACTTATTGGGGTCAACACCGAGGCGTACCGCGGCCGGGCCCGTAATCACAGCCGTAATCACAGGCTGCGTAAATCCAGTAAGAGCGCCGATTACACCGGCAGCAATACCACCTGCCGTGCAAACCCCCGTACCACCACCGATCTTATTGCCGATACGGACGATATCGCGAATAATCACATCCATGAAGCCCGTGGCTTGCATGATGCCGATAAAGAGCAAAATACCCGTCATGTCGGCAATCACCGGATTCAATCCGGAAATAACCATCTTGGAGATTGTCATTCCTTCCTGGCCGGCAACCGGGAACCCCGCCACGAGCGCTGAAATCGTGGCACCGCAAATCGCCGTTATATAAATCGGCGTTTTACCCGTAATCATCAATAGCAACGTAAGTACCATGATGATTTGAGCGATTGCAGAAGCTGTCATCTGTCATTCTCCCTTTCCTAGGAAATCCGAATGCAACCGGATTTCCGTCGGAACTTTAGTTATCAAACTACGAACGAACCGATCTTCCGGTTCACTTTGATTTTATATGGAGAAACAGAACAAAACAGTAGAGGAGCAGTCCCTGTTCCCTCAGATCCTTGTTTTTAGGGAGTTCTTCGATACTCTTATATAAAAACGCGATATCTTTCTTGCTAAAACAAGAACTTAGCGCAAAAACAGAGGGTTATAAAAAAGGCGTCAGACCGAGACCAAAAGCCCCCTTCCGCACGCTAAAATATTTATTTGCGAAATCCACCGAGAAGCGCCGGTAAGGGCGTCGATTTTTTCTTGGCACGCACCGGGGACATACTCGATGTCTTTTTCTCCGAAACCTTTCCCGAAGGCTCATAGGGCGTGTCAAAAATCGGGTCGTACGGTGCTTTGGGAGGCGGCGCGGCATACGGCGTAACTTTTTCCTCACGATCGTTATCACGCATGGCACGCCGAGTACGCGCAAAACGGGATTTGTCGGGAACATCAAAGTCAACAGGCGGAAACTTTTGTTTGGTCAACTGTTCAATCGCACGGACTGCATGGCCTTCTTCTTTCGGGGCCAGCATCAACGCTAGACCTTTGGCCCCGGCGCGTCCCGTGCGACCGATACGGTGCACGTAGTCTTCAGCGACGTACGGAACGTCGTAATTGATGACACAGGGCAGTTGCGCGATATCTAAGCCTCGCGCAGCTACGTCGGTTGCCACAAGAATCTTGCAAACTCCGGACTTAAAGTTCTCGAGCGTTTTCATGCGCTCTTCTTGGGATTTATCACCGTGAATGTCTTCGGCGTCAAGCCCCTCCCGCACCAAGGTTCGTGTCAGGCGTCTACAGACTAACTTTGAGTTAACAAAGACCAGAACGGGCTCCAAGGACGGTTGCGCGCCGTATCCGTTTTTAAGGAGTTCGATGAGAGCGTCGGACTTGCGATCTTCTCGGACGCTGAGAAGCACCTGCTCGACGGTCTCGGCAACGGAGTTTTCACGAGCCACTTCCACGTACACGGGATTGACAAGAAAGTTCCGGGCAAGCTTTTTGATTTCCGGCGAGAAGGTCGCGGAAAACATCAGGTTCTGACGCTTTTTCGGCAGTAACTTCAGAATGCGCGAAATGTCCGGCAAAAACCCCATATCGAGCATGCGGTCGGCTTCATCGAGAACCACAATTTGGACCTGAGCCAGATTGACCGTGCGTCCCTCAATGTGGTCAAGAAGGCGTCCCGGAGTTGCCGTGAGAATTTCCACACCGCGAAGGAGTTCGGCTTGCTGCGGCTTAATGTCCACGCCTCCGAAAACAGCACCGACACGCAAGGGCGTATTCTGGGCATACATTTTTAAGTTGTCGTTAACCTGATCGGCCAATTCCCGTGTCGGCGTCAAAATCAACACGCGCACCGGGTGGCGAGCAGGAGAAACCGATGTGTTGGCTTCAGGTAGAACTCGCTCTAATGCCGGAAGCCCGTAACCGGCTGTTTTACCGGTACCGGTCTGAGCCGCTCCCATGACGTCTTTGCCCTGCAGGACGGCAGGAATGGCTTTAACTTGAATGGGAGTCGGTGTGACATACCCCATTTGAGAGATGGCCGAGGCAATCCGGGAATCAAAATGAAATGACTCAAAGGTCACTGATTTTTCAGACATGCAAACGCGACAAATGGTAGGCCCAGCTGGACTCGAACCAGCGACCAAGGGATTATGAGTCCCCTGCTCTAACCAACTGAGCTATAGGCCCGTTTATTCGTTGTTTTAAAAGGTGCCTCATTGTAACCGAACGGCAACAAGCTGCGCTATTCTATGGGGCGAAATCACCTCTTTACCCAAAGGAGCAGGCTATGGCAACGAACCCTACACGCACATCCTATCTGATTAACAGCGAAGGTGTCCTTGAAGTTAAGAAATTTTCACCGCGCACGTTTGACGAGGTCCTAGCGGGAGTTCTTCCGAAAGATTGGGACAAAAAGCCCGCAAAACTCGCCAAAGCCGTTGCCGCATCGCCTGACCTACTCACGGTTCTGATTAACATCATGAACAGCTTCGGCGCGTTCCTGGCCCTCGAACGCGAAAAGATTGAAAAGTCACTGGCTAAACGCACGTCACGCGTGGAAAAGGCCTGCCATAAGACCAAAAAGCCCTTTGACGCCGATGCCCTTAAAAGCGATAACGAAGTGATGCTGCTTCTTAAGACCTTAGCGTTCTTTGACGAACGCTTACGTAATTTGGAAACGAAAACTCCCGTTAAATGGCTTTGCTCTTTAGGCCAGACGGAATCTGAGGCCGTTGTCGCCGGAATTCGCCCCTTTTTAAAAACACCGGTCAGCGATGCCTGGGTAGCATTTTCCCCGGATGCCGATACGGCTCAGGGACGCGCCGTCGAAGATATGCGTAACTTGAGTGCTCAGGCTCTTGATGCACTTGAATTGGAATTTTGCCTTGCCGATGAGGTGAGCCCTCCGCTAGCTGTCGCAACGAACCTGACGGCAAAAGAAGCCAGTAAGGTAGCCAAGCAATTAGGTCTTGACATCGCGTTTTCCGAAGTCAAACCGAAAAAGAGCCAGAAAACACCTGTCAAAAAGAACTTGACCGTCAAAAAAGCTTCCAAGAAAGCACCGAAAAAAACAAAATCCCCTGAAAGCTAGTCCGGACTTGGTGGCAAGCCGCTCGGTGAGCCGAGTCTCCGACGAGCGGCTTTACGATTTTCAACCACCGGCTCCGTCCAATTTTGCTTTTCCGAGATTTTGATTGTAGAATGCTCGCCTCTTTTGAGATAAGCGTGCGCCAGTAGCTCAGTTGGATAGAGTACCTGGCTACGAACCAGGGGGTCGCGGGTTCGAATCCTACCTGGCGCACCAACAACATTTAGGCACAGTCGTTTTTATAGCGACTGTGCCTTTTCATTTTTTTCCACCCGACTTTTATAATCCAGCAATCCGTGACAGAAAGGGCTTTGCCACGTGTGCGTTTTTCCTCTTTGAATCGACGTGCTCTTCTCATCTCCGTGGCCTCTTTGGGACTTTTCGGAAGTTCCGCAGTTTCGGCGCGCAGTGCTGCGGTGGAGAACATCAGAACTCCCATCCCCTTTCCCCAGAATCTTTCTTTAGAAAAGGTTCGTGAGGCCGTTATCCGCGGGGGACTTGCCAAAGGCTAGCAAGTCGTCGGGGAAAAGAATCAAACGATTACGTTGAAATACGTAAAGAAAATTCACATTGCTGCCTGCGATGTGCACTACGACACAAAAGAGTTTTCTATCACCATCAACCCGATGACAACCTTGGTTTCTGGTCCCAATAAGGTCCATCCGAAATACAACTAATGGGTTCGAAATCTGAATAAACACATTCTTACCCAGCTCTCCACATTGAGCCTCGGTGTAAAACCGTAAACCCGTTGTTGTCGCAATCCTTGTTTATTCATCGGATGAAAATCCGATTCGTGTTTTTTTTCGGTCAAAAAGGACGTCCCCGTGAGATGCCATGACTTGCCCTCATCGGCTTTGTGTGCTATCGAGCAAGCCAACCGTTTAGCCTGTTCTCTCTTTGTTTTTCAGGCCGCTTACTACCTCAGAGAGTTCGGTATCTTTGATTTTCTCGATAGGGCCAAAGAGCCGGTCTCCCTTGAGTTGCTTCAAAAATCCGTACCGCAAAAACTGTCGCTATACGCCTTGAGAGTTCTCACGGAACTCGGAGTGGCGTTCAATTTGCTCTCGGTTAAAGATGACAAGTACTCGATTGCCAAAGAGTCGCGCTTTTTGATTAACGATCCGATGACCCGGATCAATTTCGATTTTGCGCACGATGTCTGTTACGCCGGACTCGATGAATTGAAAAACGCCCTGATTGATGGAAAACCCGACGGTCTTAAGACCTTGTATGCCGGAGTCAAAACCATCTACCCGGTCATTTCGAAACTACCGGAACCGGCCAAAACCAGTTGGTTTAAATTCAATCACTTTTATTCGGACGTCTCGTATGACGCCAGTCTTCCCGTTTTATTTGCCGATCACCCGGCTCACATTTACGACATCGGAGAGTAGCCGTTCGAAATCGGCAACGCCTGCTTGGCGGCCTTTTCGTTGTACTTTACGGCATTGGCCAACGGAACAAGTAAATTTTATAGCCTCGCAGACTTTAAGCGTTTTGCCGAGCAGGAACATTTTGTCATCGAGTCTGTCCACCACGGCCTCGGAACCGGACACTCTCTCTTAGTTTTAAAGCGAGCGGAGTGATGCAACTGGCCTTTTCCCTAGTCGATTGGTTTGCTCTTTCCAAGAAAAGAACCTGCCGCAACGATTGGTTAACTTTCGCACGAAACGAAGCTACGTCTCGTGACGACTCACCGGCAATGCCCAAACGGCTTCCCATGATGCTCTCCAGACGCATGAGCCCGGCAAGTCGCTATGCCGTTGAATGCGCGCTTGAGCTTTTGGAGAACCACACAGTGGACGCCGTTGTCAGTGCGAGCCGTCATGCGGAAACAGCACGTGGGGAAAAATTTCTGGTCGCTCTGGCAAACGGTCAGGAACCGTCCCCGACGGACTTTACGATGAGCGTGCACAATGCCGCCTCCGGCGTGCTGACAATCTTTAAGAAGTTACGTGTTCCCGTCACAAGTGTTGCGGCCGAAGCCAACACCTTCGAAGCGGCGCTTTGAATACAGTTACGACGAAATAGCCCGAAGCGGCTACGCCTACCCGATTATCGAAATGTCCGTCAGGTACCGTCATCCGTGGTGTTTGGAAGAGACGACCACCGTTTCGGTCACTTTGACCGAATACGAAAATCGCATTGTGACCGATTACGAAGTTCGCGGTTCGGACGGGACCCTGAAAACGACAGCACGTATCGTTCAAATGGCCTTAGATTTGAAAACAAAAGAAGGGCTCTTGCAGTGTCCGCCCGTTTTGTTTGAAAAAACTCGGCGTTAAACCGTCCTAAAAAAGGCATGGCGGTGCAAAAATTTCTGAGTGTACTGATTTTTCTTTCGGGAGCCTTTTTCCTTACTTCCGGGACATCGGCCACCGATGTTTTAAGAGCCGAATTTACCCAAACCAAGACCTTGGCCGGATTTGAAAGAGTTTTGATGTCATCCGGAACTGTCGTCATCTACAGCGATTTAGGGCTTATTTGGCAGCAACTTATGCCATTTGAGAGCAGTATCAAAATCTCGAAAGAAAAAATGACTTCCCGTACGGGGCACGGCACTCCCGAGGTCGTTTCGCTTCCCGACAGGACCGATTCCTATTCGATTCCACAATTAGTACAGGCTGTTTTTTCCGGGAACGATGCCGTTCTTGCCACCTGCTTTAACGTGGAAAAAGAGTCGATTTCGGGAGGGAAGGTCCGTTACACCATCATTAAGCGCTATTACGATTAACCGCGATCGCCTCTTTTCACTCGGAGGAGGTATGAGAAAAACACATTCTCTTTTCTTGTTAAGTCTTGTGTGCTTGGGCCTTGCCGGTTGTTCCTCGACCGGTCCGATTTCTCTCGGACAGGGAAAGTACCTGATCTCCGATACCAACGGTCTTTATCTGAAAGGCGGCGCCGTTCTCAAAGACATCCTCGAAGAGGCGAAGACTTTTTGTGCCGGACAAGGGAAAGAAGTTCTCGTGCACGACATTAAAACCATTAACAGCAGCGCTGTCAAAGACGCGGGCGCCGACTTGATTTTCAGTTGTAAGGACGCTGCCGGACAATAGTTTTTCGGACTCGCTTCTCAGGCAAATTAAGACTATAAAAAACGTTACTTCTAGCAGTCCTAGATTCTGTTATATTTCAATGGTCTTAATGAGGGAGAGTCCCATATCCCATTTTTTACCGTCTTCCCGCTTTTACGGGCGAGAGAGTGAATTGAGTCTATTGCGCCACTTTCAGTCCGATGTCCGCGATAAAGGCGTCAATCGCTTTATTGTCGTCACCGGGCGTCGCCGAGTCGGTCGACACGACTGCTTGAGGAGGCCTTGCCATCGGAAGTTTCGATGCCGACGATTTCAAGCTACATTGCTACCCAATTGTCGAATCAAAATCTTTCAAACTTTGTCAAAAAATAGAGCGCATTTGGGCAATCCCCTACCCCCTTACCATTCGCCGTTTTGAGGAGGCTCTGGCTTTTGCCTTTCGCGAAGCCCAGAGTCGTCCGCTCATGCGCATCCTCGATGAGTAACGGAGACAAAGGCAAGCCCGGGCTTAAAAAGGGCAGTTCTTGGTGCATTACCATGACCTATGCCTTGTGACCGCCGACCTGAGAATTGCGCTCCCGCGCCGTAGCACCGTCTTGGAAGTTCTTAGCCTTTAAAAGCGAATTTTTTCCGAAGCGCTCTTTGATAAGAAGCATGGCTTTTTGCATACGTCTTTCTCGGGAAAGCGCCTGTTCCTTTTGTTCGGAGGAAGCGACCGAATCACCGATTTGAGCAAACAAGTCCGGCTGAACGACAGTCGGCTTTTTCGGAAGGCTTCCTTCGGAAACAACATCGAGTGCCGCGAGAGCCAATCGCCGAATCAAAAGAGTCTTGTCTGCAACCCGATTAAAGATTCGTAGTACTGCGTCACAAAACTCTTTGCCCGATGAGGTCGGCACCGCAAACATCTCCTTACCATGCGTCGGTTTCGGAATAGTCCTGCCATAGCAATCGCGAACAACAGAACCGCGATATCGACCTTTTCGTTTTGCATCCGTCAGGTTCTCAACGTCATAACCGACCGTCACTTCCAGGCCGTGTGCGACAAGCCTCTTCTCGACAAGTTCCAATGCCAGGGAATCGGCCATTTCCCAAGCCACAAGCCGAGCTTTATCCGTCTCATAAGGCTCGGCCAAAATCTGACTGGACATCCGGCTGTGGGTATCTGACGAATAGGCCTTGATATCGGCAATACCCACGCACTCCCATCCCCAAGCGTGATCGATCAAAAGCTCCGCATTAACCCCGAATTGGTCAAATAATTTTTGCGGTGCCGTCAGTGAAAGCCTTGCCACGTCCCCCATCGTTTCCGCGCCGAGGGCAGCAAGGCGCGTCGCATAACCGCGCCCGACACGCCAAAAATCCGTAATCGGCTTGTGGGACCACATTTCCTGCTTAAACGACTCTTCGGTCAACTCGGCAATGCGCACGCCGTCCTTATCGGCCGGCATGTGTTTGGCCTTCACATCCATAGCAATTTTCGCCAAATACAGATTGGTGCCGATACCGGCCGTAGCCGTAATACCGGTCTCTTTGAAAACCGTCCGAACCATGAGAAGCGCCAAATCCCGAGCCGACAAGCCGTACGTTTTCAAATACGGCGTGGCGTCGATGAAAACCTCATCAACGGAATAACTGAAAATATCGGCCTCGGAGACAAACCGTAGATAGATCTCGTAAATCTTGGCGCTATAGCGCATGTAGTAGGCCATACGCGGGGGAGCGACGATGTAATCGAGTTCTAAGTTCAAATCGGCAGCAAGCGACGATGCGTCAACACTTTTCGCGGTAAAGATGTGACTCGGAGCATTGGCCTGACGGGCCCGGTTAATTTCCTTAACGCGAGAGACCACCTCGAAAAGCCGAGCACGTCCAGAGATTCCGTACGCTTTCAGGGACGGCGTTACGGCCAAACAAATCGTCTTTTCCGTTCGAGACGCATCGGCAACAACAAGGTGTGTCTTCAATGGGTCAAGCCCCCGCTCTCGGCATTCGACCGAGGCATAAAAGGACTTCAAATCGATGGCAATGTAGCTTTTCATAGGAAGTCGTCTCCCGGCATCGCCTCGAAAAGTTTCCCTTGAATGCTGACGATGTCATCAAAGGAGCGCTCCGTCCTATTGCTCAGAAAAATCGTGCGCTTTACCCAGTCCACGCGCTTGACACAAACAACCTCGGTGACAAGGGCTCCTCCGCTCTTTTTGGTGTCTTGAACAAACCGCGTGATTTGAATCGTCGGGCGATCGGCGCTTTGCTCGGCAAGAAATTGAAGTCGGGCATTGAGCTTGTCACACTCTTGCTGAGAAAGCTCCGGCCGACTTTCCGTTCGGCGGGAAGACTCCTCGATTTCCTCGTCAAATCCACGTAGCGCCGAAAAAGGTGAAAACTGCGCCGCCCGTTCCTTCAGGCTCATTTTTCGGGACGGGTCAAATTGCGGACGCTCACACTGAAAAAGATCCGAGTAGTCCGGGCGAGATTGTGCTTTTTTTTCTTGCATGACGAAATTGTGCCCAATTCCCCGGCAGAGCACACGGTTTGTTTTAGGCCTGACGGAAAAGCACTTCCTCTAAAATCCGAGCAATTCCCAAAAGAGTTGCGTCTTGACCGTACCCGGTGCCGAGCATGACACATACGGGTTTACCGGACTTTTTCACACCGATCGGAGCCGCTAAAGATGGTGCTCCGGCCAAAGCCCACCAGTCGAGCCTTCCCGGAAAAAGAAGGGCATCGACGCGGTGACTCGTCAATAATTTTTCAATCAACGTTCGATTCGACGTAACGGTGCGTTTGACAGTCTCCTGATAGTCCTTTTCGGAGACCTCGGAATTGAATTTCTGAGCCAAAAGCATGCGGTCCATGCCGAACGGCCGCATCGACGGCGTTTTTCGATACAAGGCACAAAGAGAGGCAAAATCGGGAGGAACGTCTTGCGTTGCATACTCTTTGAGAAGAGCGTCAACGCCGCGCGCGAAATCAACGGATGTGATGAGTTTGTAGTCTTCCGGGGGATTTTCTGCTGTCACATCAGTAAGGCGGACGCCCGCATGCATGAGTTTTCGGAACGTCGCCTTGAGGATTTCCTGCGTTTCCGCATCCGGCACAGGGTACCCCGCAACATGCACGATACCGAGACGAAAGCCCTGAGAGCGAACCTCTTGAGAATCCGTCAAACGAACAAAAGAAGCAAGAGCCGTCGCCTTATCAAGCTCATCGGCGCCTTGCAGAGCACACAGAACCTCTGAGAGTATTTCGACGTCGCGTGCCAACACACCGACCGTGTCAAACACGGGCGAAATCGGAATCACGCCGCGCCGAGAAATCAGGCCGACCGAAGGCTTAAAACCCCAGACGCCGCAGTAAAGTGCGGGCTCCATCACCGACCCGCGCGTTTCCGTTCCGAGCGCTGCATCGCATAGCCCTGCAGCCACGGCAATGGCCGATCCCGAACTCGAGCCGCCGCAAAGAAAATTGCCGTGCGGATTTTTCCCGAAGCCCCCTAAATGCGAATACCCTTCGGACGGTCTTCCGGTTGTGACAAACCCGGCAAATTCCGTCATATTCGTTTTGCCAAACAGGTCAAATTCGGCTGCCTTAAGGCGCGTTGCTGCCGGGCTTTCCGGCAGGATCAAATGCGATAAGGCCAAGCTTCCGGCTGTTGTCGGAAATCCGTCCACGGCAATATTGTCCTTGACGAGGATATGACGCGAGCGCGTCGCGTCCAGGGATCGATACGTGCGAAGCGCTCCGAAAAGATGTCCGTACACAGCAAGACGCTCCTGAAGTGTTTCTTTATCAAGAGCCTTTCCTAACGGGAAAACCGCACCGATTATTTCCGGATTTTTCGCCTCTCCTGCCATCTACACTCCTCCGATGTGACCTGTTGCAATTCTTCAGGCGTCGATTTTGACACGTCTTAGTGCCCGCAAAACGTGTGAATTTGTCCGTTACACTAGGCGAAAGTGCTTACCTATCTACTTACAAACAAAGTCCGTTGTCGTAAAATTGCCCGATTCGTCCGACCATTCGAAAGCCGAAAACTATGACACAGAATACAGAAGAGCTCTCTAAGAGTTTCGAACCCTTTCAGATCGAATCCAAGTGGTATCCCATTTGGGAGAAACGCGGCTACTTTGCTGCGGGAATGAATCCGGGAAAGCCGAGCTTTTCCATTCAGCTCCCTCCGCCCAACATTACGGGTATTTTGCATATGGGGCATGCCTTTAACCACTCGGTGATGGATTCCTTAACGCGCTACTACCGCATGAAAGGATACAACACGATGTGGCTTCCGGGAACCGATCACGCCGGTATCGCAACCCAAATTATCATCGAGCGTCAACTTCAGGAACAGGGTATTGGCAAACGTGACCTCGGACGCGAAGCCTTCTTAGAGAAAGTCTGGGAATGGCAAAAATACTCGGGCGGAACGATTCTCAATCAGATGCGTCGTTTGGGCGATTCCTTAGATTGGAAACGCCTTTATTTCACGATGGACGAAACGCGCAGCAAGGTCGTAACCGAAACCTTCGTGCGTCTTTATAACGAAGGCTTGATTTACCGCGGCAAACGCTTGGTGAACTGGGATTCCAAGCTGCAAAGCGCCGTGAGTGACCTTGAGGTGGAAAACGAAGAAGCCGTCGGCCATATGTGGAAGATTCGCTACGAATCGGAAGACGGCAAAGACGTCGTTTACATCGAAACAACGCGTCCAGAGACGATGTTCGGCGATACAGCCTTGGCTGTCAATCCCGAAGATGAACGCTTCAAGCACCTAATCGGCAAGCGCTTTAAAGCGCCTCTGATGGACAGGCTCCTCCCTGTCGTCGGCGATGCCTACATTGATAAGGAATTCGGTACCGGCGTCATGAAAGTGACACCGGGGCACGACTTTAACGACTTTGCGATCGGTCAGCGCCACAACCTGGAGATGATCAACATTCTCACAAAAGATGCGCGCATGAACGAAAACGTTCCCGAAAAGTACCGAGGCATGACTTGTCCGGAATGCCGCAAAGCGTGGGTCGACGATCTTGAAAAAGCCGGACACCTTGTCAGCGTCCGTGAAATCAAGCACATGGTTCCGCGTGTGACTCGTACGGGTGAAATCGTCGAGCCAATGCTTTCGGAGCAGTGGTACATGGCCATGAGCAAGCCGGCGCCCGAAGGTACCTTCGCCCCCGGTAAATCCATCGCTCAAGTCGGTCTTGAGGCCGTCACATCCGGCGAAGTCAACATTTTCCCGAAAGAGTGGCGCGGCGTTTACCGTCAGTGGCTTGAGAACATTCAAGACTGGTGTATTTCCCGTCAGCTTTGGTGGGGTCATCAGATTCCGGCGTGGTACGACAAGGACGGTCACGTTTATGTCGCCAGGAGTGAACAGGAAGCACAAGCGCAAGCCGGAGAAGGCGTCGTACTGACGCGCGACGAGGATGTGCTCGATACGTGGTTCAGCTCTGCCTTGGTTCCCTTCTCGACCTTAGGGTGGCCCAATCCCGAAGGCGACGAAAAGATCGCTTACGATTTGTACCTTCCGAGCACGGTTCTTGTGACCGGTTACGACATCATCTTCTTCTGGGTTGCCCGAATGATTATGATGACCAAGCACTTTACAAACCGTGTCCCGTTTAAGAACGTGTACATCCACGGTCTTGTGCGCGATGCCGAAGGCAAGAAGATGAGCAAGAGCGAAGGCAACACGCTCGATCCCTTGGACATCATCACGGGCATCGATATCGAGGGCCTCGTTAAGAAAAATACGCACGGTCTGCGCCAGCCTGAAAAAGCCCCGATGATCGAAAAGAAGTTACGCAAGACCTATCCGAACGGCATTGCCTGCCACGGGGCCGATGCGCTACGCTTTACGATGGCCGCTTATGCCACACTCGGTCGTAACGTGAACTTCGATTTGCGTCGCTGCGAGGGGTATCGAAATTTCTGCAACAAGCTCTGGAATGCCACACGCTTCGTGCTGATGAATATCGAAGGCAAGGACTGCGGCTTCGGGGCCGACGCCGGAAAGCCGATGGAGTTTTCCGATGCCGATCGCTGGATTATGGGCGAATTCGACCGCACGCTCAAAGAGGTCGATGTGGGCTTTGCCGAGTACCGTTTGGACAATGCCGCCAACGCCGTCTATAGCTTCGTTTGGAATGAATTCTGCGACTGGTATCTGGAGCTTTCAAAGGTACAGTTAAACGGCGGCAATGACGCAGCCGCCCGTGCAACGCGTCATACCCTTGCCGCGGTCCTGGAAGCAACGCTACGCCTTGCGCACCCCTTGATTCCCTTTATCACGGAAGAGCTCTGGCAGAAGGTCTCGGTTACGGCCGGCAAACGTGCGCCTGATGAAGAAACCAGTGTCATGATTGCTCCCTATCCGACTGCCGGGGACTTTAAGCAAGCCCCTGAGTCCGATGCCCGTATTGTTCTTACCAAGAAGATGATTGAGGCCGTGCGCGGTCTTCGTACCGAGATGAACTTGGTTCCGTCGCAAAAGGAACCCCTAGCCGTCGAAGGCGATAAGGCGACAATCGAGCAGATTGCCGGCTACTTAAAGTTCCTTGCTCGTACGAGTGACGTTTCGGTTGTTTCTGATATCGGTGCCCTTAATAAAGGCTCTGTCGCGCCCGTTGCCATCGTTGACGATTTCAAGTTGATGCTCAAAATTGAAATCGATATCGCCGCCGAACGCGAGCGTCTCGGAAAAGAAATCGAGCGCATTACAGGCGACATTGCACGCTGCGCGAAAAAACTTGACAACAAGTCTTTCGTCGAACGTGCGCCTCTTGCCGTTGTCACCCAAGAACGCGAACGTCTAGCGAGTTTCGAGGCTTTGCTTTCCAAGGTCAAGAGTCAACTTGAAAAGCTCCCGACGGACACGAATTGACCGCTTAGGAATTACGTCCGAGCCCGCTGCCTCCCGATGGATACGGCGGGTTTTTTCTTGCGCTCGTTTTCCGTGTCGGCGTGCCGCTCATGCCGTGCGTTAGAATCGGGCGACGGCATTTGGCGAGATACTCGATGCTACTAACGGATATCCTGACAACACAAGAAAACAAAACCGGGGGCATTTTGATTGTCCTTGCGCCGGATTTTGTTCAAACGGGAGCTGCAACCCGTCGTAGTTTTTTCCCCGACAGGATGCTGGGTCTGGGAAAGGTGCTCGATGATTTTGCCTCCTGGTTTGAGCTCTGGGGAATTCCTCTGGCACGCAAAGCCGGTTCGGAAACATCTTTCGAACGCTCGTTTTGTGTGGCGACCTGGCCGGATACAATGCCCGAGCACGCGCACGGCCCTCAGTTGGTGCCGAAGATTGCCGAGGATGCTTTTGCTCTGAATGCTCTTTTGCACGCGCGGCGGCCGAGCCTTGTTGTGTTTCTCTCCTGCTATCTGTGGCAAGCGATGAACGAAGCCAAAGACGCCTTCACGCAGACGGCCGGCGTCCCGCTTGAGACCGGCCGACGTCTGACTGATAAACGCCTTGCGGCCTATGTGCAGCGATGGACGACGCTTACGACCGTGGCGCTTCCCCTGCCGGGCAAAAACACAACTCGGGACTATGTCTTGAGTTTAGCGGGCGGCATGCAGTCCGTTTTGCGCAAAAGCACCCACTTTCCGGACGTTGCCGACCCGCTTCTTGCGGCAGCAAAACGATTGTTGATTTTCGACAAGGTCGAGAGTATTGCATCATTTCGTTCGCATCTACATGTGGACGAAAAACGCGCCGAAGCACTCTTCGACGCGTTAGAAGGGAAAGCCTACACATCCGATGAGGCCGGACGCCCTCGACGACTTGACGACAAATCTGCTTAGTCCTCTTTCAAAGCCCGAATGCGTTCTTCAATGGAGGGGTGAGAGGCAAACAGCGACCCGATTCCGCCCGAAACGCCCATGCCCTTCATCGAGGCCGGAAGTTCCGCCGGTTTCATCGAACCCAAGCGTTGCAAGGCTTCAATCATGGGCTCTGCGCTTCCCATAATGCGCTTGGCACCGGCATCGGCGCGGAACTCACGGTGGCGACTGAAGGCCGCAACGATGATGCCGGCCAAGAATCCGAGAGCGATATCCATGACCATCGACGTCAGGTAATAACCCATTCCCGGAGCGTCATCCTCGTTACGCAAAATGTTTCGATCGACAACCCAACCGATGATACGGCTGATAAAGACAACGAACGTGTTCACAACGCCCTGAATCAGCGTCATCGTGACCATGTCGCCATTGGCAACGTGGGTCATTTCATGCGCCAAAACCGCCTCAATCTCTTTTTTGTTCATCAGACGCAAAAGCCCTGTGGAGACAGCCACCAGGGCACTGTTGCGGAAAGCTCCGGTTGCAAAAGCATTCGGCTCCCCGTTGTAGATACCGACCTCGGGCATGGCAACGCCGGCCTTCTTAGCATGCGAGCGTACGACATCGACAAGCCAACTTTCCAGGCCCGGTTCCGGGTGCTCCGTATTGATGAGCTGAACCCCCATTGTGGATTTGGCCATTGTTTTACTCAAGAGTAGCGAAATGATGGCTCCTGAAAAACCGATAACCAGCGCAAAAACAAAAAGCGCCGTCAGGTCCAAATCGGACCCGGCCATCTGACCGAAGTCAAGACCGGTAAACAGGCTGATGACATTCAAAACAATGCCGAGCATGAAAACAATGGCAATGTTCGTGAGAATAAATAAGGCAATGCGTTTCATACGAGCTACTTCTTTCCTTGAGTCCGAGAAAGTGTTTTGCGGGACAAAAGCCCCACAATTCGTTTTCGGAGTTTATCGCGTTTTCTCAGCCTCATTACGTTGATAATCGGAAGAATGTTTTCAAAATGTATATGACAAGCCAGCGATAAAATTCCCGAGATGTTCTTCTCCGATAGGTCCCTTTATAAAAGCCGAGCTCTTTAGCGATTTCGGCTATCATGCTCCCCATGAAAAAACAGTTCTATGACACGCACGAACCCGATGATTCCGAGGATGATGCCTATTCGGGTCCGTCCAAATCTCAAAAAAAACGCGATGCCGAACAGTTGCAATCGCTCGGGAAAGAATTAAGCGAACTTGCTCCCGAGCAACTTGCCACCATTGCTCTACCCGAAGCGTTATCCGAGGCCATCGCCGATTTAAAAAAAATGAAAAGCTTCGGCGCAAAGCGCCGCCAATTGCAACTCATCGGAAAGCACATGCGCGCCTTAGATGCCGCCCGTGTCCGCGAGGCCATCGACCGAGCGACCGGGGCTAGTAAAGCCGCTGTGGCCGCTCATCACAGAGCCGAAAGGCTGCGCGATGCGATGATTGCGGGCGACGCGCCACTTACCGAATACGTGACAAGCCATCCCGAGGCTTCCGTTCAAAGGTTGCGTCAACTCGTGCGGGGAGCACGTCGCGAAGCCGCAGACGGCAAACCGCCCAAGAGTGCTCGCGAACTGTACAAAATCCTTTACGCCGACCAGATTCGACCTTTGAATCTTGTTGCCGATGAGTCCCCCGAACCGAACAAGGAGTCCTCCGATGTCCTTTGAACGTCGCTATCCGAACGAATTACTCATCGGAATTGTGGGAGTTGCGGAAACTCCGGAGCAGTCGGCTCGTGTGATGGGAGCCATCGAAACATGCTGTCGTGCTGCGTTTTTAAGCCCGATACAAATCGTGGCCCGTCCCGTCATCAATGAGCTTTACAGCGTGGAAGATACGTTGCGGGAGCTGTCGGACAAGGTGTTGTGCGACGTGATTTTCACGGCCGGCGCCACGGGTCTGACAAAAGCCGATGTCGTGCCGCAGGCAACGCGCCTTGTGAGCACCTATGAGCTTCCGGGGCTCGGCGAACAGATGCGCCGCATTCAGGCTCGCAAGAACCGAGCGGCCATGCTGTCGCGGCAAACGGCCGGACTACGCGAGACGCCCGAGCACGATGCACTCATTGTGAATCTACCGGCTCTTGCTTCGGACATCCCCGATACGCTACGCGGTTTGTTTTCTGCAGACGGTACCCAAACGGAACCCGGGATTTTCGATTGCCTGACGGATTTTCTCGAGCAAGTCGAAGGGCCCACCGTTCAGCTCCGAGAATTCGGAACTCCGGAAGAAGAAACCGAGACAAGCGAGTCGGCACTGAGCCTACATAGGCCGGAACCGGAAACGCGTTTTCCGACCTCCTACTCGCAGGCCGCGGCCGCTGCACGCGAATCGGTACATCGCGAAGAAGTACCTGCCGCCGCGAGCGCTCGCCAGGCCTCGACAAGCGGTTTTACCGAACACCGGGTTGTGCATCCGCGCATGAGTCAGGAAGCCATCGAGCGGCGTTCCGTACAGCGCGGCGTACGCCTTGTTTCCGATACCAATCGTCACGCGCTCGACCCCTTGGACCTTCTCATTGAAGAACCCGAAGACGGTATGAAACCGGAATGCACCGTTGTCTGGCTACACGGCATGGGAACAAGTCCGGAAGACTTTGCGCCGTTTGCCCGTGAAGTTCTTGACTTCGGAGGTCCGAGGGCGCGCTTTATTCTGCCCCGCGCACCGAGAATCGGCGTGACGGTACAAAACCGTCAGTTGACAACAGCTTGGTACGATATCCTCGCTCGCATCGGTCAAGAGCCCGAAGATTTGCCGGGACTTAAAGCCATGCACCTGAGGATTTCGCAAATCATCAATCAGATTGTCAGTCAGGGAGTCCCTGCGGAAACGATTTTCTTGGGAGGCTTTTCGCAAGGGGCCGCCATGGCCCTATATAGCGGTTTGCGGCAAGCAAGAACCCTTGCCGGTGTCATTGCCCTTTCCGGGTATTTACCGGCACCCGAACTTCTTGATGCCGATATAACACCGGCCGGCAAGATGACGCCGTTTTTCATGGGGCACGGCGCTTTTGATGAAATCATCAGCCCCGTTGTCGCCCGCAAACAGGCTGCGCTCATTGAAAGCAAGGTCGATACTTTGGTCTGGCGCGAATACAACATGGAACACGAGGTCGCACCCGATGAAATGAAACATGTCGTTCAGTTCATGAGCGCCGCTTTGCACGGCTAACGGCAAATCAGTCTCTCGTACGTTGAAAGGGTGCCTCGCGGCACCCTTTCTTTTTTTAAGTCCCTCCCTCTTCTTTGCGTTACAGAGAGGAGCCCGTCACAATCCGAAGCATGCGGCGCAAGGGTTCGGCCGCACCCCACAGGAGCTGGTCGCCCACCGTGAAGGCGCTGATGTACTCAGGTCCCATCGCAAGCTTACGAATGCGACCGACCGGAATGCGCAACGTCCCGGAAATCTGCGCAGGCGAAAGTTCTGCAATCGACTCTTCCTTGCGGTTGGGAACCACATAGGCCCACGGATTGGCCGCATCGAGCATCTGTTCAATCTCCTCGCAGGACACAACCTTTTTAAGCTTGATTGTCAGAGCCTGACTGTGGCAACGCATACTGCCGACGCGCACGCAAAGACCCTCGACGGTAAGCGACCCAGGCGTGCCGTTTTCCGGAAGACCGAGAATCTTATTGGCCTCGGCACCTCCTTTCCACTCTTCACGGGATTGGCCGTTTCCGAGGTCCGAATCAATCCAGGGAATCAGGGAGCCGGCAAGAGGCGCTCCGAAGGCTTCTTTCGGGAATCCCGGTTCCGAGAAAGCCGCACTCACACGACGGTCGATATCTAAAATCGAAGATCGAGGATCGGTCAGTTCGTCCTTAACGGCATTGTTTAAATACCCCATCTGACTTAAAAGCTCACGCATGTTCTTTGCGCCGGCTCCGCTTGCTGCCTGATAGGTCATGGAACTTACCCAGTCAATAAGACCTGCCTTCACCAGCCCGTCCAAAGCCATGAGCATCAAAGAGACCGTGCAGTTGCCACCGATGTAGTCTTTGATGCCGGCCTGAAGGCTTGTATCAATCACGTGGCGATTTACCGGATCGAGAATGATGACAGCATTTTCTTTCATGCGAAGGGCACTGGCCGCATCAATCCAGTAACCGTTCCAACCGCTTTCTCGCAAAGCGGGATGGACGGACTTGGTGTAATCGCCCCCTTGGCAACTGATGATGACATCGCAAGAGGAAAGCGCCTTGATGTCCGTGGCATCCTTTAAAACAGGGTCTGTATTGGGGATACCCGTCGGGGCCGGACGACCGGCGGCCGATGTCGAGAAGAACGTTGTTGTGTCGACGCACGCAAAATCTTTTTCCTCGTGCATTCTTCCCATCAAAACGCTTCCGACCATACCGCGCCAACCGACCATACCGAGTTTCATGGTATCTCCTTGAAAAATGAAATGAAAAACTAAAAGGTCTTCCCTCTTAGGCAAGGATAGTATGCCACAAGATTTTTAAAGCGAAGCCACAGGGAAAACGTAAGGACGTCAACTCGTTGCGCTCAGTCCAATCACCTGCGATAAAGTGACTAATCCGCCGATTGCGAACGCCTTGTGCGCGACTTTGTCCTAAGGGCTTTAAAATCACGAAAAATATTCTTTTTCCCGGCTATGAAAGTTCTCGGTATTGAAAGTTCGTGCGATGAGACAGGCGTTGCCCTCATCGATAGTGAAAAAGGGCTTCTTGCGCATGCCATCCATACACAAATCGACATGCACCGCGCCTACGGGGGTGTTGTCCCCGAGCTTGCCAGTCGCGACCATATACGTCGCGCCATTGCCCTAACAAATCAAGTTCTTAAGAAAGCCGACGTTGCGAAAGAAGACCTTGATGCCGTTGCCGTCACAGAGGGTCCCGGGCTTGCCGGTGCCCTTCTTGTCGGCATTTCGGTGGCTCACGCCATCGGATACGCCCTGAATATTCCCGTAATCGGCGTCCACCACTTAGAAGGACATCTCTTATCGGCCCGTCTTTCCGATCCGAAGCCTGAGTTCCCTTTTATCGCACTTTTGGTCTCGGGCGGCCACACGCAATTGATGCGTGTGGAAGCATTCGGACGCTACGAACTACTAGGTGAAACGCTTGACGATGCCGCCGGGGAAGCCTTCGATAAGACGGCCCAACTCTTAGGTGAGTGTTATCCGGGGGGACCTGCCGTCTCGCGCTTGGCGGACATGGGGCAAAGCGGAGCTGTTATTCTTCCGCGTCCGATGCTTCACAGCAAAACGCTCGACATGAGTTTTTCCGGACTAAAGACGGCCGTCTTAACGGCGGTCACAAACGCCCCCGATGCCAAGGACCCGACATTTCGGTGCAACCTAGCACGCGGCTTTGTCGATGCACTCGTCGAAGTTTTGGTCACTAAGGCCGTCAAGGCGATGAAGCAAACGGGGATTAAGCGCCTTGTCGTCGCCGGCGGGGTTTCTGCCAATAAGCAGTTACGTGAAGGGTTGATTAACGCCACTCAACGGCGCGGCGCACGCGTGTTTTTCCCGCCGCTTTCGCTTTGCACAGATAACGGAGCAATGATTGCCGTGGCTGGGCTGTACCGTCTGGAGAACATGAGCGACGCGCAACGTCAAGCCGCGACGCGTCGCTTAGGATTTTCGGCCAAACCGCGTTGGCCGCTGACTCAGGCCTCCGAACCCGATACCCAGTAACGGGTATCGGTTCCGCCGCACCCGCAGTTAAAGCGGCAGGCGCGGTGGCGCACCTGTAGGTGCATGAGGCCTTTCTCAGCAAGGCGCTCGCCCATCATAGCAACGACTTTCTCGTTGACGACCAGTTCGCGCGCCAAGTCAGGTTCACTCACGGCACCCTTTTCACGCACAAGGCGCTCCATATCCAGAATCGATACCATGTCAGCCTCCTATATCAAGCTTGATGAATCTGAATGACCTTCGGAGCACTCTTACGCATCGTCTTGACTGTATGCCGCATGATAAGAAGCACGACACTTAAAGCCGCCAGGCACAAGACAATGGCAAGTGACGCTCCCGTCGGATCGGCGGCAAACGTCCCGACCTTGTAAAAGATGGTCGCTGCTGAGTAGCCTAAAAGCGTTGTCCAAGCCGCAACAAACAGTGTCCAAGCTGTTCCGACTTCGTTCCAGATGGCTGCCATTGCCGCTGCGCACGGCATGTAAAGCAAAATCAGGAGCAAGTAAGCAAACGCTGCCGTATCCGATCCGAACAAACGACGCATCATGTCGGCACCGGTGGCTTGATCGGTCTCAGACAAAGACGCTTCGGTTTCTTCTTCCGTGGCGGCAATCCCTAAGGGGTCGAGCACGGAATCGGAAAGCGCCTTTAAGTTATCGACGACACTAGCACAAGCTTCCGAAACCGTAGCCTTAAAGGACCAGGGTTCCTCGGGCTCCTCCCCGGCTTCAGATCCCTTGGCATTTTCCACACGTGCCATGGATTCGTACAGGGAATTCATCGTACCGATAACGGCTTCTTTAGCAAGCACTCCTGTAAAGACACCGACCGCTGCCGGCCAGTTTTCCTGTGTCACGCCCATCGGGGAGAGAACCGGCGCAATCGTGCGACCGATTTCACTTAAAACGGATCGGTCGGAATCCTCGTTACCGAAACTGCCGTCCGTCCCCAAGGAGTTCAGAATCGACAAGCACGCAACGAGAACGACAATGACGCGTCCGGCACGGCACACAAAACTCTTTAACCGATCCCACGTGCGAATCAAAACACCTTTGACAGTCGGAATGTGGTACGGCGGAATTTCCATCACAAACGAACCGCCGGCATCGGGCAAAATCAGTTTCTTGACTAAAAAGCCCGTCAAGACGGCCGCTGCGATACCAATCAGATACAACCCGAACACCAGGTTTTGTCCGTTTTTCGGGAAGAATGCCACGGCAAAAAGCACGTACACCGGAAGGCGTGCACCGCAACTCATAAAAGGAGCCATGAGAACCGTAAGAATACGGTCCGTAACGCGGTCCATCGTACGAGTGGCCATCACGGCCGGCACATTGCAGCCGAAGCCGACGATAAGCGGCACGAAAGCGCGTCCCGGAAGCCCGAGAAAGCGCATGAGACGGTCCATGACGAACGCGGCACGTGCCATGTATCCGGAGTCTTCCAGAATCGCTAAAAAGAAAAAGAGGAAAAACACCACCGGAATGAAAGTTGAAACCGTCTGCAGACCTCCGCCCACGCCGTCGGCAAGGACTACTTTGACGATTTCCGGCACGCCGATTGCTTCCAGAAGTTCCCCGAACCCAGTGACCATCACGCCGCCGACGAGAATGTCGAAGAAATCAATAAAGGCCGATCCTAAGTTCTGCGTGAAAAGGAACATGCAGTAGATGATGAAAAGGAAAATCGGGAATCCGGCGACACGATTGAGAACAATCCTATCGATGCGATCTGTGAGCGTAGTCGGCAGTTCCCCGGTTTTATGCTCGACCTTGGAACTCACGTCCGCCACGAGCTTGTAGCGTGCGTCGGCTACGGCAATATCCAAGTTCCCGACAAATTCTTTTTCCGTGCGTTCGATAATCGGCATCACGCGAGCGCGTGTGGCGACATCGAGCGATTCTCGCGATCCGTTGGCACCTTCCAGTAGTTCAATCGCAAGCCAGTGCGGATGCAAACTGTCGGCGTTTTGAATCTCTTGCTCGATTTCCTGATGGGCCTTTTCAATTGAAGGCGCGTAACGAAGCGATAATTTCGGAAGTGTCGGACTCTTTAAAAACTCGGCAATCATCTCCTTGAGAGCAAAAACGCCTTGTTCACGCGAGGCTACGATTCCGACAACCGGGCAGCCGAGCATCCTGCCGAGCGCTTCGATGTCAATCTCAATCTTGCGTTTTTTCGCCACGTCGAGCATGTTGACAACGAGCATCACGGGAACGCGCATTTCGATTAACTGGGCCGTCAGGTACAGATTGCGTTCCAAGTTCGACGCATCGACGATGTTAATGACGGCCTCGGCTTGCTGACTTAAGATGTAATCGCGCGCCACACGCTCGTCTTCACCCGTTTTAGAAACGGTCGTGAGCGAATAGATTCCCGGGAGGTCCACGAGTTCATAGTCGACCGAGTCATGCACGTAGTGTCCGACTTTCTTTTCAACCGTCACGCCGGGCCAATTGCCGACGTCCTGATGCGAGCCTGTTAAGGCATTAAAAAGCGTTGTCTTCCCGCAATTGGGATTACCGACGATACAAATGATGTGCTTCATTGACCGGTTACCTCGACTTCCATCACGTCAGCCTCCCCCTTGCGAAGACTCACAAGACTTCCGCGCACTTTGATTTCCACCGGGTCGCCCAAGGGAGCCAGCCGCTGCAATTCAAACTGTGTCCCCGGCACCAAGCCGAGCATCAAAAGCCGTTGCCGATATTCGGCGGCACCGCTTGTAAAGGCAGTGATTTTGGCGATTTGACCGGGCGCCATTTCTTTGATACGCATTCTTTTCTCCTGTCAACGGATACAAAATGTTTGAGAATGATTCTCATTTTGGCGCATTATAGGCATAGTCGCGAAAAGAGTGCAAAATAGAATCATTCTCAATCGATGCGTACCGGGGAACCCCATCGGATTCGAGGTTTCACAAGGCAGCTTGCGCCGTCCTTGCGGCCAACAAAAACCGGACTCAGGACACCCTGAATCCGGCCGTGTCGGTAACTTAAAGCGTTTCTCAGAGCGACGTTTCCGTAATACCAAGTTTATGCAGTTGATTGATGCACTTGGAGATTCCGACAGCATTGCGCACACCGAGTTTCTGGCACAAATTGGCGCGATGAACCTGAACGGTGCGTTCGGCAATCTTTAAGCGATCGGCAATGACTTTATTCATCAAGCCTTCGTAAACGAGTGCCGCCACTTCCCGCTCCCTGCGACTCAGGGAATTCCACCGATCGATGAGTTTGCTGTTTTCAATCTGCTCTTGCGCATCGGAAAAGCTCTTTTCAACGGCGCGGTCGATGGCCTCCAAGAGTTTTTCATCGACAACGGGTTTACAAAGAAAATCCATAGCGCCCTGCTTAAGGGCCTTGACGGCCGTCTCGATATCGCCGTGTGCAGAGACAAGAATCACCGGGAGTTGCGCGGAGCGCTGCGCGAGCTTGGACTGCAGTTCCAGGCCGCTGATTCCCGGCATCCGCACATCAAAAACTCCGCACCCCTGAATCGTCGGGTCGTCGTGCTCTAAGAAGTCTTCGGCACTCGAGTAGGTTCGAACCAGCCAGCCCTCGCCCTCAATCAAATACTTGTAGGAGTCCCGAACTCCTTTGTCATCATCCACAATGCGGATTACCGCCCGTGATTTACGCGTATCCATGTTGTTACCCCTCCGCTATGGGAAATCGAACTGCTACCCCCAGGCCGCTCGGCTTGTTGCGTGTAAACGTCAGGGAGCCGTCATAAGACTCAATAATGCGTCGTGCAATCGAAAGCCCGAGTCCGAGACCTTCGCTTTTTTCCGATTGCATCGGCACCGAAAGTTTTTCTAATTGTTCGTCGGTTTCAAGCATGCCGTTATCGCTGACGGTGAGAACAACGGCCTTGTCGACCTCATGCACACCGACTTTGACATGGCCGTGAGGATTTAAGGCAACGGCCTCGATGGCATTTTTTATCAGGTTGCGAACCACAAGCGTCATCTCGAGTTCGTCAATTCGGACACAAGGATCTCCGGAAACCGTCACGGAAATCAAACTTTTAGGAACCGTCTCGAATGTAGCAATCGTCTTTCGCACCAAAGACTCCAAGTGCACAAGTTCCGGCTGACTCTCGTGTTTTTTGGCGTAGTTACGCACGTGGTCGACAATAGCGCTCGCTCTTTCGTTTTCCTGCAGGATGCGACCCAGGGCAAAATCCAGCGAGTCACCGGTCAGGGTTCGATTCGCGGCCCGGCGTCGAATTCCCATCGCAAAATTCGTAATCGCCGCCAGGGGCTGACGCAACTCGTGAGCCACAATGCTCGAAATCTGCGACACACTTGCCGAGTGCTCCAATTCCTCAAAGCGTTTTTCGGCCAAGCGCTTTTTCTGCATCGTCTGCGTTAACTGCACGGTCAGACGACGAACCGTCCGCTCCGTCAGTAGGTTATGAATAATCAAACCGATTAAAAGGCAGCCAGCCACGATGACCCACGTGATGTGTTCCATCAGAAACTCGCCGGCCGTTTTTTGTCGAAACTTCATGTAAGGCTTAAATTGCAGGGCTTCTTGTGCATCGTGCACCTTACGGTAATCGCGCGCCGTATCCCAAGTGACCGTACGAGAAAAATCGAACTGTCGCAGAGCATTGGCAAAGTGCTCTCCGACCTTGCGGCTCACGCGAATGCTCGAGGCAAAAGCCCAGCCCGGGAAAAAACCCGTCGAATGCGGAGTGAGCGTTTTCTGATTGCCGTCCTCGCGCCCCGGAATGATGCGAAAATCCGAAAAAACATCGGCCTTGGCTTCCCGATACAAACACGACGAGATGGCCAACGCATCAATCGCCCCGGAACGCAATTGATTAATTCCCTTATCGAGCGTCGGAATCCATTCTTTTTTCCAAAAGCCGTTGGGCGGGAGTTTTCTCTGGTGCAGTTCATCGAGAAGCAAGAGTTCCGTATCCGGAATATCGTGTTCGATAAGACCGACGGTCTTGCCGCGCAAATCTGCCCAGGCATTAAGACCTTGTCGCGTAAAAACAAGGGCCGTCGTTTCCGAAAAAAAATCCGTATCTTTTTTTTGGTACAAAGAGGCTAAAAGCTCATAGCCGTAGTAGCGCTCTAAAACACTGATGACCTGCGGGCTGGCGCAGACAAAATCAAGCGATTGCGTGCGAACGGCCTCATAAATGGCCTCAACCGGAAGTTGGCGCACAACGAGGCGTTTTTTCGGATAAAGGGGATCGATTTTGTGAAACGAGTCGCGAATGACCCACTGCATCTGGGGCATGTTGCTGTCAAGCACGCCGATGACCCAGTTGCTCGCCCCTCCTTGTTGGGCACAAAATGCCCCCGTCGCCCCGACAAGAGCCATCAGCAAGGCGGCAAGAAGCCTTATAAAACCAGAGAAAAAAGTGTGCATCATCGGCATTTTTAGGAGGTTACTGGCAGAGGCTCCCGGACGTAAAGCTATATCCCCTCGTTTTCTACTTAGTCATAAATCACAATTTCGTGAAAACGAAATAACTTTTAAAGTTTTGTCATTACTAAAAAACACCAGGAGAGAAACATGTTCCCCATTCATCACACGTTGGATTTAGTGGCGCTGGCCATTGCCGGATCTGCCGTTCTTGTTTTGGTTTTTATCGCCTTCAAGGCTTCCTAATCAGTCAGGGAAAAACCACTCGGTTCCTTTTGCAGCATCCTCCGCAAAAAACGAGTAAAGCACTGAAAGCAAAGCAAATTTTTAGATTCCGAGGTAGGTTTTATCCTTCCTCGGATTTTTTCTTTCAGGCCTTGTGAATCGGCAAAAGCTTAATCAAGGACGAGGTATCCAAACGCCCGTCCCCTCGGGTTTGCAGATCTCCGTAAAAGGACTCGACCATCTTCGTAAGCGGCATCTTCGATGCGTTCCTTTCGGCTTCCGCTAGCACAATGCGCAAGTCCTTTCGCATCCAATCGACGGCAAATCCGAAGTTAAATTTTCCCTCCACCATCGTCTCGGAACGGTTATCCATTTGCCACGATCCGGCGCATCCCTTGGAAATGGCTTCAACAACTTTTTTCATGTCCAACCCGGCATTTAATCCGAAGGCCAGACCTTCGGACAGGGACTGCAACACACCGGCGATGCACACCTGATTGACCATTTTCGTCAGTTGCCCGCAACCGGCCTGTCCCATGTGCGTGACGGCGCTCGCATAAGCATCGATTACCGGTTTTGCCGCTTTAAAATCAGAATCCGACCCTCCGACCATCACGGTTAACGTGCCATTTTCGGCCCCGGACTGTCCCCCCGAAACCGGGGCATCCAGAAATCCGATTCCCTTTTGACGACACGCCGCCGCCAATTCGCGCGAGAGCGCGGCCGAATCGGTGGTCGAATCGATGAGAACGGCTCCGGAGTGCATCCCGGCCAAAATACCGTTCTCGCCGTAGACGACACTGCGCACATCATCGTCATTTCCGACACAGACAAATACGAAATCTCTGTCTTGTGCTGCTTCGCGCGGCGAGAGCGCGCAGCACCCGCCGTTTTCAGCAACCCATTTTTCGGCCTTGGCGTGCGTGCGATTAAAAACCACCACGTCGTGCCCGGCTTTCTTTAAGTGTCCGGCCATGGGGTATCCCATCACGCCGAGTCCGACAAAGGCCACTTTTGTTGCCCCTTTCTTTCCGCTTACTTGAGTCATTTGGCTCCTCCGTCAATATCCTGCGCCGCAGACCCGACAAATTCCCCCCAGTTGTATAGGTCGTCGAGAATCTGCTGACGCGCTTCAAATCGTTCTTCCGTCATCTGTCCCGCTTCCAAAGCCTGACAATCGGCATCGGCCGCCGCGTCAACCTTGTCCATGTACTCAGTCAAGCTTAAGGTTCCCGGAACAAGCCCTTGAAGTCGTGCACCGCAAAGGGCCTTCCAACGAATGCGCTCGTCATCGGTTAACGACTCGGGCCAATTGCGCGCCCGTTTGCGCCACAAAAGTTCTGAAAGCCTCGGGTCTTCAAAGTGGATGCGCCCCTCACAGACGGCATCGGTTAAAGCCTGCGGGCTTAAAGATTCGGTCCTTTGCATCACAGCTCGATCGGCGTTGGAGGTGAAACCTTCGTAGAGCGCACCGTCGGCATCGGCACCTTTTTCAAGCTCGTGCTCGGATGAAAGCGAAATCGGACCGATAAGGTCGGAGTCGTGTTGGGCAAGCCACGCAATATGGCGATTGACCGAATTCATATCTATGGAAAAACGTGCAAGAGCCGATTGCTTTAACACATTGAGATTGGCGCACACCACCGGGAACTGATTCGGACGAAGTTTAAAAAGCGAAAGCTCCTTTTCACCCTCTTTCATTTCCGAGCGCTTCCACGCACGGCGACAGATGGCCTCGGGGTCAAGAGCCAAGAGCTCCTCGGGGTCCTCGCGACAATCCCAGAGAATGATTTCCTTTTTCTCCGTTTCACAAATCGGAAACGCAATGCGAATAAAGCCCTTTTCCTGACCTGCCCGCCCATCGATCCAAACGGCCGGCCGGCAAAGCGTACCGTCACCTGCCGTAAAAGCGCTCCGAACCTTGGCTTTCGAGCGGTTTTCGAAGGCCCACTGCCAAAAGCGCGGATTTTTTTCGCGAATCAGGCGCGCCAAAGCAAGCGTTGCGTACACATCGCTCATCGCATCGTGTGCATGGCTATGCTCAAGGCCGTTGGCAGCGCTTAAGTGTTCCAGACGAAACGAGATACGCTCGCCTCCTTCGGGGATTTTTACAGTCGGCCAAACGATTCCTGCCGGCCTTAAAGCCCAAAGCGCCTGCACCAGAGGAAACAAATCCCAACGCGAGCAACCGTCGTCCCATTCCCGCGCATACGGGTCCATGAGATTGCGCCAAAAAAGAAACCGAGTCACTTCATCGTCAAAGCGAAGCGAGTTGTACCCGATGGAAACAGTCCCAGGTGTTCGGAATTTTTCCCGAATGCGCCGAGCAAATTCCGCCTCGCACTGCCCTCCTCGTGCATGTGCGACCTGCGGAGTAATGCCTGTTATCAGGCACGCCTCAGGGCTCGGAAGGTAATCGGGCGCACAATCGCAGTAAAAAACATCGGGCTCGGCGATGACATTGAGCGCCGAATCGGTGCGAATACCGGCAAACTGCACGGGGCGGTCTAAGTGACGATCCAATCCGAAAGTCTCGTAGTCGTGCCAGTAATAGGTCATTTGCGTCATCGGCTTTTTCTTTTCCTTTGGAGGTATCCCCCAAAAATTCGGCTCACATCAGGCAATTTTCGAGTAACCGCCTGCGCGATTTGATTCCCGGAGATACCGGTCAAACTGCATGGCCACGGCTCGCACGAAAATCTTGCCCTTGGCGCTCACGGTGATGGTCTCCGGCGTCAACTCCACCAAGTCGTGCTTAGCGTACGCCTGTAACTTCTTCAGTTCATAGGCAAACGTTTTATCAAAGTCAATCCCGAACTGTTCTTCGATTTGGGCCTTGATAATCTGAAAGCGACACATAATCGTCATGATAACGGTACGGCGCAAGAGATCTTCGGACGAAAGCACGAATCCTCGGCAGGTTGCCAAGTGTCCTTGACCGATTGCCTCTGCGTACGGCTCGATTTCGCGCGGGTTACAGGCGTACGTATTGCCGACATAGGAAATGGAACTGGCACCGAGAGCAATCATGTCGCACTCGGCGCGCGTCGAATATCCTTGGAAATTACGCTGAATCGTCCCTTCTTTTTGCGCCACGGAAAGCTCATCGGTTTCCTTGGCAAAGTGGTCCATCCCGATATACCGGTACCCGTTTGCCGTCAGGGTCCGAATCGAGTCAAACATCATGTTAACGCGCTCGGAAGCACTCGGGAGTTCCTCGGGAACAATCCGGCGCTGAGGCTTGAAAATGTTCGGTAGGTGCGCATAGTGATAAAGCGCGATGCGATCGGGCGAAAGCTCGATGACCTTGTCGATGGTTTCGGCAAACGACTGACGCGTCTGACGCGGCAGACCGTAAATCAAATCCATATTCACAGAATGAAAGCCGACCTCTCGGGCGTGCACAAGCGTATCGCGAATCAACTCGAAGCTTTGTACGCGATTGACCGCCTCAAGGACACTCAAATTAAAGTCCTGCACCCCGAGACTCATGCGATTAAAGCCGAGACGACGCAATAGGTCGATTTTTTCGGCCGGGCACGTGCGTGCATCGATTTCAATGGAGTACTCGCCGTCTGGCTCAAAGGGGTAAATCGCGCGAATCCCTTGTAAGAGTCGCTCGATTTGCTCGGAGCCTAAGAAAGTCGGGGTGCCTCCGCCCCAATGCAGTTGCGAAAGCGTTCTTTTTCCTGTCAGGTGTTCGGACGCAATCTTTGCCTCAGCTAAAACCGTATCGATGTACGGGTCGGCCAAGGCGCGATTACGCGTGACAACCTTGTTGCACCCGCAATAAAAACACACGTTGGCACAAAACGGAATATGGGCATAAACCGAAAGAGATCGATCGGCCGGTCTTTCCGCCAACGCATTTTCATAATCGGCACGTCCTACATCGGGACGGAAGCGATCGGCGGTCGGATACGACGTGTAGCGAGGTGCCGGGACATCGAATTTACGCCAAAGGTCGGCGTCGGGTAACTCAACCCCGTTTTCTTTCACATCGGTCATGGCAGCTCCTTTATCGCCAGAAAAAGCATCCGTTCCGAATCCACCGGGACCGCTTTTTTCAGATTTGACGAAAATCAATTGACTTTAATCAAACTTCGATACAAAATGAGAGAGTCAATTTCGGTCGAAACGGCATCGGTGCCGCCTTCTTGGAATCGATTCGGGTGCGTGGATTATACGTCTCGTCGCCCGCTTTTCGTCGGTTCCGAAGGTCAGGGACACGGCGCCTTCGGCTCGAAAAATCGACCTACTTTACGAAAAAGAAGCTCAAAGGGGAGACTGCTTACATGTTCAATCCAACGAACACACCGTCGGCCGGCATGCGCATTATTTGCTCGACCTGCAGCCTGCATGAGTTTTGTCTGACAGACGATTTGGATTTCAAAGAAATCGAACGCATGGAAGAAATGGTGACCACGCGGCGTCGTATTCGTCGCGGAGAAGCTCTTTACCGGGCCGGTGATCCCTTCGAAGCCTTCTATGCCATCCGCCTGGGGTTTTTAAAAAGTTCCGTTCTTTCAAGTGACGGACGCGAACAAGTCACGATGTTTTATATGTCGGGCGACATCATCGGGTTTGACGGGCTTGCCAACAACGTATACGCCAGTGACGTCGTTGCCCTGGAGGATACGGAAGTGTGCGTTCTTTCCTACAAGCGTCTGCACGAGGTTTCCAGTGCGGCTCCCAAACTTGCCGAGCATTTCGAGCGCCTGCTGTCGCGGGAAATCATTCGCCAAAACGGCGTCTTGCTTCTTTTAGGCTCGATGCACGCCGAACAGCGTATTGCCGCCTTCCTTCTTAACCTTTCACAACGCTTCGAGCAACGCGGCTATTCACGAAGCGAATTCGTGCTGCGAATGACGCGAGCGGAGATCGGCTCTTACTTAGGATTGAAACTAGAAACCGTCAGTCGGGTGCTGTCGCGTTTTACGACCGATAACGTGATTATCGTTAACCAAAAACACGTACAGATTCTTGATTTTGAGGTGCTTCGCTCAATTGTGAGCGGCCAAGCTTTCCTGCGTCCGGAAAAACCTACGCAACCGGCCGAATCCCCGGGAGGAATTCGCGGACTCGTGAGCATCAGAACCGCTTAAGCCGCGTTTTGTTTGTTTATGTCTGAAAACTTAAGTTTTACCAAGCCCGATATCAGCTATCGGGCCATTGCACGTTTGGCGGCCCCGATTCTCGTGGCCAACATCTCGATTATCGGATCAGGAACCATTGACACAATCATGGCAGGAAGGCTCGGTGCCGAACACTTGGCGGCCGTTGCTATCGGAAACGCCACGGTCATCATGGTCATTCTCACGCTCGTGGGTGTCATACAGTCCTTAAGTCCGCTTGCCGGTCACCATTTCGGTGCGCGCCGATTCGAGCGCATCGGCTTTGAGCTGACGCAAAGCCTGTGGCTCTCGCTGCTACTCGGTCTTGTCGGCCTAGCTATCTTGTCGGCGACCGATTTTTGGATCGGCCTTTGCAAGGCTCAGGGAAACGTCGCCCAGATGTTACGCATTTACCTTCTTGCGAGCGCTGCCAGCGTTCCGGCCTTCATGTTGGCGCGCCCCTTTGTGGCGCTCAATGCGGCCGTTAACCTTCCGCGCGTGACGATGTGGGTGTCCATCGGATTGCTCGTCTTAAAGGCCCCCCTTAACTACGTTTTCATGTACGGGCTTTTCGGTCTTCCGGCCTTAGGGGGCGCCGGAGCCGGCGTTTCCTCAGCTCTCGGGGCTACGGTAAGCCTCTTCGCACTTTATTCGTATTGGCGCTTTTCGCATGTGTACGACGCAATGCGACCGGCGCGGGTTTATTTTCCGAACTGGCAAGCCATCAAAACACATCTGAAAATCGGTATTCCGATTTCGCTTTCGATGTTTTTCGAAATCAGTTCCTTTGCCCTGATGGCCATCCTCATCGGGCGTATCGGAACGATTGATGTTGCCGCACACCAGATTGTCAGCAACACAACGTCCTTTATCTATCAGGCTCCGCTTTCTTTGGGCATTGCCGTCAGCGTCCTTGTGGCCCAGTGCCTCGGTTCCGGCTCACCCACGCTCGCGCGTCAAGCGATGACGCGCGTCATGCGCTTTGCCCTCGGGATTGCGGCCGTGACCTGTTCGTGTCTTTTCCTTTTCAGACACACGGTGGTCTCGTTTTTTACAACGGACCCGGCCGTGATGCTTTTAGCCGAATCGCTTTTAGGCATCGCCGTGATTTTTCACATCGCCGATGCCCTGCAGACCATTAGCTGCTTTGCCCTTCGCGGATATCGCGTCACGTTTCTTCCGATGTGCATTTACGGGATCCTGCTGTGGTCGGTGGGCCTGGGAGGCGGTTGCTGGCTCGGCTTTCATGCCGAATCGTTCGGGGGGCCCTTCGGTGCCCACGGCTTCTGGGCCGCAACGGCAACCGGCATTATTCTCGTGAGTATTGCCATCAGCACCTACGCCTTTTACATCGCCAAAGACCGGCTTAAAGACGAGCGAGTCGCCCACGCTTACGTCTAGTACAATTGCGCCGCATTGTCACCCTTGGGGCTTAAAATGCCCGAGAGCAACTTACTTTCAGGAAAGGGATTAAAAGACCACTATGTGCGGCGTTGTCGGAATCCTCGCAGACCGTCCGGTCAATCAGCAAATCTATGATGCGCTTCTTTTGTTGCAGCATCGCGGGCAAGATGCTGCCGGCATCGGCACGATGCAGGGGGACCGCTTTGCGCTTTTTAAGGCCAAGGGACTCGTGAGCGACATCTTTCGCACACGTGATATGCGAAACCTCGTCGGCAACGCAGGTATCGGACACGTGCGATACCCGACGCAAGGATGCGCAAGCGATAATCTGGAAAGCCAGCCCTTTTATGTCAATGCTCCGTTCGGGATTCTCTTTGCCCACAACGGGAACCTAACGAATGCTCGTGAAATTAAAGAGCACCTGGCTCGAATCGACCACCGACATACGCTGACGATGAGCGATTCAGAAGTACTTTTAAACGTCTTTGCCGATGCCTTGGCACACGAGACAAACGGCAAGAATTTTTGCCCGGAGGCGCTTTTCCGAGCCGTAAGTGCGGTGCACGAAACCGTACAAGGGTCGTACGCCTGTGTGGCGCTCATTGCCGGTTACGGACTGCTTGCGTTTCGCGATCCGCACGCCATTCGCCCGCTATGTTTCGGAACACGAATCAATCCGAACGGGCGATGTGACACGATGTTTAGTTCCGAGTCGGTGACGATGGGACGCCTCGGATTTACCCTCGTGCGCGACGTTGCCCCCGGGGAAGCGGTGTTCGTCGATACTGACAGTGTTTTACATAGTCAAGTTTGCGCCGGCTCTGCCGCACTCAATCCCTGTGCTTTCGAATACATTTACTTTGCTCGCCCGGAAAGCGTCATCGACAAAATTAACGTCTATGCCGCACGCCTAAAGCTCGGTCAGTATTTGGCTCGGGCCGTTGCTAAGCGCCTTGATGTTCACACCATTGACTGCGTCATCCCGATTCCCGATACCGGAAGACCGGCAGCCCAGGAACTTGCCGGTCTGTTGGGTTTAAATTACCGCGAAGGCTTTATCAAGAATCGCTATGTCGGACGCACGTTTATCATGCCCGACCAGACCACACGCAAAAAGAGCGTACGGCAAAAGCTCAATGCCATGCCCGTGGAATTTGCCGGCAAATCCGTCCTTTTGGTCGACGATTCCATCGTGCGCGGCACCACCATGGGGCAGATTGTCGACCTAGCACGCCAATCGGGCGCCAAAAAGGTGTACGTGGCCTCCACGGCACCGCGCGTGATGTTTCCGAACGTGTACGGCATCGATATTCCCTCGTGTGAGGAATTAATCTGCGGACGCGGAGAAAGCGACCAGGACGTGGCACACCTGATCGGTGCCGATGATGTGATTTACCTTCCCCTGCCGGACTTAACGCGTGCTCTACGGGACTTAAATCCGGAAATTAAAAAATTTGACTGCTCGTGCTTTGACGGCGACTACGTCGCCGGAAACATTGCCGCCTAACCGGAATCTTCGAAAAGAAAACGCCCGAGGCAACCGAACATCGGTCAAACTCGGGCGCACGTTCCGAAAGCACTTTAACTAGGCAAGCGTCTTACCCGTTAAACGTTCATAGGCCTCACGGTACTTGGCCGCCGTCTTTTCCAAGACATCTTCGGGCGGAACCGGTGCCGGCGGCGTCTTGTTCCAGGGCTGCTCTTCGAGCCAGTCACGCACGAACTGCTTATCAAAGCTCGGGGGCGAGATGCCCAAGCGATACTGGTCGGCAGGCCAGAAACGCGAGCTATCGGGCGTAAGGACCTCATCCATCAGGCACACACGCCCGGCCTCATCGAGCCCGAACTCAAACTTCGTATCGGCGATGATAATGCCGCGCGTCTTGGCGTACTCGGCCGCACGCGTGTAAAGGTCAAGCGTCAGACGACGAATTTCCGTTGCGATGTCTTTGCCGTACAGGGCACAGACTCGATCAAAGTTGATATTTTCATCGTGCGTGCCGACCTCGGCCTTAGCGGCCGGGGTAAAAATCGGTTCGGGAAGCTTTTCGGCCTTTTGTAGCCCTGCGGGTAACTTAATGCCGCAAATCGTGCCGTCTTCCTGGTAGGACTTCCAACTGCTGCCGATGACATAGCCGCGCGCCACGCACTCGATCAAAATCGGCTTTAAGCGCTTGACGACCATGGCACGACCGGCAACCTGGTCAACCTCGTCGGGCGCAACGACCGATTCGGGAGCAATGCCTGTTAATTGTGTAGGCATACCCGAGGCGAGCTTTTCAAACCAAAACTGTGTCAGCCCCGTCAGAACCTTGCCCTTGTTTGCAATCGGAACGCTCAAGATGACGTCAAATGCACTGATGCGATCGGTGGCAATCATTAAAAGCTTGTCATCATCAATGGCATAGCATTCGCGAACCTTTCCGCGGTAAACCAAGGGGAGCCCCTTAAGGGAAGTCTTCATTAGACCTTGCATAAGAAATACTCCGAAGATTGAAATAACAAAAAACAAACAAATCCATCTTGCCTCTCACACAAAGGCTCTGTGAGTGGCATTTAAGCACAGGTAGGAAAAAACCGCATCAGGAATAAACCGTAACGCACCTGCGCTTTTCGATAGTCGAAATTGTATGGGAACATGGGGAAAACGGGAAAGAGAAAAACGACCGACTCGGTTTCTTCGTGAAAGCACCGGGAAAAAAATCGGGAGGTCGGCAACCGCCTTCCTCCCGATTGTGAACCTTACGGCTTACAAAGCCGAAGATTTAACTTGGACCGATTACCACAGTCCGATCAGTTTCCACCAAGCAATACCGACCGTGAACCAAACCACGGTGTTGATGGTCGTCACGACAAAGCCGTTACGCCACCATTCACCCTGCGAAACGTATCCGGCACCGAAGTACACCGGGGCCGCACCGTTACCGTAGTGCGTGAGCGAAATCGGCAGGTTGGCGAAAATACCGAAGGCAATGGCCACCATCAGCGCTGGGGCACCGCAAGCCGCTGCCACGGCCACGAAGGCCGCGTACATCGCCGAAATACGCGCCGTCACGGACGCAAAGCAGTAGTGCGAGTAAATGTAAATGAGCGAAATCACGAGGAACGAGGCAACCCAACCCATGTGAGCCGCGGAAATGCCGCTCGCAATGAAGACTGCCGCCCATTTGACAAAGCCGCTCTTGGCCAGAGCCGTAGCCAAGGACATTAAACCGCCCATCCAGAACATCGCATCCCAAGCACCCTTTTCCGAAAGGATGTCTTTCCAGCTCAAAACCTGCGCGATGAGCATGATTGAGACGGCAAGCATGGCAATCGGTGTGGCACCGAGACCCGTGAGGCTACCGGTAGCCCACAGAGCCAAACACATGACGAAGACAAAGGCCAAAACGAGCTCTTCTTTAGTCATCGGGCCCATCTTTTGCAATTCTGCTGCTGCAAGAGCCCTCGCATTGGGTGTTTCGCGAATTACAGGCGTTGCAATCTTCAACAGGATGAGCGGAACGAGGAACAAGCAGATCAAGCCCGGGACGATAGCGGCAATGGCCCACTCCATCCACGTCAGTTCCACACCGACAGCACTGGCGGCCAAGCCGACGCAAAGCGGATTTCCGGCCATGGATGTTAAGAACATCGTGCAGGTGACCGCATCGGCGTGAAAGCCCACTTGCATCAAGTATTTACCAATCTTACCGGCGCTCGGACCGGCTTCCGAACCGAAAGCGCTCGAAAGCGACTGAACAATCGGGTAGAAAACGCCGCCGCCACGGGCCGTTGCCGAAGGCATAGCCGGAGAAATCACGAGTTCGGCCAAACAAATCGAGTAGCCCAGTGAAAGCGAACTCTTGCCGATGCAGTGAATGATAAAGAACGCAATACGACGTCCTAAACCCGTCTTAATAAACCCACGGGACAGGAAGAAGGCACACACAATGAGCCAGATTGTTCCGTTGCCGAAACCCATAAGCACATCTTTGGTTTTGAGAATACCGAAGAAGGCACAAATCGTCAGCGACAGGAACGCAACGGCACCCATCGGAATCGGCTGCAAAATAAAGCCGGCGATGGTTGCAACAAAGATGGCAAACAAATGCCACGTAGCGAGCGAGAGCCCGTGCGGGCAAGGCAGGAACCAGATGACGGCACCGATTCCCAATACGATTACCCATTTCTTGAGGGCAGCACTAACCATGATTTTCCCCTAAATAAAAATCTCGATATCGTGTGGATTTTTCCGAGGGAAAAACCGACATAGCGCCCTGAAAATCCCTGCAAACGACATCCAACTCATTGTCTTATCGGCATCGATGAAAACAACCGACACCAAACAAAACGACCCTAGCCGAGACCACTATACTCTCGGCTCTCCTATAAAAATATAGGCAGTAACCAATTGTTGATTTCGGGCAGAGGCACTTAAGTACTTTGACTCAGATGTTTTTCATCGCGCTTGGTGAAATTTCTCAGAGACCGCTTTTGTTCGCTTTTGCAATAACTTCTTTCGGGCGCCCCACAAGCACCCAAATTAACGAAAGAATCCGTAAACGCTGCCGAGGGATTCGGCTAAAATGAGTCACAGGATGCGAGACGGGCTTTTCCGTCGCGGTCTCTGTGTTCATTCTTTCTGGGAGCAGATCAATATGGCACTTGTCAGTTTGCGTCAGCTGCTTGACCATGCAGCGGAAAACGGGTACGGGATCCCCGCTTTCAACGTTAACAACCTTGAGCAGGTTCACGCCATCATGGAGGCGGCGCAGGATGTCGGCGCGCCGGTCATCATGCAGGCCTCGGCCGGTGCTCGTAAGTACGCCGGGGAAACGTTTTTAAAGTACCTGATTGAAGCGGCTGTCGAGAGTTACCCGGACATCCCGATTTGCATGCACTTGGACCACGGTCGTAGCCCGGCAGCCTGCCAAAGTGCCATGCGCTACGGCTTTACGTCCGTGATGATGGACGGCTCTCTTATGCCGGACGGAAAAACACCGGCCACCTATGATTACAACGTTGCTACGACGCGACTGATTGTCGATGCAGCACACTCGATCGGTGTTTCCGTCGAAGGCGAGCTCGGTTGCATCGGCTCGCTCGAAACACTGCAAGCGGCGAAAGAAGATGGTCACGGCGCCGAAGGGAAACTGACGCGCGATATGCTCCTGACGGATCCGAATCAAGCCGCCGAATTTGTACGTGCCACGCAACTGGATGCCCTGGCGATTGCCATCGGCACGAGCCACGGCGCCTACAAGTTCACCCGTAAGCCCACAGGCGAAATTCTTTCGATTCAACGCGTCAAAGAAATTCACGCCCGCTTGCCGAACACTCACCTTGTGATGCACGGCTCAAGCTCGGTACCGCAGGAAATCCTCGCCGAAATCCGCAAGTACGGCGGTCAAATGCGCGAAACATACGGTGTTCCGGTCGAAGAAATCCAGGAAGCCATCCGTCACGGCGTGCGCAAGGTCAATGTCGATACCGATATTCGCCTGGCGATGACGGCGGCCATTCGTCGGTACTTTGTTGAGAATCCGAGCGAATTCGATCCGCGCGGGTACCTCACGAAGGCTCGTGAAGCCGCCAGGGAACTGTGCAAGGGTCGCTACATTGCCTTCGGTTGCGAAGGTCAGGGCGCCCGTATCAAGCCCGTTCCCGTCTCGGTCATGGCCAAGCACTATGCCAACGGATCTTTGGCGCAAAAAGTCCTCTAACGCTCCACAGGAACAGGGGAGCCGACTCGGCTCCCCTTTTTATTCATGACTCCTGAAAACGCAAACAACTTAAAGGGAAAGACGGGAATCACGCGCCTGATTAACGCCACGCGTTACTCCAAAGACGACATCTGCCAGGCTTGGCGTTCCGAAGAGGCTTTTCGCCAAGAAGCCCTTTTGGCCGTGATTTTGATTCCGGTCAGTTTCTTTCTTCCCGTTGAGTTGTCCTTGCGCCTCATGTGTCTATTTTCGGTTGTATTCGTGCTCGTTGTGGAACTATTAAATTCAGGACTTGAAGCGGCCGTTGACCGCATCGGGCCGGAAATACACCCGAAATCTAAATTTGCCAAAGATGCCGGCAGTGCGGCCGTGCTCTTTTCTCTTATTTTTTGTGCCGTCACTTGGATTAGTATCCTAGTTTCGGCGTTTGTTTTATGAAGGATCGGTTATGACAGAGTTACACACCCCCGCCGTTGCCGTCGTGATGGGTTCAACCTCCGACTGGGACATGATGAAACCGGCCGTGGATATTTTGAACTCGTTCGGCATTGCACACGAAATCAAAATCTTAAGTGCCCATCGCCTGCCCGATGAAACCGCGGAGTTTGCCTCGACGGCCAAAGCGCGGGGCTTAAAAGCGATTATTGCCGGCGCCGGGGGAGCGGCACATTTGGCCGGTGTCATCGCCGCAAAAACCACGCTTCCCGTCTTAGGCGTTCCCGTTCCGTCCAAGTACTTAAAAGGAATGGATAGCCTTCTTTCGATTGTGCAAATGCCCCGCGGCATTCCTGTTGCCACATTTGCCATCGGCGAAGGAGGCGCGGCCAATGCGGCGATTTTCGCCGTTTCCATGCTCGCTCTGACCGACAAGTCCTTGAGCGATAAACTCGACGAATTCCGCATCAAGCAAAGTCAAAAGGTTCTTCAGGCTCACCTTCCCAATGACTAATCCCCTGTATCCGCCCGTCGATGACGCGGCTATTGACAAGGCCGTCCGCCTTCTTTCCGAAGGCGGTCTTGTGGCCATCCCTACGGAGACTGTTTACGGGCTGGCGGCCGATGCCGATAACAAGGACGCCGTTTTAGCGACCTTTGCCGTCAAAAATCGGCCGACCAATCACCCGCTCATTGTCCATGTCGCCGGTCCCGAGGCCCTCGATGCGTGGGCGGTGAACATTCCGAGTGAGGCGCGCTTACTCGTTAAAACGTTTTGGCCCGGTCCGTTGACACTCGTGTTAAAAAAATCCGAGCGTTGCGGCGACTTTGTCACCGGGGGGCAAGATTCCGTCGCACTGCGCTGCCCCTCGCACCCGTGGACCCGAGAACTCTTAAAGCGCTTTGCCGGTCCGAACTTTAAGGGTCTTACGGCCCCGAGTTGCAATACGTTCGGGCAAATTTCTCCGACCTGTGCGCGGCACGTCCTAGAGGACTTAGGCGTCAAACCCACAGGGAAACTTGACATGATCCTTGACGGCGGCGTCTGTGAAGTCGGCGTGGAATCGACAATGATCAATCTTTCAGGACGCCGCCCGGAGATTCTCCGGCACGGCGCCGTTACGCGCAAAATGCTCGAGGCGGTCTTAGGATGCCCCGTGCCCGATGCCGGAAGTGATGCGCCGCGTGCCTCCGGGCGCCTTAAGAGCCACTACGCACCCAAAACCAAGCTTGAGATTGTCCCGAAAGCAGAACTTAAAAACCGCTTGCATGAGCTCTCGGGGATGCGACTAGCTGTGATGGCTAGTCCTCAAGTTCTTGCGACACTTGCCGGTAAACCCTTCTTTTCTCTCATTTCGCCCGCCACGCTTACCGAGTACGCGCACGGCCTTTATGAGAATTTGCACGAGCTTGATGCGGCCGGTGCCGACCGGATTCTTGTCGAAGAGCCTCCGAAAGAGGCTCCTTGGGCGGCCGTCAACGATAGACTCGGGCGAGCAGCGGCGGAGAAACCCCGGTCATGAGCTCTGAAAAACCCATCGGCGTTCTCGATTCGGGCTTGGGGGGCCTTTCGGTTCTTCGAGCTCTCGTCGCCAAACTCCCGCATGAACACTTCTTATATTGCTCGGATAACGACAATGCGCCTTGGGGCGATAAAGACGCTGATTACATCATCGGACGCACACGGGCCATGGTTGCGTTTTTAGTCGGCCACGGAGCCAAGGCCGTGGTCCTTGCCTGCAATACGGCAACGGCCGTTGCCGCCGACACGTTGCGGCGCGAGTTTTCCCTTCCGATTATCGGCATTGAGCCGGCCGTCAAACCTGCGGTAAAACTAAGCCCTTCGGGGCGTTTCGGGGTTCTCGGAACAACGCGCACCATCACAAGCGAGCGTTATCACAGGCTTCTCGTGCGTTTTACGCAAGGCACGCACGTGATGTCGGTGGCAGCTCCGGGACTCATGGAATGCGTCGAACGCGGTGAGTTTGATACGCCTAAGACCAAGGCGCTTTTAAAAAAGTACCTTACTCCCATGCTCGATGCCGGGATCGATACGCTCGTTTTAGCCTGTACGCACTACCCGTTTTTGGAAAAGGCCATTTACGAAGTGGCCGCGCGTCCCTTAACGATTATCGAACCGAGTCGTGCCGTGGCAGACGGTCTAGCAACGCGCCTTAAAGAGAACAACCTCCTTAATGAAGGCTCGGAAAGTGTTCCCGTGCATTTTTGGATTAAGGGCGCAAAGCGCTTTACTCCGGCGATTAAAACGCTCTGGCCGAAAGCCTCTACAATCGAAGAGCTAACGGTTTAACGTCGCTTCCTGCCACAAAATCGAGCATTGCGTTACGAAAGTCCTCGGGCCAAGCAATCGGCTTAAAACCCTTTTCCTGCGAAACGCACACCATGGTCTCGAGAAGACGGACGCAATCGTCATCGCCGCGCGAAAGCGTCATGGCAAAACGCACGGACGAAAATCCGAGCTTTTCAATCCAAAGGGAGGCCGTCAGACGGTCCCCTGCCCGGCATGGGGAAAGAAAATTACACTGTAGTCCTGCCACGGGAATCATCAGACCGCTTTGAAGAATGGCCGGAAAGGGTTTGCGCACGACGTCACTGAAGAAATCCTCAATGAGTCCGTTAAAAATCGTCAGAAACTGCGGATGAAACACAATTCCGGCGCTGTCGCATTGCGCAAATCGAATGTGTATGGGTCTGGTGAAAATCTTATGCATGATGGTCTCTGACTCCCGGAAAACAACGCGTTCGGTCTACCCAATGCAAATCGCGCAGACACGAAAAAAGAGCCAACTGCTCAGTCAGCTCTCTTTTGCATAAAACACCCGTCAAGTCAATTAACGCAACTTGACTTCTTTGAAACGAACGTGCTTACGAGCCACAGGATCGAACATATTGAGTTCGAGCTTGCCCGTCGTGTTCTTCTTATTCTTGACCGTCGTGACGAAATAGCCGGTTTTCGCCGTCGATTCGAGTTTGATGATTTCGCGTGCACCCTTAGCCATGGTTCAATCTCCGAAAATTAGATTTCGCCGCGGGCGCGCAAATCCGCGAGCACCACTTCAATACCGACCTTGTCAACCGTGCGCAGTCCGGCCGTCGTCAAACGCAGGCGGACCCAACGATTTTCACTTTCGACCCAGAAGCGGTGATACTGCAGATTCGGCAGAAAACGACGCTTGGTCTTGTTGTTCGCGTGCGAGACTTGATGGCCGACCATCGGCTTCTTGCCGGTGACTTGACAGACTCTTGCCATCATATACTCCCGTATAAAAAAGTTAATCACACCCTACACTCCAACTCGGAGTGCGGACTCAAAAAATCAAGGAAAGCGATTATAGGGCAAAGACCTTCGCGCCGACAAGTTCTGAAGGCCATTATTTCACTTTTTCGCACGAATCGAAGAAAAAACGCAATGGACTTACTCTTAACGCGCGAAGTTAAGCTAACGGCAAAGCCCGCACGGCCTAACGAAAAAAGAATCTCAGCACTTTAAAATAGCCCCATTCGTCTGCTTTTTCTTTCGGAGAGGCCCATGCGCGTCCTGTTCCTTGATATTGACGGCGTAATTGAGTCCGGCCAAAAACGCTTTGATCATTCCGACGAGGAAATCTGGGAACTTTGCCGGAAATACACCGACGCATTCGGTGATTTTAACTACACCAAATGGGTCGGGCGCGAACAGTCCAGTTCGTTTTGGGCACTTGCTGCCGTAACATGGGATTGGCATCAAGATGCTCTTGTCGAACTCAAACGCCTCTTACAGGCAACAAGCGCCAAAATCGTGCTTTCGTCGACCCGGCGCGAGTTCGGAAAGAAAGCTATGCGTGCGCTTTTTAAGATCCACGGTCTCGATACGTACTATGTCGACAACACACTCCTTAATCCCTACTTTCTTGCGGACAACCGAGAGAACTGGAGAAAAGAAAAACGGTGGAACGACGCACTTTCCACGCTCCGCTACACCGTGGCCCGAACTCGAAACTACCGTTGGATGGACGAGCGATCCTTTGTCATTCGCGAATACCTTGACCGGCACCCGGAAATCACAAGTTATGCAGCCGTCGACGATCTGTGTCTGACAAATTTTCTCGAGGGACACTTCGTCCGAGTTTGTATGTTAAAGCCGGAAAACGCCGACGCCCTGATTGACATTCTAAAAAAAGACGACGGCCCCTTCCCGCTTCCCGACGACATTCGCGCAATGCCCGAACTTGCCGTGATACGCGAGCATTTGAAGCCGCAAGGCTCGGACACATCTTCGATGTGACTTTTTCGGAGATATCCTTCATGCAAATCCTTCTTGCCCGACCCCGCGGCTTTTGTGCCGGAGTTACACGTGCCGTTTCCATCGTCGAACGGGCGCTTGCCATCTACGGCGCTCCGGTTTACGTACACCATGAAATCGTGCACAATCGAACGATTGTCCGTGCCCTCAAAGAAAAAGGGGCCGTCTTTGTCGACTCCTTAGCGTCCGTTCCGGACGGCTCAACCCTCATTTTTTCGGCACATGGCGTTCCCAAATCCATTGAAGACGCTGCACGGGCACGTCCGCTCACAATCTTTGATGCCACCTGTCCCCTTGTGACGAAGGTTCACCGGGAAATCATCAAAATGCACGAATCGGGTCTTCCCGTTGTCATCATCGGACACAAAGGACACCCGGAAGTCGAAGGCACAATCGGGCAGATTCCGAGCGGCATCACGGTTGTCGAATCCGTTGACGATGTCGCAACACTCCCAGCGGGGCGTTCGGCGCTTGCCTGCGTCACGCAAACAACGATTTCAGCGGACGATGCGGCCGATGTGACGGCAGCGCTCAAAGCACGTTTTCCGAATCTTGTCGTTCCGAAAAAGTCCGATATTTGTTATGCCACACAATCGCGCCAGGATGCCGTAAAAAAGCTGGCGCGCCGGGTCGATTTGGTATTAGTGATCGGATCGGCCTCAAGCTCCAATTCCAATCGATTAAAAGAGGTGGCCGAACGCTCTGGAACTCGGGCCTACCTCATTGAAGATGCCTCGTATTTAAATGTCGACTGGCTTGCCGGCATTTCTTCGGTCGGGATTACGGCCGGGGCCTCCGCACCGGAGTTTCTTGTAGAAAAACTCCTTGAGCGCATCCGGATGGTCTTTCCGGATTCCACCGTTTGCGAGCTCGAAGGACCTCCCGAAACCTTCGCTTTCCCGATGCCCAAGGGCTTATGGAAAGAAGACCTTAATAAGGAGAGTTGCCGATGAGTTTTTTTGCCGTCTCGGACGAGAACCAAGAATACTTTGACATCCCGGCGCCCTGGGGGTCAGTCAGACTCTCTTTAGCCTTCGAAGAACTCTGGTCCGTTGCATTTTGCTTAGATTCTCCGCAACAAACGAGCACAAACAATCCGACTCTGAGTCACTGGGCCGAATTGATCGATGCGATGCTCCAGTGCGCTGAACCCCTCACGCAACAAGCTCGGATGGCACTATTTCGAACCCGCCGTTGGCAGGCACTTTCCCCCGTCAGTCGCGCGATTCTTGAACGCGTTGCCGTGATTCCCTGCGGGCGATTTTGCACATACAGTCACCTGGCCGAAGAAATCGGGAGCCCCAAAGCCGTGCGGGCCGTCGGACGCATTATGGCGAGCAACCCCTTTCCGATTCTCATTCCTTGTCACCGTGTTGTCTCCAAGCACATGCTTACCGCAATGGATATCACAAACCCGAAATCCTTTGAAGGGACGGCGTTCGGCGGTCGTCCGGAATTCGTGCCGATCGGAGCGTGGCTACGCATCAATGATTTGACGCACGCCTGAGGCTTGCCGAGCCGATACAATACTTGGCACGAGGAACAATTCATGAATAAAGCAAAACATGAAAGCGCAACACCGGCGACGGTCTGGTTAAAAGGTCACGGGATTACCTACAAAGAACACTCCTATACCTATGTCGAACACGGCGGAACACACGTGACGGCACAGGCCCTTGGCTTTGACGAGCATTCGGTCGTCAAAACATTGATTATGCAAGATGAGAACGCCAAGCCGCTTGTGATTTTGATGCACGGCGACAAGGAAGTTTCGACAAAAAACCTTGCGCGTCAGACGGGGCGCAAATCCATCGCCCCCTGTGTGCCCGATCAAGCGCAACGCAATTCGGGCTATCAAGTGGGCGGCACGAGCCCTTTCGGCACGCGCAAGAAAATGCCCGTTTACGTCGAGAGCTCCATTCTCTCGCTTCCTCAAATACACATTAACGGCGGCCGTCGCGGCTTTATCGTGACGATTGACCCGAAGGTTCTCACAGAGAAACTCGGGGCCGTTCCCGTGAACGTAGCCATCGACAAGGACTGATCAAACGGGCCTGACCAAAAACCATGAACCTACCTTTTGAACTACTCATCGGCCTGAGGTACACACGAGCCGGACGACGCGGGCGGCGCAAAGACGGCTTTATGAGTTTTATCTCGACGATTTCGGTCGCTTCCATTGCCTTAGGTGTTATGGCCCTGATCATCGTTTTGTCGGTCATGAACGGTTTTCAAAAGGAAGTCCGTGACAGGATGCTCTCGGTCCTTTCGCACGTCGAGGTGGTGCATATCACGGGGAGCATCCCCGATTGGAAAGCGCTTTCGGAAACGATTCTGACGGAAAAACACACCGTGGCTTGCGCGCCGTACGTGGCCGGTCAGGGGCTATTGAATCGTCGCGGGAACTTACGAGGCATTGCACTGCGCGGAATCGATCCGACCTACGAGCCGCAGGTAAGCGACGTAGCCAAAACGCTCGGAGAAAGTACGCTTTCGGCACTGAAATCCGGAGACTTCGGCGTCATTCTCGGACGCGACTTAGCGCGCCTGCTACGCGTCAACGTGGGCGACAAAGTCACCCTGATTGTTGCCAAGGGAAACACGACACCGGCAGGCTTTGTTCCCCGCATGAAACAGATGACCGTCAAGGGTCTTTTTCAGTCCGGACATTACGAATTTGACAGCACGCTTGTCTTTACGCATATCGACGATGCGGCGGCACTCTTTCGAACAGGGGGGCCGACGGGAATCCGCGTCAAGCTCGACAACATCAACTTGGCACCCTCGGTCACGCAGCACCTTCTGATGACGCTTCCGGCCGACTACTACGCCACGGACTGGACACGTCAAAACAAAACCTGGTTTGCGGCCGTCCAAGTCGAAAAACGCATGATGGCCGTCATCCTCTTTTTAATCGTGCTCGTAGGCTCCTTCGGACTGGTGTCTACCCTTGTAATGACCGTGACGGAAAAGCAATCGGATATCGCGATTTTGCGCACCTTAGGCGCCTCGCCCCAATCGATTATGACCATCTTTGTTATCCAAGGATGCATCGTCGGGTTAATCGGGGTTCTTTTAGGTACAGGCTTAGGTCTTGCGATTTCCTGCAACTTAGATGTGATTGTCCCTGCCATCGAGCATCTTTTCGGGGTTGAATTCTTGCCGCGTGAGATTTATTTCATCAGTCAGATGCCGAGCGACCCGAGAGCCTCGGACATCGTCCCGATTGCCATCGTGAGTTTCCTCGCAAGTCTTTTAGCTACCCTTTACCCGTCTTGGCGTGCAGCCCGGACACATCCCGCACAGGCCCTGCGTCATGAATGAAGCCATTTGTGTTGAAAATCTCGTTAAAACGTACGATGACGGAGCCGGCATCCGAACACCGGTTTTAAAGGGCGTGAGTTTTTCGGTCTCAACCGGTGAAATTATCGCCGTCATCGGGGCTTCGGGTTCCGGCAAAAGTACGCTTTTGCATGCGCTCGGGGGTTTGGATTCCATCGACTCGGGAACAATTACCATTGCCGGAAAGACCCTCTCTAAGCTAACCGATGCCGAGCGCGATACTTTGCGAAACCATCACCTCGGATTTGTGTATCAGTTTCACCATCTGTTGCCGGAATTTACGGCCTTAGAAAACGTTGCCATGCCCCTTTGGATTCGGCGTCTCCCCAAGAGCATTGCCCTTGCGTGCTCCGAGCGTGTATTAGCTGATATCGGGCTAAAGGACCGTATGCACTTTCTTCCGAGTCAACTTTCCGGAGGAGAACGCCAGAGAGTGGCTATTGCACGAGCCATCGTCGGCGAGCCCGATTGCATTCTCGCAGACGAACCGACGGGAAACCTCGATGAAGAAACCGCCTCCGGCGTCTTTACCTGTTTTCTACGCTTAGCGCGTGAGCGCAGTACCGCTATTGTTATTGTCACGCACGACAAGTCCATTGCCAAGCGTTGCGACAGGATTATTCGTCTGGAAAACGGCCGGATTATTCCGGTGGTCGATTAAGCAATGGCCCCGTTAATCGACACTCACAATCACATCGACGCACCAATCTTTGATGCGGACCGCGATGTTCTTATCCGAGAGGCTAAAGACGCGGGTGTTATCGATGCCCTTATCTGTTCGGGTATTCCCGGCACCTGGGAAAAAACTCGCGCCGTTGCTCATCAGGCTGCCTGGCACTATGCCTTAGGGGTTCATCCGCTTTATGTCGGAGATGTACCTGACCCGAAGGCTCTTTTAGAAAAACTCAATGGGCGCGTTGAGTCACTTCTTACGGATACGCTTTTTGCCGCCGTCGGGGAAATCGGATTGGATGGCTTTGTCCCCGGACTTGATGCGGAAAAAATGATGACGCTCTTTCGAGAGCAACTGAAGATTGCCGCCCACTTTCATCTTCCCGTGAGTGTCCACGCCAGACACTGCGTTGATTTCGTGTCTCGGGAGCTTTTTCGTATTCGACCCGCCGGCGGCGTTGTTCACGCCTTTAACGGCTCTATCGAGCAAGCCAAACGCCTAGTGGATCTCGGGATGAAACTCGGATTCGGCGGCGCTTTAACGTACACGGGAAGCAAGCGTATTCGGCGGATTTTCACAGAGCTTTCGGATACGGATTTCGTGCTAGAAACCGATGCACCTGATATGCCAGGCGCTTGGCGACGCCAAGCATCCGATACCCGCACCCACGTGAGCGACATCACGCAGGTTCTCGAGTGTGCCGCCGCACTACGAGGCACAGATCCGGAAACGTTGGCCCTTCTTGCAACGCAAAACGCCCGAGCAGCCTTCCCGAGAATGACCTTAGGGAAAATTTGACTTCCTCCTCGCCCTGAAGGACGAGGATTCCCTACTGAGTCACGGGGCAAG
>OIWT01000136.1_pt1 | contig 101014 bp, 109 predicted proteins | sample 1587701 | NCBI WGS metagenome assembly OIWT01 (sample SAMEA3888904, study PRJEB22519) | human gut metagenome | biome: human gut; feature: human-associated habitat; material: faeces | place: Denmark | collected 2009
TTAAAAATAAGGATGATTTAACACCTTTTTGGAAAAAACTTAAAGAATTAATTTCAAAGCGTATGAAACCTATTACTGTTCGAGACATGATCGAGTATTTGGGAACCCTGCCCCCGGATTATGAACTTCATTGCTTCAATGATGGAGAGCCTATTAGAGTTAAAGACTCTACTACTAATCACATCGAAAAGCTCGTAGACTTACAGTTCGAATAAGTTAGGGATGCTAGTGTAGCTCAACGGTAGAGCAGCTGTTTTGTAAGCAGCAGGTTGGGGGTTCGAATCCCTTCACTAGCTCAAACACCCGTATGATGAATATAGTACCTAAGATTGTAGGAGTACTCCTACTTTGTGGGCTGACAATGAAGCCTGCAAATGTTCTCAACAAAGGTAGTACTAATGAGTATGAAGATACCTTAGTACACAAGTTTGAGATGCCACTAAAGCCTACAGTAAATGCTGTGAGAAAGGCTTGTCAATACTATGATCTTTTGTATCCTGAGATTGTAGTAGCCCAATCAGTATTAGAAACTGGTTATTATAGTTCTAAAGTCTGCAAGGATTACAACAATATACTTGGACTTTATGATTCTTACAATAAAGACTATTACAAGTTTGATAATTGGTGGGAATCGGTTAAAAGCTATAAGACTATGGTTCAGTATAAGTTGGGCAAAGATTCATGTACAGTAGAGGAATACTATACCTTCCTTAGAGAGTTGCCATATGCTATGGACCCTCACTATATTACGAAGGTAAAGATAATTATTCGAAGGCATGAAAAGGATACATTGTAATTTTACATTTATGAGATGGTTAATACATTACTTTCGTCAGATGTTCTGTAATCATCGGTTTGAAAAAGTTCAGACTGTGGAGTATAAGAACGAAGATGGCTTTGTAGTCGCTGAGCATGATAATTATATCTGCAAAAAGTGCTTGTATGTTCGTCATGTAAATATAAAGTAATGGTTCCATTAATTATCTTCTTGAGTATTGCTACTCTATGGGGTATTGGGGCTATTCAAGCACTTAGTGATAGAGATCCTTCATTGAGAAAACTCAATAAATGGTTTCGCAAAGCCCCCAATTATCACCGAGAGATAGCTACTGGTATTTATAGAGGTAAATATAGTTCTTCGAATGATTATGAAGAGTTTCGTTATGTTACTGACATTAAGTGGCAAACAATGAGTTACCACAGGAAGTTAGATGCATATGAATATACTATGAATAAACTTCGTAAATATCAGTCTTCTACAAGTCGTAGGGATTACTATGGCTCATACGGTAGTGAATAATTGCTGATGAATAAATTAAAAGCTACTTTAGCAGATTTCCAGGGAGATTTGCTAACCCCCCTCAACTATCAGACGTATAATACGTCGCGCATTGAGGTAGTACCCTCCGAAGGGTATATGTACATTGTGGTCCGCGTGACTGAAAGCTCTGTACAAATTCCTGCTATTAAGTTTGAGATCCTTAAGGAGGAACTTGAGCATTATATCAGGGAGAAAAATTCTGATACCCCGCTGGTATTATTCCTGTCGAGGTTCATTCAAAGTAATCCTAAGCTTCTTAAAAAATGTAGACTACATAGGCTAGGCTATGATGCTTCTAAATATAAGCGTCAACAGCCTATTACTAGTAGTAACAAGGCTGAGCGTAAACGAGAGGAAGCGTTTGTAATCAGTGTATTGAAGAAGAAGAGAGATTGGAAGCACTTGAAAGAGTATTTCGATCAGTTGAAGGAGCAGAGAATGAAATTTAGAAGGAAATAATTATGCAAGTTATTGTTACAGTAAATTTACCCGTAGCATTTACTAAGGGTAAAGCGGGGAAGTCATGTTATCGCAAAACTGTAGTTGGCGATGATGTGCTGCAGTATCAAATGAGTAGAGGTTCTGATGATCGTCCTGCATGGATCTATGACCCGAAAGTTTGGAAGAAAATGACTCCTAATGATAAGTTAAGGGCTTTCGTGGAGACCTTTAATCTTGGATGGGGAGTAAGTTATGAATGTGTTGAGTGACACGAGATGAACTTCAACAACAAGTTGCTGGGTGGATAAAAGAGTGCAATCGTATTATGCTTGCATGGCCTACATCTGTAGGCAAGTCTAGAGGTTTCATAGCCATACAAAGTAGATTAGGTACTCCTAAAACTTATATAGTAGTCAGTGAAAAGGTTCATATTGAGAATTGGGAGGAAGAGTATCGAAAATGTGGTCGTGAAGATCTTTTAGCTAATACGATAATATTCTGCTATGCTTCTCTCAAAAATTACGTGGATACTGAAGTAGATTTACTAGGTCTTGATGAAGTCCATCACAGTTCTGAGCTGCGAATAAGCTTCTTAAAGACTATTAAGGCTTCGAAAATAGTAGCCATGTCTGCAACGACAAATTTCGATGTGTCATATACTCTGAAAGCAGCGTTTGGAGCCTTCAAAGAAAGTGCTATACCACTAACGTTTGCTATAGAACAAGGGTGGATTCAAAAGCCTCAGATAGTTCTTGTACCATTAACTCTTAGAGATGATGAAAGGACTGAGGTATACACCTATAACCGCAAGCCTATTAAAAAGAGTATTACTTGTGATTATCCTGATAGATTTAGGTTTATAAAGCAGCCTAATACTGAGCTAAATGTCCGATGTACGGAGTTAGAAAAATACTCCATACATGAGGAGAGGGTGAAGTATTTCTCAAAGTTGTTCTTAGAAGATCCTTCTAATAAGACAACTTCATTTATGCTTAAAAGAGCCGGTCTTGAAAGGAAGAATTACTTGTCATCTCTAAAGACTATGTATATCAAAGACTTTCTATCTCATAAAGAGCTAGAGGGTAAGAGATACATATGTTTTTGCGGTAGTATTGAACAAGCAGAGGCACTGAGTAAGAACGTTATTCACTCTAAAATTAGTCATCCTGAGAGAGTCTTAGCCGATTTCAAAGAAGGCAAAATCAATGAGTTATTTGCAGTAAGTATGCTTAAGGAAGGTGTGAACATTCCTAACATACATGCTTGTATTATAACTCAATTGGATAGTAAAGAGAGAGACTTTGTTCAGAAGGCTGGTAGAGCATTACGTAACCCAGATGATCCAATGGTGTTCGTATTCTTCTTCAGAGATACACGAGACGAAGAGTATTTGAAAGTTGCATTAAAGAATTTAGATGATAAGTACATTCAATGGATATAATTCTTAAGGAGAAAGCCTATGAGAAATTGGGATTATCCTTTAATCAGACCTGCTACTTATTATCTCTAAGGAACAGAATTACTAAGGATGAGTTTCAAGAACTCCTTAATGAGCGTCATATCTTTATCAGGGACAACATGATCCAACTTAATGGTAAAGGTTATAATGCTATTACTGAGGTACTAAGACTCTCAACAATCGTAACTACTAATGAGGATGATGTTAAAGCTTTAGCACAAGCTATGGCTGAGATATTTCCCTCTGGTAAGAAGATAGGTACTAATAAGTACTGGAGAGGTAATTCTGCTCTTGTAGTAAAGAAACTAAATGGTTTCTTGAAGAGATATGGTATGTTTCCATCGGAAACTATCTTAAAGGCTACTGATGCCTATGTCAAAAGTTTTGGAATTGATACATCACTGATGAGAATACTGCCATATTTCATTGAGAAAGATGGTGAATCAGATCTGTTAACATCTATCGAGAATATCGAGGAGGGTGATGATGGATCTGCATTTGCTGAAAACCTTCTTTGATGAGTATATTTGACAGAGTATTTCAAGACTTAGTACAACGTAAAAAAAGAATCTCTGAAGGACTTTTAAACTGTATACCATCACCATTTCCTAGATTTAGAGAAGTATTTCCTGGTATAGAACAAGGGAAATTTTTACTTTTTTCAGCAAATAGCAAAATTGGCAAAACCCAAATTGCCGATGACATGTGCCTTTATGAGCCATTATTCTATGCTATAGAACATGATAATGTTCATATACGCTGGCACTATTTCAGCTGGGAGATGCCTGCAGAGCAAAAGTATAGACAATTTATTTGTCATCTCTTATATAGGTTATCTAATGGTAATGTGCGTATAGATACTAAACAATTACGTTCCGTAGATGCTAACAAACCACTATCGGACGATGTTTTACAATTATTACAAGAGGAGGAATATCAGAGATATATCCGATATTTTGAGGAACATGTAACAATCATTGATGATATTAGAAATCCTACAGGAGTAAAAATATACCTTGAAGAATATGCTGAGAAAAATGGCAAACTCCATTTTACAACAAAGACTTTTTACGATAAGCAAGGTACAGAAAAATTCTCACGTAAGATTTTTGATTATTATGAGCCCGATGATCCGGAGCTTTATAATATAGTAATCTTTGATCATATCTCTCTTATTTCATTGGAAAGAGGTCTAAATCTTAGAGATACTATAGAAATGTTCTCTAACAAGCATCTTGTATATTTACGAAACAGATTTAATTATACTTTCGTAGTTATTCAACAGCAAGCCGCTGCACAAGAATCCAATGAAAATTTTAAATTGGATAAACTAAGGCCTACAGCTGATGGATTAGGTGATTGTAAAACAACCTTTAGAGATGCAGACTTATTCTTTGGGTTATATTCACCCTATAGATATAAGATCTCGGAGTATTTAGGTTATGACATCAAAATGTTCAAGGATAACATCCGATTCCTTGAGCTTATTGGTGGTCGAGAGGGTGGAGGCGGAAATGTCTGCCCCCTATATTTTGATGGTGCAGTAAACTTTTTCAAAGAACTTCCTAGTCCTTCGGATGAGAGAGGTATAGCGAAAGTTTATTCACTGTTAAGATCCCTCAGAGGTGTGGGAACTATAGCTGCAACAATGCTAAGTTCTAAACGTTCCAAAATTAATTTTAATGGCAAAAGTAGTTGGTATCTTCGGATTTTCAGGAGATGGTAAGACAACAAGTACCATTATTAATCCTGATGGCAGTATAGATCTGTCACCTGAAGGTTACAAAGGCATCGACCCTAAGAGTCATGGTATTCTTAATGTCGATATGAAATCTCTCCCCTTCCCTGCAACACTTACTAAACAATGGTGTAGCGAGAATAAGAACTATAGAGAGACCTGTGATATAGATATGATTATCAGGACTCTTAAAGTATGGGCACAAGACCCCAATATCAAGTCTTGTAGTGTTGACACTATTAACAGTTACATCACCTACAAGGAGATGTTAGATCGTCGTAAGATGAGTTTCGATGCTTGGCGAGATATGGCAATTGATATTGTTGATCTTATCAATACAGCAAACGTTATTTTACGAGAAGATCAGATCTGTTATATCTTCGGTCATGTGGAACTTATTACAGATATTGATGGTAATGACAGGAAAGTGTTGGCTACTTCTGGTAAGAAGCTAAAGAAAATTTTCCCTGAATCAATGTTTCCAGTAGTATTATTTACTAGAGTAGAACCTGGTCTTGAAGGTGAGAATAAGTATTATTTCGAAACTAAGGCCAATCATAGCTCTGGTAAAACTCCACTAGGGATGTTCAAGGATTTCTTAATCCCCAACTCCCTAAAGCTAGTGGATCAAACGATCCGTGAATATTATGATATGAAGTAGTATGGTCAACATTCAGAAAATGCTTGAAAACTCTAAGAAACCTTATCTTACAAAGTTAGGGTTGCTGGAGAAGAAAAAGGCTGCATTCCTTGCAAAGATTGATTCTGAAGCACGTGAAATTACAGCTAAGCTCGAATCTATAGATAGCGCAATCGAGGCTTTGAACGGCCCTATAGCTCCTAAGATCGAGGAAGCTCCTATGGAGCAAAATGTGGATCTGGAAATAGATCCTTTCGAAATTAAAGTAGATAACAATGAATAAGAAGAATCTTGTATTAATGGCTATTGCTGCAGGTAAACCTGTTGCTAACGGAAATTCATTCCCTGTGTACACCGGTGTTATGCCGATGAAAGTTGTTGCTGTCAACCCTACTAAGAAGGAGTTAGAAGCACTCTATGGTCGTGCTTTTGACAAAGAACCTGAGTACCTGAGAATTGATCCCAAGACAGGTGTTAAAAGCATGCGTGTAGACTTCATTTGTAAGACTGAGTCTGAGAAGTGTAATGGCGTGGATATGCTTACTCGTATTAGCATGTGGGTAAATGACGCTATTCAGTATAATGCTGATAAAAGTAAGGTTAAAGTAATTAATCCTTATGGTCAAACTACATGGCTCACGAAAGATGAGTTTAAGGAGAAGCGTCTCCCTGATAATATCCCTGCCTCACTCTTCCTCATGGAAGATCCTCGCCCTTGTCTTATCGGTGAGGAACGTCTTATGAAGTTTGTGCAAGCCTCAGTGAATATTCCTCGTGTAGTTGCAGACTTTGCAACAGGAGAGCTCATTAAGGACAAGGCAAGTGCTAACTGTCGCTTTGATACTCTCAAAGACATGATTAGCAAAGGCAACTTCACTGAATTGAAGAGTATTGTCCCTGCGATGAAACTCTTTAAGATGGGTGCTGGTGCCAGAACTACCGATGATAATCGTACATATCAGGATTGGTTCCTGGATTATCCCATGAAGGGAGGCATGAATGATATGAAATATTACGATGCTGCACTTAAGAAGGCTAAAGCTAATGGTGCGTATGCAAATACGAACTTTGGTAGTATGCCCTATGAAGTGAAAGAGTATGTAGCTCAACCTACAGATCTCAAAGCTATAGCTTCGGATATTCCTGGAGCTATTGGTATTGCAGATGATGTAGATGCTGACTGGTAATGGCTGTAGCACGAGGTAAAGTAGTTGATGTTAAGGAGGAAGTCTTATCAAAGGTTTCTGAAGAAGACATAATGTATTTTTATCTCGGAATAGTGCACTTACCTACTGTAATCTGTAGTCCCCTTAGGAAGGATACAAATCCTTCCCTGGGACTACATTACAATAAGAATGGGCACATTTGCTTCAAAGACTTTGCTACTGGTGAATCAGGGTCACTCTATTATCTCCTTATGAAGATGTATAACATCTCCTATAAAGAGCTCTTTGAAAATATTTTAGCTAATCTCACAGATTCTGCTGAACCAGTAACACATGTATTACCAGTAATCCCAAACTCAACTCATCGGAAATCCTCAAGGAAAAGCCCTGTTGTAGATATTCAAGTAGCTATCAGACCTTGGAGGTCTTGGGATAGGGAATATTGGAGTTCCTATGGAATAACCAAGAAATTCCTTGAGTTAGGAAAAGTCTTCCCCATAAGTCATGTATTCCTTATAAAGGAAGATGAGACTTGTGTAACCATACCTGCAGATAAGCATGCCTATGTATATGTTGAAGAGAAGGATAATAAAATCTCTCTTAAGATCTATCAACCTTTTAGTAAGACATATAAGTGGATTAACAAACATACTGCTGATGTATGGGATTTATGGCAACAGCTGCCGCTAACAGGAGATAATCTGATTATTACAAGTTCAAGAAAGGATGCACTATGTATATGGTGTAATACAGGAATCCCTGCCTGTAGTCTTCAAGCGGAATCATATCTTCCTAAAGAAAGTGTTATTAATGAGTTGAAGAGTAGGTTTAAGCGTATCTTCATACTCTATGATAATGATTTTGGAAAACCTGTAAATCATGGCAGGGAGTATGGTAAAACTTTAGCCAATGCCTTTGGTCTACCCCAAATAGAGTTGCCTGAGAGATTAGGAGCTAAAGACAGCTCAGATCTTTATCAGCGACATGGTAGAGAAGTTCTTAGGGACACTATATTTAAGTTAATTAAGTATGAACAAGATCAAACTTGCCCATTTTGATAATCCGAAATGGACATATAACCAACTTTGTGAGTACGCCCAGAAGTATAGGGAAGCTCTTAAATGCAAGATAAAGGATGCCTCATCTAAGCATGACTGGAGTACAGTCCTTGCTACTGCTAATGAATATAAGAAGTTAATGAGGTATAATTCTATACCTCGATATATTCTTATTCAAAGACTTACAGAAGTACAAACCTTTATTTATAAATAACAGATTTATGTAGGTACTATTCTTATGTATTACTTAAAAATTCGTTCTAAAAATCACACTGCGAATGGTCTTCGTAGAGTGGTAAGAAGTCCTAAGAGAGCCGTATTACGACTCGGAAGTACAACTCCTTTAAGGGATATTTATCCTCACCTTCGTGATACGTCACAGGTAGTAGAAATCAACACTATTGAAGCTTGTAAAGTTTCGGGTAATAAAACCCTTATGAAAGAAGCTTTCGATCGGGCTGAAGTAGTCTCCGCAGAGTGGGCTCCGGTAAGTGCCGAGTGGGATAAATTCCCAGCTATTATCAAGCATAACCACTCTAGTAAAGGGAATGGTATCTACTTTGTAGAAAATGCTGAGGCATTACAGGATTGGCTAAGGACCCATAACGCAGCTAATCATGTAATCGAGAAATACTACACGTATAATCGTGAGTATCGACTTCATGTAACTAAAGATGGGTATTTTTATACCTGCCGAAAGATGCTTCGTAAAGATGCTGAAGAACGTTGGCATCGTCACGATAACAACAGTGTCTGGATTGTAGAAGAGAATCCTATGTTCGATAAGCCCACTAACTGGGATGCTATAGTTGAAGAGTGTGTAAAAGCCCTGAATGCTGTAGGTCTCGATTTAGCAGCCATCGACGTTAAGGTTCAGTCTGCAAAGGAAGGACGTGATCCTAAATTTATTATCTTAGAGACGAATAGTGCTCCATCTCTGGGAGAAAGAACTACTGAAGAGTACATTAACAAGTTGAATCAGATTGTCAATGAATAACACGATGATTACCAATCTCAGTCTCTTGTGCGAAGCAGAGATTGAAGTACAAACTCAATTGGACGACTCTAAAGAATGTCCTATCTTCAAGTATAGTCTGCATAATAAACCTTGCTTTGGAACATATTTCAGAGCTTTTCCTAATAATAATGATCGCAAGAGATTTTTGAAAAATATCTCAGCGAGTGTTTATCAGTTCCTAGACAGAGGAATGCTCACTGAAAAGGAGGAAAATAACTATTGTTCGTTGACTCCTCAACAGTTGAGTGAATATCATCGCGAATTAGAGAAAGTCTTTGCCAAAACTGCAACGGATGGAGCACCTACGAATCTTAAGATTTCAGTAGTAGAAACTACGAGAACTTACGATAAGGATGAAGATCAAGAACCTGAAGAAATTCCTGCTATTAGAATTGATATTACAGCAGACTATATGTATGCTTATCAATTCTTAGTGCTTCTAACTTTAATTCGACTCTCTTCGGAGTACCCCAATGCACTTCTTCTTCGTGAGTGCTGTAACCTTCAGGAGCATGGGTATTTCAGAGAGTTCTCCAAGCTAAGCCTCTTTGGATTACTTCAAAATCGTCTTCAATATGCCTACGATCAAGGCCCTATTCCTTACATTCCTAATTCTACAAAAACATTCTTTAAACCTTCATGTCTTGAATTCTTGGCCAAGAGAGTTACTGTTGGCACTGATGAGTACGAGAGAACAGGTCGAAAAGTTCAGAACTTCTTTGAAATTGTAGATCGTGGAGAGAAGAATATAGCGAAGTTTAATATTCCGAGGTATTATCCTGGAGGTGGGAATTCTACTGGAGGGGATAAACTCTATCCTACTGATTCTGTCATTAGTAAGATCTTTAATGGTGAGATCATTGAAGAACATCTTCCTAGCTTCCAAATGATTAGAGATGCAATTTACTATCAATTCCTGAAGCTAAAGACAGATCATCCTGAAGTTAAAAGAGTAAAAAACTTTTAATGTAGGAAAAAGTAATGGATCCAAAGATAGCGGAGAGGATTAGTACAAAGATGCTCTCTTATATAGAGAACTATTCCGTTCTTGCAATAAAGAAGGACAATAGATATAAGAATGGGGGGAAATTAGTCTCTAAGATATATGCTCACCATGCTGCATGTTTTGCAAAGGCTTACAAAGATGTGCATGAGTTATCAAATTATAGTGATAGTCTTATTACTCTCAAATCTATCCGTCTAAGAGGTACTGTTTATATTGACCCTGACGCAACTAGTGTTAGTAGTTATAATAACTTTGTATCTCTTGAACCAGAGCAGGTTGTAGAGTATATGGATCAATTAGTAGAGTTATTTAGTGAGAATAATCTTAGTTATAAGCTTATCAAAACTAAGTATGACAAGTTAGATGCTCTTCATGTAATAGTAAAAGCAGAGAATATCAATGCCTATTACATCAAGTGGATTCTAGCCTACATTCGCTACATGACTGAAAGTCCTTGCAGCTGGGCTTTAAGAGAAGCCTTTACTCTTAGGAAAGAGCTTCCAGAGTTAAAAGACTTCCCTTTACTCTCAATTCTTATATTCATCTGGTCTACAGTAGGATCTTATCATGCTTTATCTCTAAATGCAGGTGCTTATATTTATGCACCACTAACTTTCCCTACCCTTAAGGAATGTATCTACAAACCATTCAGAAATACATGGGGAGTAGATAGGTGGTTTTATATGTATTTTCCTAATAAGCAGACTTTAGAAAAATGGCCAGCTACTTGTGCTAATAAGATTTGTGATTCTCTAGAATGTCAGAGATTTAGACATTTTCCCTATGTTAGGAAATATGTATGTATGGATCAAATCCCAGAGAAGATGATAGAGTATTATAAGAAAATGTTTGACACAGTTAAAGACAAGATTAAGTAGTTACATGAAGAAAATTCCTAAGGTTTATGTTGTTGGCCATGATTGGTGCAACATCACGAGCTTCCTACTCTTTGAATTCACACGAACTCAAGATATTAAGGAAGCCGATATTGTAATGTTTACTGGTGGTGAGGATATTAATCCTAGCCTCTATGGTGACATTAAGCATCCTACAACTCATTTCACTGACCGAGATGATTATGAGGTGGCAGCTTTTAAAGCCGCCCCTAAAGACGCTCTCCTTATCGGTGGGTGTAGAGGTGCTCAACTTCTTACTGCCTTGAGTGGTGGTAAACTCTTTCAGCATGTCCTCAATCATGGTGGCGGAACAGGAGGGCATGATATTACATCATCGGACGGTCATGTGATGAGAATTACGTCATGTCATCATCAAATGATGAATCCGTATAATCTTCCTGAAGGAGACTATGAGCTTCTGGCCTGGTCTTCTAAAAAGCTCAGTCCTGTATACTTTACTGGTACTGGGGAAGCTAAGGTTCCCGGCAATTTTGTGGAGCCGGAGATTGTCTATTATCCTAAGACACGCTCTCTATGTATTCAAGGTCACCCGGAATGGATGCCTAAAGATCAACCTGTAATTGCATATATTAATAAACTTATCAATCAGTATCTTTAATGAAAATTAAGAATTATTTGATCGGCTCAGACCCTGAGCTGTTCATTGTGGACGCATCGAAAGACAACAAAATTATCTCGTCCATAGGATTGATTCCCGGTGTTAAGGGAAGTGCATATCGCCCTGAAGAACTTCCTGAAGGCTTTGGTCTCCAGATTGATAATATTCTTGCAGAGTTCAATATTCCTCCTACGTCTATCAAGGGAGACTTTGTAACTTCTATGATTATCATGAAGGATTGGATTCGGAAGTATGTGAAGTCTAAGAATCCTAACTATGATATTTGCTGCAAGGCATCTGCTCTCGTAGATGAGGACCAACTTCAGAGTGAAGAGGCTAAACTCTTTGGATGCTCACCGGACTTTAATGCATGGCTCCTGGAGCAGAATCCTCGTCCTAATGGGGATACTACGAACTTAAGAACGACGGGTGAACTGATTGCCCGGATCTAGAGTAATCTAGTGTGGAATAGAGCAAAATCGGTGGATGAGAAAATGTATTACTTTGTTATAATTTTACTAATAGTATTGCAAAATTGAAATATTTTTCGTACCTTTGGCTTATATAAACACAAAATAAAGGTATGACTAATTTTCAAAACAAAGTAATTAACTTATTTAAGAAGGGCTATACACATAGTCAAATTTGTAAGCAATTAAATTGCCCAAAGTCTTCTGTATCTAGTGTAAAATCTAGATTTATAGACGAACTTGGGGAAGTCTCTAAAGAATATTACAATACTTCTTTAGGAACATATTTTGATGTAATTGATTCTGAAAGGAAAGCTTACTTCTTAGGATTTTTTCTAGCAGATGGAAGTGTTTCATCTACTGGAAGATTTTCTATTAATATTCTATCAACTGACAGAAATATTTTAGATGAGCTTGCACTTGAATTAAATTTAAGTACAAAGGTAATAATTAGAGAACGAGCTGCGAGAAAAGCGCAAGCTCAACTTCGATGGACTAATCAACAAATGTTCAACACATTCAAGGAAGTCTATAATATATTACCAGACAAAACTCATCATCCTCTGTCACAGAACCTATTAAACAAAATCCCAGACGAGTATAAAGCGAGTTTTATAAGAGGATTTTTTGATGGAGATGGATGTTTAGAAGCAGATAAAGGAGTATTCACATTTAGATTTGTAGGAACTGATTTTAATTTCTTAGAACAGATTTCTACTTACTTATGTAACAGATTGCCTGACACATCTTACTATTTCAGTAAGAAAGAAGGTAAAACATGTTTCTGGTATGTGTTTACTCTAAACTTTCATCGAATAGACAAACCTACTAAGGTTTACACTCTTTACAATCTATTATATCAGAATGCTACAATTTGGCTTGATAGAAAGCGCCAGAAATTTATAAGTTATCTTAAATACCGAGGTAAATTATAGGTTAATAACTATAATCACCGTAACGCATAGAGATTGAACCTGAGAAATCAGAATATAATATCTCCACGAGTGCTCTACCCCTAAATTTAGGGTGAAAATTTATGCTGAACTAGTAGAAGTACATTCAACTACTAGAAGATAGGATAAAAAGCCTATCGATAACAATATTGTGTCACTTCCATATCGGATATGATGATCATAACCGCGATACTTCTATTCAAATTGTAAGAACTCTTGATCTGTTCCTCGGAGTTCCTTCAATTCTCATTGACAACGATAATCGTCGTCGTGAGTTGTATGGTAAGGCAGGATGTTTTAGATTCACTGCCTATGGTGTAGAGTATCGAGTAATGTCAGGGTATTTCATTGATACACCTAAACTCTTAGAGTGGTGTTTCGATCAGATTACCAAGGCTATTGAATTTCTGAATGCTGGAGGATCTGTAGAGGAAGATGCAGCTCAGATCGTTGATGCTATCAACAATAACAATCGTGAGGCTGCAGAGCTTCTTATTAAAAAGTATGAAATTAACTTAGCTTAACAGATGTGTGGAATATTTGGATTTGCCGGTAAGCTCGGCAATCATGAATTTAATGTCCTGAAGTTCGCTATGCTTGGGGCAGTTAATGACACAAGAGGAGGAGATTCTGCAGGAGCATTCATCGATGGTGAATGTGAATATGGAATCGGTGATGAAAAACTCTTTGCCGACTTTGCCACCAAGAATAAGTTCCTGAAGGACTATAAGGGGGTATCGGTGCAACATGCACTAGGTCATTGTAGAAAGGCATCTGTAGGTGCAAAAACTATTCGAGAGGCTCAGCCTGTATGTGTTCCTAATGAAGAGGGGGATCGTACAGATTTAGTCATGGTCCATAACGGTACTCTTCTAAATCATGATGAGCTGAAGGATAAGTATCTCGCCAAGGTGCCTGATTACTTCACCGACTCCCAGATATTCGCCAATGTGGTTTACTATCACGGATTTAAAGTCCTTGAAGAGTATGAGGGAGCAGGAGCATTCGCCTTTATAGATTATCGTAAGAAGATTCCTACGACATATCTTTTCAAGGGAGAGTCCCCATACTATCGTAGTAGTGTAAGTTCCACTGAGGAAAGACCCCTATTTTGGGCTCGGACTGAAGAGGGGATATGGTTCTCGTCCATTAAAGATGTATTAGATTTAGTACTACTGGGGGAAACTCCTGTGGAGAAAGTTCCTGGTAATACTCTTATCATCATTCAGAATGGTAAAGTAGTATCTACTCGTAAGTATGACCGATCTAAACGATTTCAGGTCAGTTATGGAAAAAGCACCTACTATGAAAGCAGCTACTCATCATCGTATGGGTATGGGAAAGCCTATCAAGCAGTCACGGAGAAGAAGGCAACGAAGGAAGAGGAGGAACCGTGGTTCAAGGTAGGAGATACTAAGACCTTTGCAGCTACAAAGCTTCTAGCTAATGAGTCTGAGATAAGATATGACTATGCTAACAGCAATAAAGTCATCTTCAAAGATGATGGTCGCTATTATCGTGGTCGGATACTTATGAGTGGTAAGTATAAAATCTCAGAGTATGGCTTTGAAAATACCTATACTAGTATGGGTACTGACATTGTAGCTCGTCCCAAGACTTTCTACTTCTATGAAGGCTTCTTGATGAAAGATGCATTGTGTATGCACATTGCTCGTAGAATTAAGGAGCTAGCAGGAGATAAGTTTGAGTATTCGATGCTGAGAAAACTGACTATGACCTGCTTCTATGATCCGGATCTTAAGAAGTTTACTACTCGTAAGGGTAAACCCTTTACTGGTAACTATCCTGTATACTTCACTCTTACTAATCGAGTCTATAAGATTCAGAGAGGTGAGATCTATCAGTATACAGAATCTTATGATCCCAACTCTTCAATGATTTGGAAGTCATATTCTCCTCAATATGATGGAGATGATGTTGCCAATAAGTTCAAAGGACTTATTGAAAAATCCGCTATGAAAATTTTACAATCCTACAACATTTAGTATTTAACAATGCTACAAAGAACAACACGTGTAGTTACTGCCTCAGGTAAAAAAGTCCTGAAGGCAAACTGCTGTACTATTGATGGAAATTACTACATCAAAGAAGAGGAAGCTGTTAAGATAGGCACCACCTGGTATTTGAAGGATGATCCTCGGATTTTCTTCGATTATGCTAGCGAAACTTGGCGTAGGACCAGAGGTGTAAATATCTGCAGAGGAATTGTGGGATATGATGCTGCAGGTATAGGCATCATTGGCAACTTTGAAGTAGACCACGCTCGTAATCTTGAGGTAAGTAAGCTTGACCGAAGTGGAAACCCGACGAATATGATTATTTATATGAACAAATCCGATGCGAAAGATGTTTATTATAATCGTAATCTAGGAATCTATGAGGAGCGATCAGCTTTAGAGCCTACTATCAAGAAAGTTGAGGAAATTCTCGGAGGTACTATCGGTCAGGGAGTGTATAATTATAACTTCCCTCAGGAGTATTCTTCGAGTAAGCACATGGCTAGGTTCCTGAAGTATCCTCGGGATATGAGAATTACTAATCCTATTAACCGAGAAGACATCAAGGAATTTGGTGAATTCTCCTTTGGATTAGAGTTCGAAACTTCTGCTGGTAAAATCAATCAGACTGACTGCTTTAATCTCGGTCTTATTCCTCTCCGAGATGGCTCGATTGCTGGTATTGAGTATACCACAATTCCCATGCAAGGACCTGAAGGATTTAATCTTCTCATTAACCAGATTAAATGTCTGCAGCAGAATGCAACCTTCGATAAAGACTGCTCTCTCCATGTGCATTTAGGAGGCTATCCTATCGATGCAAAATCTATTTGGGCACTGTATCGCCTCCTGGTAATTATAGAGCCTCAAATCGCCCGTATTATGCCTTATTGGGCATTTAATACTGGTAGGTTTAAGTCGAAGGGTAAAGACTACTGTACTAGGCTACGTAAATATGCTTCTTTCGAAGAATATTATACGTACTGCTCGGGTGACAGAATGCGCTTCGATGGTTGCCTGACTTACCCTCATCCCCTGGATGAAGAGGACCGTGCTAAATGGAATATTCACGCCCGGTATGTATGGGCCAATCTTATCAACCTTCTTTTCAAGAAGAGTGGTAAGACTGTGGAATTCCGAGTTCACGCCCCGACATTCAACGTTCAGAAGATTATCAACTGGATGTTCATCTGCTGCGGTATACTTCAGTATGCTATTAAGAATAAAGATAAGCTCTTGAAGAGTTCTCTGAATGGAACTGCTTTAACTCTGGAAGATATTGTAACCAATGTCTATTCTAAGAGAATTGCAGATCAGCTCAAGGACTATATTAGATTCAGAGAAGTTTATTTTTATAAGCTTGCTAACAAGTATAACGATCCTGCAGGTCTTATTGATCTGAGAATAGATGACCAGTTAGATTTCCACAGTGACCTTGTCACTACCGTAAGGCACTAAGAATGTTTGGAAGCTGGGACAAGCTAATAAATGTCAATGAAGTTAAACCTATACTGTCTGTACTCAATCAAGAGTACAGGCAGCATGAGGTTTATCCTCCTAAGAATTGTGTATTTGAGGCTTTTAGACAATGCCCCTATGACAAAGTAAGAGTAGTTATTATAGGACAAGACCCTTATCCTCAGAAAGGATTTGCTACAGGTATAGCCTTTGCAAACCCTCCAGAGATTAAAGATATCAGTCCTTCTTTAACTATCCTTAGAGACCGAGTATGCAAGGATTTTAATAAACTCAATAGTGAGTTTGATCAAACCCTTATATCTTGGGAACAACAAGGTGTATTGTTATTAAATGCTGCACTTACAGTTAGGACTCATCAGCCTGGAAGCCATACTCAGTATTGGCATCCTTTCATTCGAGATGTTATTCTTGCATTAAACCAGTATAACCCAGGATTGATTTATGTCTTCTTAGGAAAAGTTGCAGAGACATTTAAGAAGTATGTGGGACCTAATAACCACATATTAACATATCCTCATCCTGCCTACTTCTGTAGATTAGGATGTGGATTTGAAACAACCATGTTCACAGACATTAACAAGCTACTTCGTGAACTTAATGGTGATGAAATTAAATTTTAGTGGCTGAGAATAAAAAAGTTAAGAATGCCCGAAGTATCAGTTATGATGGCATAGACTTCAAAAGTCGCCTAGAATATCACTGTTACAGAAAGCTCAAAGAAGCAGGATTTGAGCCTCTTTATGAACCAGTGAAATATACGCTACTTCCTTCCTCAATACTAGAAGTAGGTACCATCTATGCTCCTTATAATAAACTATTAGCCTCTCGTAAAAGTTATAGAGCGTTAACATATACGCCAGACTTTGAATTTCATTACAAAGGAATACATGTTTATTATGATGCTAAGGGCAAATCAAACGATGCTTATCCTCTTAAAAAGAAGCTATTTCTCCACTACTTAGAATGTGTAGGGGAAACCTACGTATTCTTTGAACCTCACAACATTGCCCAAATTGAGCAATCAATAGAGATTTTGTATGAATTATGTAGGTAAAATCACCGAACTATCTAAGCAATGCTTATGTGAATCGGATGTTAAACGAGTAGACTACTGGTTGAACATTCGAGACCTTATGTCAATTAAGGAAATAGTTACTTCAGAATTTATTAAGTTTAAATCTAAGAAGCCTGAAAGTTTGGAAGCTAAACCATTGTATGACGAGAAGTTCGCCATCTTTGCAGATTTAGAATCAACGATCACGGAATATCTTAGACTTAATGATTACGAAGAGGATGAACTCAACATCCCTTATGATGAAGAGTATTAAAGAACTGTCCCTCAACATTAGTGAGCCTGAGTATCGAAAGCTAGGAGGCTTCTCGTACTCACAACTCGCTAAATTCCTTCGCTCTGGAGATCCTAAAACACTTGTAACTCCTTCTCATGATGAATCAGATGCGTTACGATTTGGATCTTTAGTAGATTGTTTAATGACCGAACCTGAACTTCTAAAGGAAAGGTTTTGCATTACATCTATTAAAACTCCTCCTGCAACAATTATTTCAATGATTCTTTACATCTTTAAGAAGATGCCTGATGCGAAAAGTTTTACATTCATTCCTGATGAATTAAAGCTCGAAGCTTTAGATCTTTTCAATTATGGAGCGTCTTGGAATAATTCTACAAGATTAGATCGCTTAAATAAACAAGCATTCTATTATACTTTGTTGCAGAAGAGTGAAGGAAAGATTGTCATGTCTGAGGAAGATCTTGCACTAGCCAATCTATGTGTAAAGACCCTCAAGACACACCCATTTACTGAGAAGTATATGGGAGATGAAGACCCTTTTGAAACTAAGGTTGAAAGGGTTAATCAATTAAAATTTTCTTCTACATATCATGGACAACTCATTAGATGTATGTTCGATAGGATTATTGTAGATCATGATGCAAAGACTATTCAGCCTATAGACTTGAAGACCTCTGGTAAGAAGGAGGAGAAATTTGAGCTATCAGCGTTGGAATGGGATTATTATATCCAAGCATCTATGTATTCACAGATACTATTAGATGTACTTTCTAAAGATGAGTACTTTAAAGATTTCACAATCTTACCTTTCAAATTCGTGGTTATTAACAGGTTTGAAAGGACTCCTATGGTATGGTCATACCCTCTTCGTCGTCTGAATATGAACGTTATCGACGACCAGCAAGCATTGCTGCAGAAGAATGGGTATAAGAGTTGGCGTGAGCTTATCAAAGAAGCCACGTGGCATATTGAGAATAATAAGTTTGACTATTCCTATGAAGCTTATATGGCTAATGGGGAACGAACTATTGATTTCTCTAAATATCTTCGTTAATGAGAAATATTGATGCGTTAACGTATTTCAAAGGAGATGAATTAGCAGCTAAGGTCTGGACTGATAAGTATGCGCTGCGTAATGAGAATGGTGAGCTTATAGAGTCTAATCCTGACCAGATGCATCTCCGTATGGCAAAAGAATTTGCTCGAATAGAAGCTAATTATGGTGGCCCCAATAAGCTTAGTGAAGAGCAGATTTTTGGACTTTTCCAAGACTTTCGTTATATAGTTCCTGGTGGATCAGTAATGGCAGGACTTGGAAGTAATGCTGTGGGATCTCTCTCTAACTGCTTTGTAATCGGGCAACCTGAAGACTCATACTCAGGTATTATGAAGCTTAGAGAGGAGCAGGCTCACCTTATGAAAAGACGTGGTGGTGTAGGCAAGGATCTTTCAACACTCCGTCCTTCGGGGGCTGTTGTCCAAAATGCTGCTAAAAGTTCTACTGGGGCTGCATCTTTCATGGATGTAGACTCTGCAATAACCACAGAGGTTGCTCAACGAGGAAGACGTGGTGCTCTGATGTTGACATTAGACGTACGTCATCCTGATATTGAGGAGTTTATTACTAAGAAGCAAGATCTTTCTAAAGTTACTGGGGCTAACATTAGTGTTAAAGTTACAGATGACTTTATGGAGGCTGTCTGGAAGGACGATGACTACTATCTCACATTTCCTGTAGATGCCCCAAAGCTAAGATTAGATCCTAATAGTAAAGACCTTGATGATTATAATGTTCTTCACCAAGATCTTGATGGTATTTACTATAAGAGGGTTCGGGCTAAAAAACTTTGGGAACTGTTAATTCATTGTGCATGGAATACCGCAGAACCTGGTATCATGTTCTCAGACCGCCACATTAATTTCAGTCCCGATGGAGTTTATCCTCAGTATAGAGGTGTATCAACCAATCCTTGTGGTGAAATCTTTATGCAACCTTATGATAGTTGTAGACTGATTCATATTAATCTTACGGCGTTTGTAAAGAATGCATTCACAAATGAAGCTTGGTTTGATTACAAAACTCTTCAAACTGTCGCTAAGGCAGCGATCAGGCTGGGTGACGATCTTGTAGACCTCGAAGTAGAGGCTATAAATCGTATATTGGAACATATCTCATCTTCTAAAGGAGATAATCATCGTGAGTTTCAACTCTGGATGGCTGTTAGGGCAGCAGCTCTCGATAGTAGAAGATGTGGTGTAGGATTTACAGGACTCTCAGATACTCTAGCTATGCTAGGAGTGGGATTCAATGATAACGGTGTTAGATACACTACTGAAATCATGAGTACACTCTTTAAGGCAGAGCTAGAGGAGACTATTAATCTCGCCGAAGAGAGAGGAACTTTCCACGGTTGGGATACATGGAAAGAGAGAGTTCCTGAGGAAGGAAATGACTGGTATGAGATGGTTGCATATAATTATCCAGAGCTTTATGATCGAATGCTTAAGGTAGGTCGTAGAAATGTTTCCTTCTCAACAGTAGCACCTACTGGTACTGTTAGTATCCTTACACAAACCTCGTCAGGTATTGAACCTGTATTCTCCCTATATTATACACGTCGTAAGAAGTGTATGGAGGGAGAACCTCATGATTTTGTAGATCAGAATGGTGAAAAATTCCAGGAGTTTAGAGTCTTCCATAAGCCTTTCATGGACTGGATTAGACTTAAGACTGGTGTCAAGGGAGATTTCAAAGTATCTGAAGAAGTTATTCAGGACTGGATTAAAGATTCTCCGTGGTATAAGAACACTGCTGCTGAAATTAATTGGGACGCACGTCTTAGGATTCAAGCTGCAGTACAAACTTATACTACTCATAGTATCTCCAGTACTTTGAATCTACCAAGTTCTGCTACGGAAGAAGAGATTAGTAAGATCTATCACCAAGCATGGATGTATGGTCTTAAAGGAGTAACTGTTTATAGAGATGGATGTAGGTCAGGTGTATTGGTAACGGACACTAAACCTCGTCAGGTCTTTGAACAACATAGTGCTCCTAAGAGACCTAAAGTTCTAGATGCAGAACTTCATGTGGTTAAAGTCAAGAAAATTAAGTATGCAGTAATTGTAGGCTTAATGGAAGGCAAACCTTATGAAACCTTTGCATTTGAGTTAGGAGAAGGAAATTTCCTACCTCAAACTGGTAAGATCATTAAGGTTAAACGCGGATGCTATAATTTTGTAGGTGATCATGACCTCATTATTGAGAATATTCACCTTGTCAATGATAAGCTAGAGGAGAGGTCAAGTTCAATCTATATCTCAATGCTTCTTCGTCATGGAGCACCTATAGAATATGTAATAGCTACAGCTAAGAAAGTGAATGAAAACATTGCTTCCTTCACATCAGCAGTATGTCGTGTACTTATGAAATATTGCACCAAGGATATTGGTGAAGAAACATGTCCCGAGTGTGGTACTAAGCTAACACGTGAAGCTGGCTGTAAGAAGTGTAACAATTGTGGTTATTCACTATGTTTATTAATGTTAACAAAATGAAGTTAGTAATTAATTATCGCTCTATTCTTCCTGAGATTAAACCTGTAATCACTGATAAAGGGGAATGGTTTGATCTCATGGCTGCTGAAAATGTAGAATTTGCAGCTCCTCACAATGCCTATAATACTCGTATTACAGAGTATGATGCAAAGAAAGTATCCCTTGGTATCGCTATGTCCTTACCTAAAGGAATTGAAGCTGTAATCCTGCCCAGAAGTAGTCTGTATGAGAAGAAGGGCGTGACATTAGTAAATAGTCAAGGTGTAATAGATTCTTCATATGGAGGAGATAATGACATATGGTCTGCTTATCTCAAGGCCGATCGTGCCAGCAATATTCTATGTGGAGAACGAATAGTTCAGTTCAGACTACAACCCTCTCAAAGAGCCTCTATTTGGACTAAAATTAAATGGCTCTTTATTAGTAAGATTGAGTTTCAAAAGGTTGAATATCTCAAGAACCCTGATCGTGGAGGGTATGGCGCGTCTGGTGGATATAAAGAAGTATAGTAATGAGTGTAATAAATACCATCATCGGTATAGTTGTTGGAGGCTTCGTCGTTGCCTCAGTAGGTAAAATCTACTATGAGATTTACAAGGCTATCAAAAAGCATAATCTTTATGATACCAAGTATAAAGTATCTTTTAAGAAACATTTCAAGAAGGTTAAAGTACCTCTAATTAAGATGAAGATTGCAGGAGAACTGCGATACTTTGTAGTAGATAGTGGTGCTGACAACAGTGTACTTTCGAAGACATTCTACGACTCTGTAGATCCTAAGAACTTCATTGATGTTAATTACTCTATGAAGATTATTACCCCAAATGGTGAGACTGAAGAACGTCCATTTGTAGAAGCAGATCTGTCATTTAAGAAGGATGTCTTTGAAGATATTCCCTTCTTAGTCTCAGACCTTACTTCTGTCGAGAATCATATCAAGAGTATCTCAAATATTGTTATAGCAGGAATCTTAGGCTCCTCATTCTTTAACAAATATAAGTGGGCTATAGATTTCGATGAACGATGTATTTGGGTAAATCCATTAGAAGCAGTTCAAGAGAATGAATAAGTTTAGGTATGGCAGGGGTAATAAACACTTCTTCACCATCCTAACTCCTCTCTCAGAAAACTCTTCTGGTATGATTGCGAGATTACACTATGAGAACTTCTTAGGTGTAAGTTATAAAGATTTTACAAGGCTTTGTGTGACCTGTGACAAGGGACCTGAAGTCTGTGAAGGGGAATTATTACCTGCCATTAACGTAACTACCGGAGAACAAACTTTATTTAGGGTTAAGAAAATTAATCATAATGATGAAGTAGACATCTGGACAGTAGAACTAGAGTATGATAATACGCAATAAAATTGTGTATGTCTATGATATTGAGGTATTCCCCAATGTATTTCATTGTGCAGTTAAAAACACTGAAACTGGGGAATATCTCTTTTTTGAAATATCCCCAAGGAGAAATGACGTAGAGAAACTCATTAACTTTTTTTGGCAAATCAAAGAAGATCAGAGAGGTATTTGGAGTAGCAATTATACTACTGCTAAGCAATTTGACACAGATAAAATTTTTTGTGGCTATAACAATATTCATTATGATAATCCAGTAATTAACTTTATTATTGATCATCGTGATATTGTATTGCAATTACCTTATGATCGTATATGTCGTAAACTGTTTCAATTTAGTAACCTGATCATTAATTCAGAAGAAGATCTAAGATGGAAGAAGTGGAAATACATGATATTTTTTGAGTCAATGGACTTACTAACAATGTTATTTTCAACAAAGTTACGAGTTAGCCTTAAAGCTATGCAAGTAACAATGCGCTTCCATAATGTTCAAGAATATGATGGCGATTTTAATCAATATCTACCTACTACGGAGATAGAGAAGATGATTGCTTATAATATTAATGATGTAGATTCAACTGAAGAATTACTTAATCGCTGCAAAAAAGATATAGATTTACGACTAGCTATTGAAGATGAGTATGGAGTAAAAGTTCTGAGTAAGGATGGAGTTAATATTGGAATGAAAATTATTACTCAGAAGTATTTAGAGAAAACACACCAGTCTTGGAAACAAATCGAGAATCTTCGATCTCCATGTGATTATATTGACCTTAATCGGGCAATACTTCCCTTAATACATTTTGATACTCCTATTCTACAAGAGCTACTTTCCGAACTAAAACAACAGATTGTCCCACCAGGACGTAAAGGTTATGAAAAACACTTTATACTTGATGGATTAAGATATTGTGTAGGTGTAGGAGGTATACATTCTGAGAACAAGCCTAAGATTATTATTCCTGACAGTAGTCAAATACTTAGTGATATAGATGTAGCAAGTCTGTATCCTAGTATGATTATTGAACATGAGTTTTATCCACCACATCTAGGTAAGGAATTCCTTGAGGTTTATTCAAATATCAAGACTGAGCGATTAGAAGCGAAGCATAACGGCAACAAAGTCAAAGATGCAACTCTTAAATTAGCATTAAACGGACTCTCAGGCAATCTACAAAATAAACATAACTTCTGCTATTCACCATTTACAGTGATGCAAATTAGGATGAATGGTCAGCTTATGTTACTAATGCTTGCAGAAAAACTTATTGCAATTGGTTGTACTATAATTCAAGCAAATACAGATGGGTTATTTGTACTAAGACCAAAGAGCAAGGAGCAAGAGTTTCAAGATGTATGTAGAGCATGGGAAACGCTAACTAAGCTAGTTTTAGAGGAAGATAGATTTGAAGCAATGTATCAATATGCAATCAATGATTATCTTGCTGTTAAAGAGGGTTATTCTGTATCTAAGGATCCTAATTTGATAAAAAAGAAAGGTCTCTTTATTGATACAGTTACTCTAGGTAAAGGTATGGATACTTTAATAATTGCAGAAGCAATAAATAAGTATTTTACTGATAACATCTCTATTGAAGAGACTATATATGGTTGTACTGATATCCACAAATTCTTGACATATCAGAAAGTAGACAAGAAATTTCGAGTAGAATATAATGGAGAATTAATCCAACAAATCAATCGTTTTTATATGTCTACAGATGGCCACATACTACTAAAGTGTAAAGTAGATGATCAAGGTCGAAGGTCAGAATATGAGCGCATTGTTGCAGAATGTGGTGTAACAATTTACAACAATATTAAAGATCCTTCATATATCCCCGACAACATTAACTATGCATACTATTTAGCAGCTGCTAGAAAAATTATTTTAGAGCTTAAAAATAGTCAGCTAACGTTATTCTAATGATTAAAGAAATTATCAAGTTTGGTGCCCCTTGGTGTCAAGGATGCATCTCAGCAGATATGGCCCTAGAGCAATTAGGAGCTATGAAGCCTGACATCATCATCTCTAAGATTGATATTGAAGATGATGAAGAGATGGCTGCAAAGTATAAAGTTCGAGGATTACCTACCCTCGTCTTTATTGGAATGAGTGGTAATGAAATTGGTAGACATACTGGTGCCATTACTGTTCAAGAATTACTTCAAATCGTTGATGGAGATGGACTATAATAAAGTACATGAAGAAATTAAGCAAACTTTCATTGCTAAGAATCGTGATTATGGCAATTCCTTTGAGAAATCACTGGACAAGTTTGGCCTTATCGCAGGAATAGTAAGAATCAATGACAAATTTGAACGTCTTGCTAACTTATGTGACCGTCAACGATTAGCTGATGCACAAGTAGATGAACCTTTGGCTGATACGCTCAAAGATATGGCTAACTATTGCATCATGGCTGCAGCATGGCTTGAAAAAGAATAGCAATGAAGATTTGTGCAATCTCAGACTTACATGGCCAACTGCCTAAACTTGAGGACATGCCCCCATGTGATGTAGTATGCATCGCTGGGGACATTAGTCCTCTTCATATTCAACGAGATAAACTTTTAAGTGCTATATGGTTTGGAAATACATTCATTCCTTGGTGTGAAGCATTAAATTGTGTAAAGGTTATTCTCGTGGCAGGAAACCATGATTTTTTCCTAGAAGACTACGACAAGCCTGGAGGAGTTACGCTTAAGTTAGGTCATGACAACAAGATCATTTACCTACGTAATAGTATGTACAAGTTCGGGCATAAATCCTTCTATGGAACACCACATGTTACAGACTTACCTAGATGGGCTTTTAGTATCACTGATGAAGAAGCTCATAAAGTTTTTGGTAAAATTCCTAACTGTGATGTGTTGATTACTCATACCCCACCATTTGACGCTGCCAATACTGGTAATGTCTATGGTTCAGACGCCTATCCCGATTATGGAAGTTATGTATTACGAGATGAAATCTTTGATAAGAAGATAGATCTTATAATCTGTGGACATGTTCACACAGGTAATCATAATCTTTCAGATTGGGGAACTCATAAGATAGTTAATGTAAGCTATCTTGACGAGGATTATAAACCTAAATATTCACCGAAATTAATTACTTATGAGAATTTGCTATTCTAAAGTAGAAATACTTCCTGATCAAGGACTTTTGAAAAATATAGAAGTCGCAGGAAGAGTATGCTACAAGTCTGAGGATAAGATTACAGAAACTTCTGCTGCAGCCTTCGTAGATATGATTCGTAAGAGAGAACATTACTCTGTTCTTGAACATGGTAGTATCTATCTTAAGGTACCTAAAGACTATCCTATTCCCTTCATTGAAATGCCTTGGTGTCATATTGAAGGAAAGGATAACTTTAAATATATCTATACTAATCTTAGATATGTTGTAGAAGTACAACCTGAGCTCGCTGATGCTATACTAGCGGGAGATCCCCTTCCTCAAGAAGTAGAATTCTTTACTCCTGATATTAATGATCCTTATAAGAGATTCTCTGTACGGATTATTACTAACTTCAAAATTTCTGAACAATATGTTAGACATCGGGTTTTCTCTCATTCTAAAGAAAGCTCTCGATATTGTAACTATTCTAAGCAGAAGTTTAACAGTGAGTTAACATTCATTATTCCTCAACATTTTGCAACTTACTTTAATTATTTAGAAGGTAAGATTGAGGGAATAGATGACAAGTGGTATTTTACTCCAGGTTCTACATATGAGGATGCTGTCATTCAGGAGGAAGTACTGCGTAAATTATATAACATGTGGCCTCATGAAGGAGACAAGACTGTAATTAATGTCTTGGATGAAGCTCCAAGTCTTCATAAACTTCTCTCCAGATGTAAGCTTGCAGAGCTAGATTATCTGGAAGATATTGCTGAAGGCTTCAAACCTGAGGAAGCCAGAGACTATCTTACTCTCTTCGCTAAGACTGAGCAAGTAATGACGGGATTTCTCAAAGATTGGGAGGATATGTTGATTAAGAGAAGAAGTGCTCCTGCCCAAAGTGAGGCAAGATTTATTGCTAATAATATTCACTTGAAGCTTCATAAACTTACCAATAAGAGTGATCAAAAAACGTCTGACTATATCAAGCTTTCGTTAGATGATCTGGGAGATAATATGGTCGAGCTTATGAGACGTGTAGGTATTAACAGAGTAAGACTGGATGATTAGTCTAGAAACTCCCCCTTTATTAAGTTTACATGATGTAACCTTAATACCTGCTCCTATATCTAAAGTAGCTAGTAGAGAAGAGTGTAATCCCTATTATTCTAAGGGATTACTTCCTCTTGCTACTGCTCCTATGGATTGTGTTATTGATGAAACTAACTGGGAAGTATTCTCTAAGGCAGGTGTTCTAACAGTACTTCCTCGGACTGTAGAGATCAAAACACGCTTGCACCTTATGACTAAAACTTTCATAGGTGTATCACTTAAGGAGTTTGCAGAGCACTTCTGTGCAATGAAAAATGCTCAAGACATCTTTGAAGCTTTAGACCAGAATGATCTTAAAGCAAAGGTTTGTGTTGATGTGGCTAATGGCCATATGCAAGCACTTATAGACCTATGCAGAATCGCTAAGGACATCTTTGGGGAAAGACTTATACTTATGGCTGGTAATATAGCTAATCCTATGTCGTATATACAATATGCCAATGCTGGTATAGATTATGTACGTGTAGGTATAGGTACAGGATCACGTTGTACTACCTCAGCTAATGTTGCAGTACACTTCCCTATGGCTTCACTTCTAGACTCTATTCGTAGGATTCAGATGACTGCAAATCTTCCTTACTATCCCAAGATAGTTGCTGATGGAGGATTTAAGAACTTCGACGATATTATCAAAGCTATTGCTTTGGGAGCGGACTTTGTAATGTGTGGAAGATTCTTTGCAGAATGTAAAGAAGCCTGCGGTACTACTCATCAATTGCCTAATGGCGATATTGAAAGAGAATATTACGGAATGTCTACAAAGATTGCTCAGAAAAAGATGGGTAAGGAGGTTTTCAGGACTTCTGAAGGCATTAGTAGAACTGTTAAGGTTACCCACACTCTTGCCCAGAAGATTGAAAATTTTAAGGATTACCTTACCTCAGCAATGAGTTATTCAAATTCCTACAACCTTCCTGAATTTCAGGATAAAGCTCTTGTATACAAGCTTACTCCTGAAGCTAGAGCAGCATATTTTAAATGAGATGAAGACAATTACCTATAAAGAATTCGTCGAAAATTATAGGCCTATAAAGAATCAGTTCAATCCTGTTGCAGACTATGATGATACTTTATATAGTCCGATAGAATTTTCGCGAATAGCAACTACCTCGCTACCTAATAGACTGCTTTGGACACTATTACAAGTTAACTATTTCGATGATAAAACTTGTGAATGTGTCACAGAGAAGTATATCTATCAAGGGTTACAAGAGTTTGGAGATGTAATAGGTTATTTTGTAACTGAAGAGCCATATGAATATGGTAAACCTGTCAAGGTAGTTGTTGACAGAGAAACCATTGATAATTAATGAAAAATCCCCGATAGGTTATTAGCCTACCGGGGAATTTTTTTAGACTTCAGGTCATCGCTGATTAAACGTAAATGTGTCGTATATATCAAAGAAGTCTTGAACAGCATTAAAGCCAGGGGTTAATCTTGATGTGAAGTAGAAAGGACGAGTTCTATCATTCTTATCTTCTTCCCACCAAAATAAACCTTTGTAGTCTTTACCTACTACAAGGTCGCGAGTTTCATCAATAGTATTCCTAAAGAATCCCATGAGATTAGTGACGTAAGACATTACAGCCATAGGAGAGGATATAATATCTGTAGCACTACTAATATCTACAAAGAAGGATGCCTCTAGGTATGCACCATATAAAGATCTATATAAGTTCTGTGTAGCTAGCTTAGTAGCCCATCCTGTAAGATCATCATCTGGTTCATCAGGAACTAAAGCTTTAGCTATCATAGCTGCTAAGAATAGACCCACAATAGACTGTAGTTCAAAACCTAAAGCCTTTAATTTTTGAAGTCTCAAATTACAAAATTCTTCGAAGGTAAAGTCTAACTTAGATTCATTAGGATGCTGTCTAAAATATTCGTCATATTGCTTTCGAGCAGCTTTCTCATTCTGACCAATATTATCTCCTGCAAGGTATCCCAAGATAGGTATAGATCTCAGTAGTAACCTACCAAAAGACTTACCTATTTGTTCACCTCCAGTAGCGATTTCGCCCCATCCTACTCTAAATCTACCTACATCATATTCATCAAGAATTTCATTCTTTTGAAGAGATTTGAATCGAACATTTAACAATCCAGGGAGCCAGTTACGATACTGCATGATAAGAGTACCAGCTATAGTAGTATTAGCAAGATACCTATCCTCTGCAGGCATAACACCTTTCACAGATGTGGCAGCACTTTGAGCAATAGTTCTAAACCTAATAATATCTTCTCTAGAAAGCTTATCAATGGTCATCTTACCATCCTCAGACATATGAATAAGATCAGCCACAGGTATAGCATTAGGACTTCTCCTTAAGCTGACTAACTTCTTTTTATTCTCATCATAACCCCAAGCATAGAGCATAGATGTTAATACCTTACGGTCAATATTAGAGTCAGTAGCTTCTAGTAAATAGAATGCATTCTCAACATTGAAGATTCTATTAGTTTTATTAGCAGAAAGTTCCATAGCTCTCTTCTTCCAAATGTCTTCATTACCTATATGGAAGAAGGCAATAGCCCCATAATACTTAGCAGGATCTTCCTTCTTAAGCTTCTCAGATAACTTAGTAGACTTCTTATTATAATAAAGACCTTCCATCTCTATCATCTGGAAGTTAAGCATAGTCTGAGCATAGTTTCTAAAGCCCAGGATAGGTTTAAATCCTAAGGTACTTAGAGAAGACCATTGTACAACTTTCTTAGCTAATTTACCAAAGCTATAGGTTTTACCCATGAAGTTAAAAGTGCCTCCACTCTGAACAGATTTTCCATAGATATATAGATCGATAAATTTCTCTAATGTTGAGACATCATCTGAAGATAATCCTAGGGCTGTACGAATTTTACCAACCCACTTATCCATATTAGGAAGATTATCTTCTACGAAAACCTTAGCCCCATTAGTCTTAGCATGATATAAAAGAAGCTGAGCATTAGCCTCAATTTCTTTCATATGCTGATAAGTATATACAGACTGAGCCATAAGCATTAAAACTCTTGATAGATCATAAGACTTATGTCTAAGACCTTTCTCTTCAGCAATCTTGCGAAGTTGAGTATTACGAGCAAAACGCCATTCATCAGTATCCTTTACAAGAGTAGGATCTATAGCAGCCTCAGCTCTAGCTATATCAGCAGAAGTAAGATTATCTTTAAGAGGATCTATGAAGAATAAAGGTACATGCTTAATAGGATTACCAGCATAGTCCATACCAGAAGTTTCATCCTTACTCTTATAAAGTACGTCAGACTCATCTCTAGTCTCAAGAGCTCCAAGAGTAATGGCTGTAAGGTCTGTTAAGGCACCAACACCATTCTTAAAGATAGAATCAAATAAGTCATTACGTACATTAGCAATAAACTTCTGACTAATCTTTCTACCAGTGATATTCTCAAACTCTACATTGAAATTTACATACATATTGTAATAATCAACAAGAGGTTTAATGTCTTTAATCTTACCAAACTCTTCACTATAATAGTCAGGATTCTCAACACGATATTTATCTCTAACAAACATGTTATACTTCTGGAACATTGCCCGTTTATTATAGCTTAAATCATTAATCTTACACCATGCAAGATAACGATTTTGTTCACGAGTCTCCTGGGCAGTCCCTTTAGCATTCTCAAGTCTAGTAAGCCATTCCTTCTTGGCCTTATTAAAGTCCTCTAAAGCCTTGCCAGTATATTGATAACCTCCTCTAGGATTACGTTCAATTTGATAGTTATCTAAGAAGAATTTAGCACTTCTAGTCTTAGCAGATCTAGCCTTCTCTAAATCCTCGTAAAACTTTTTAGAATACTTATTAATAAGTTGACCCGTCTTTGTATCAACAATCATATTAAAAGCATCCTGAACAGTTTTATTATTGGCTTCAGCCCATTCTTGAAGAGCCTGGGTATGTACCTTAACCTTCTCATAAGCAGTCATAAGCTGGTCGTGAATATTAGCCTGAGCACTTTTCAAAAGCTTAGAGAATGCTCTAAAGATAGGATGAGCAATTTCACTAACTTTACTAAACCATCCTGCCCACCAACTTACATGTTTGCCAGGCTGAGAAATGTCTACACCAGTAGTTGCTAATAACATATCTACAGGCTTTTGACTAAGTAAATTACGAATAAATAGTACTTCTCGTAAAGCATTATTTAATCTCATCCTCGTATCAAGATCTTCCTCAACATTAATAACATCAATTGCTCCTTGGAAAAAGTCTAGGTATACATCTGAACGTTGCTTAAGTTCAAGAATTTCATTAGCAGTTAATGAGCCAGGTTGACCAAAAGGTATAGTTAGTCTTCTCTGAAGAGATCTTGACATATCCTCTACCTCTCTAAATAAGTAAGAATAGTCCTGTCTTATAAGAATACTCTGAATAAGATCCTGAGTTCTTTGCCATGCATCCCTATCAAGCTGGGACTTTGTTCTAAGATATTTACTATGTTGAGCATTACTAGTCTGGTAAAGCTTCTCTAACTGTTGGGCTAGCTTGGGATTAAGATCAACCTCCTCACTTAATGATACAGGATTTAATGCATGTATTTCTAAAGACCAGGGTTCTACTTTACCAAATCCAAAGACACTAGTTTCGCCAGTATCTTCATCAGCAGCAAACTGTACATTAATAGGTAACATTCTAGTAGCTCCAAAGTTAACAGCTACATTACGATTCTCTGCCTCAGCCTTCTTACGAATACCATTAGTAAAGATGTTCTTATACTGAGTAATCTGGATATTCCAACTATCTTTAGCAGCATCAGAAATTTCACTTACAATCTCTCCACCAGACTCAGTAAATTCATGAGTTTTATAGTCATAAATGTCAATAACTCCATTAGAATAGATAGCTACTAAGTCACATGTACCAGCAATATCCCTAACTTCATCATAGATAATTTGCTCTGTAAAGATCTTTACACTACCTTTTGTACCAGTCTGAGAATCTATATAAGCCTGTCTTGCTAATATTTCTCGATAAGAATTACTAACAGCCTCCTTTAGATTATTAAACTGCTTATCAGTTAAACGTGCAGATTCTCTTATATAAGCAGAAGTTCTACCTTCAAACTCTGGTAAATTAGAGAGCTTACTGTGAACTTTTTGAGCAATAGATTCCTTAGTAGAATTTCTACCCTCAATACGATCATTCATTAAAGCTTCAAGATACCCATGTATTACAGTACCTTTAATAGTACGAATACGAGCTTTTTTATCAGTATCTTCATTCTCATTATCAGAAGTTACCTTAAAGCGTCTACGCATACCTCTCGATACAATATCTGATACACGACGACTTACAGGAGTACCATCGGCTTTAATGTAAGCCCCTTGCTGTACATCATATCTAACAGTTAAGTTCTTGAGATAATCCTCAGCATCTAACTGGGTAGCAATCATATCTTGGGTTAACTCATAATAATAATCACCCTCCTGGATATTTGCCTCTAGATTATCAAGACCAGTAACTTGCTTACGAAGCATCATCTGAGCTACCTCAGTAAAGGGCTGCATATCTAAATTCATTCCCTCGACTGTAAGATTAGCTCCCTCAGCCTTACGCTTGAAGTAAGATTTAATAAGGTTAAAAAGCTTTTTAATAGCTGATACTATACCAGTAGATTCAGGTACATACTGCTCAGAATTATTCTCATAAAGTCTAACAACCTCTTGAGCTATAAGTTTACCAGCGGCCTCTTCAGCCATTCGCTCTTCATCACCTTTATAAACTTCAGCATACTCTTCCTTAACTCTGGCAAATGTAGAACTATCACGAGCTACTTTTAATAGACGCTGATAGAGAGGGTTCTCTTTACCAAGCATCCTTACCATGATATGAGCACATTCCTCACTGAGAGTTGTAGCATCTGCCTTATCTAAAGCAACAGTAATAACCTTCCTTACCATATCAACCTGAGCTACGGCAGGAATAGGATTACCATCTTTATCAGTAATCTCCCCCCAAGTATTTACTTGGAAGCCTATTTTACCAGCCCAGTCCTTAAGAAGCCCATCAAGGCCCTTTATAGGCGATTTGGAGGACTCATTCGAGAGTTGGTACATCTCCTCAGGTTTAATATCATAAGCCCTTAAATCTGGCTTAGGTTGCTCAGGAAGGACATATCGTTCTACATATACCTCGGAGTACTCTTTGCCCCTAGGGGAAGTAGCAGATTTTACAACCTTTGCTCTATAAGCACCATAGTTAGCATTGATATTTGCAGCTTTATCTAAAGCAGCCTGATACTGTGCTTTACTATTAGTATAAACAATAGGACGTCCTTGTTTATCAACAACACCTAAGTTTATCTTCTCAGCAACATCAATAGGCTCATAGGTTATATTAAGAGATTTAAGAGTCTCTAAAGCTTGGCGAAGAGTAGGGATATTATCCCCACTCTTTACATACAATGCCCATGCAATGTCTTCACCAAACCTATTGACTAAATCCCTCCAAGCCTGAGAGCTTGTATTAGGACATACATTAGCCATAATTATTTACACAAATTTTTACGTTCTTCTCCCGACTGAACAAAGTCAGCACCTTTATTTACTTCTGTAGGAGCCTGCTCAGCTTTATATAAATCTTCATCTGTAGCATTTTCCATCTCATATCTAAGCTGCTCTTCTCTAAAATCCTCAACTTCCTCAAAGGTATAAGGACGACGAAGAGCCTGCTCAGCTTCATAGAACTCTGAAGATTCATTAAGGTTGGCTTCCCTAATCTTTATAGCCTCATTAATAAGTTTCACTAATGGGCTGTCATCACTAAAATTATAGATCTGACGTTGGTGATTTTTACCTATAGATTGAGAATCTAAGGGGAAGTTTAACTTAGTACTTTCTACAGATTGGTTCTTAGCATTAAAGTATCTTACTACAGGATAAACCTTCTTGGTTTTATTACCTTCAGCATCCGTAGCATATCTTTTTCCAAGAGGAAATTGAGTAGCCATTCGCATATTGAAGGGTAGGATATTATCATCATTATAGTTAGATAACTGCCATGCATAGATAAATGCTTCTCTTAACTTGCCATAGCCTGATTCTTGATAAGAATTAAGCATAGGCTCAATATAATCCTTATACATTTGTGCAGGAATAATATCTATATAGTTAAGAGGTGACATCTGAAGTCCTGACTGTAGTAGGCAGAACTTCATAAGATCTACAGCAAACTCTTTATCTTGTAAGTACAACTGCTCCCATGCATAAGTTACTGCATTAGATGCTAAAGGATCTTTATCAACATAAGGTTTAATATTATGAATATCATCCCTTACTGTATCCAAGATCGGTACTAAAGATTGGAATAATGGATTATCCTTATAAGCAGGTTCAGACCGTAGTTTTGCGAGCTTCATAGGAACACTATTATCACCAACCATTAATCTTTTCCTTTCGGAAATTAAGGTAGTACCAGTAGCATCAGGAGTATTAAGAATAATAGCTGTTAAGAAATCATTCTTGAATTTATTTAGACTAGTAATAGCTCTAAATTCAGGAGTTGCTGAACCAACATATCTTGCAATCACTTCATCAAATAATCCTGTATCTCCATCCGTAAATTGCTTATCTCTAAGCAGTAGGAATAGAGGTTCAAAGAATGATTTATATTCAGCTACAGTATTCTTATAACCTGCAATATAACCTTCGTCTACAAGCTTATCATAGTTAACAACATTCTTACCAGCAGTAAGACTCTTGTACAACTTCATTAGAAGTTCAGAAAGGTTTTTACCACCATCCTTAGTATCATAGGTTGTACCTTGCATTGCATCTGCAACCTTACGTCCCCATTCTACATATCTAATAAAATCGTCAAGAATTTGATTCTGATAAGCAAGATTTTGATTAACAATATAACTTTCAAGCTCCTCAATAGTAAATACTTTTGTAGGTGCTCCAACATCAATAGGAGGATACTTCTCAGATAGATAAGCCCGAATCTCATTCTTGTTATATCTAGCCATAGCAGTACCAGCTTTAACTCTAGGAGACCTAGGAGATACATAGTTCTCCTGGGCTATCTGAGACTCATACTGTTGTTGTAACTTAAGATATTCACGAATGATAGGCTGATTCATAAATAAAGCTAGCGTATCAGGATGAACACCTGCCATAGTAAGCATTGTAAGAGTTCCTAAAGTTGCAGGAGTAGCTCCAAGATTAACTCCAAAGGGAGATTTCGCAGCATCCACAGCAGCACTAATCCATTGGTTGAGAAGCTCTGAGATAGGAATCTTCTTATTACCAGCAGTATACTTCCTACCAAGCTGAACTATACCATTTTCCTCATTATGCTCAAAGTTAATTTGAACAGCTTCTGCAGGAATACCTAAGTTATACATGGATGCAAAGACGTAGAATTTACCAGCATTAGCAGCAATACCTACTTCTTTCTTACCAGCCATATAATTCTCAGCAACCTGTAGAACATATGTAGAATCTAGTAGACTAGGAAGAGCTGCTTTAGACTTATAATACTCTGCTTCCATTTCATAGGTGTCACCAAAGACAGCCTTCATAGCTCTCTTAGCAGAAGCCTCAAGAATATTTGTCTGAATAGGAGCAATAAAGTTAGAAGCATTCTCTGCAATATGAGCAAGCTCTTTCTGAATCTGAGTAATACGATTCTCAATAGCTTTCTTATGAAACTCTTCCTTAGATACCTTGGGAGTCTGCTCAGTATCAGCTAACTCTTGTAATAGTTTACTGTTACCAAAGAATCCACTTAGAGCTTCTAAGATACCCTCCTTCTTCTCATCCTTAAAGGATTTTAAAAGTTCTTCATATTGCTCTTCCCAATGAGAATAATCAATGTACTTAAGCTGCCCCTTAACTTTATAATAGTTAGGTACATACAAATACATCTTATCAATATCATACAATAATCTCTTATACTTTCATATAAGTTTAGACTATATCTTCACTACTGATAGTAGTGTACCGCATTCAAGAGACTTTACCATCCTCAACATTACTTGTAGGACTCCATGTCTTAGTCGTTGAACCTTACTCTTATTACTAAGAGTCTTGGCTGCGGATTGCCCAATTCTTAAACTTTTTACTATCCTACAATCATTACATTGTAGCATCTAATTATATTACTATATTAGAGAAGTATTTAAGACTCTAAGGGGGTTCCCGCAATTAACGGTATTTTACTCGAACCATGATATTAATCCGAGCCTGCTTTAGCAACAATCTCTGTAGGTAAGACTATAATATCACCAGCAGCTTCAGGTAGGAAATCCTTAACTACTATAGTCTCAATAGAGCTTAATCCCTGGGTAGGGATACGGAAGCCTATAAGTTCGAGAAGTTCTTTCGGAACTTTACCAACGCTCGTAATACCCTTAAACGGTGAAGGAAGGTATACTTCCATTGAAGTAATCTTTGGCTTACCATCAACATATTTTACAACAAAGTCTAGATCTGAAGATTTATATTTACCCTCATTATAAGTACGACTTGCCTTAGTCTCCCACATAGTGGAGGGTACCTGGAAAGCTGCAGTACCATGACGCTTCTGAGAAGTTGTCATACTAGCAGCTCTACTCATAAGGATACTTTCTATCTTCTCACGAGTAGGTAGAATATCTATGTTAGTAGTTCCATCATCAAGGTCATTAAGAAGTTCTATCGCAGTAATATAATTATCTGCCAAGCCTCTCTCAATCGCCTCTCTTCGTAAGGAATTTACTAAACTTACAATACCCTCCTCAGAGATCTTCCACCCTTTCTGGGTAGCTATAAGTCCAAGCTCTTTAATAAGTTGATCTCTACCAAGTCTGATACGTTGATTATTTAAATCAATATACTCATTAGTTAGAGCTTTAACTTTAGGAGCATTCTCACCAAAATGTTCACTAATCTCACCAGCATCAAAGAGCCCATTAAGAATCTGTACCATCATCTGAGTACCAGTAACGACATCATGATGTTTATGTTCACCAGTATCTACCTGGATACCCCAATATTCCCAGTAAGTATCCTGAGTAAGAAGATCTAAAGGTCCTTTATAAGTACCATCGGAATCTACTAGGAAATTGCCTTCTTTATCGTAGAAATCATTGAAGGGATGTTCAGTATTTGTAACAAGTACACCTTGCTCATTAGTTACTGAGTTAGTCTTAGTAGTAACACCTTTATTAGCTGAATAGTGTACTGCTACTCCAACCTGATTCTTAATCATCATCTCATGAAGCTTCGAAAGATTAGTATCTCCTAAAGCTTTTAGAACAGATGGGATAAGAGGCATTAATGATAACTTGTAGAAAGATGGTTTAAAGCCTTGAACATTTGCTAAAGGTCCAAAGTGTTGAGGTTTCAAAGAGTTAAATACCTGCTGTCCCCAGCTACCATATTTGAGAGGAGATTTCTTACCATCAAAGTCTACAAAGACTCTCTCTTCCTTAGGAACACCAGCTCTCTCTTGAACCTCCCATTGGTAAAGCTTCTCAGAATCAACATTCCAATCACCTACACGAACTTTAAATTCCCTATAAGCATCAAGGGAGATCATGCCAAAGCCATCACCCTCTGTCATATCTGCATATGGAGCACTATTAAGACCAAGTTTATCAGCATTCTTAATAAGTGCTTCAGTCATCATATCCTCAAAAGATTTAGCCTTGTCAGACTTTTCATATGCTTCAAGGACATCATTGCGAAGCATCTTATATCTATTATTCTCAGCATCTACGATCTCAGCAATCTGATAAAGTTGTTTAGAATAGCTGGGAACATCGGAGAATACTGCTGTCTTAAGAATAGGTCTACCAGACTTATCAGTAAGTCTTTCAGCACCATCCATACGTTTAAAGTTCTTAGCGATAGTAGCATTGATACCGTCAGATGTTAGACAAGTTTTCTTAGAACCCATAGCTCCATTATGACGCTTAAACTCATCTCCTAAAGACTTGTAGAAGATGTTATCTCCATACAATACTTTACTCTGCTCAATGTTACCAATAGCGTAATTAACTACAGCATGCCTAATCCAATTCATCACCTCAGATTTGGGATACTGGTTAGTAGTAGGATTAGTACTGAGCTTAAGAGACATGTTAAGGACTTTATCACCAGCAAGCTCTTTAAGACCTCCTAAATCTAAGAGTTTACCATAAGCATTATTAGTCCAAGTACTAATCATTTGTTCAATTCTAGTAGCAAGGACATCCCTACCTATAGTATTAAGTATTCTATCAGCAAATTCATTAGGAGATTCTGCTGTATCTACTAGAAACTCTTTAACTTCTTTAGGAGTTAAAAGACTTTCAATAACTGTACCCTTAGCATAGTTCTTATTAAAGTTAGTAAAGGCTCTATCCTTAATATGAGATCTAGCTATTTCATCCCAGAGATAACCTCTAAAGATGTCTATAACTTCACCACGAGTAGTATTAGCATTAATCCAGGTATCACCATGATCTAAGAATCGCTCTTGACCATTATCAGCAGGACGCATAATATTATCCTTGCCCTGCATAGTCATATTAAGTACTGTAGATAACTTATCTATAAGCTTCATATCCTTATAATCAGTACCATTATTATTAGAGCTCTCAATGTTACCTTCATGAATAAGAATAGACAGTTTAGGAGTTTGTCTATCTACAAGTGCTTTATTAAGAAGCAATGAGTGAGTGACATATACATTCTCTGTAGGATCAAGGTGAGGCATCTCAGAATAAAGCCTCTCAGGATTTTCAATAACTCTATTAATCTTATTAATAGTCTGGTTAGCAAATCCAGGCTTCTGAAGATCATAGATTCTTTCATCACCAAGAGATATATGAGAATTCTCAAGAGTTTCAATACCTAAGTCAGATTGGATGTCTAAGAATACATCAAGATTTTCATTCTCGCCATCACGATTCTCATTGACAATAGGAGTCTTGATAGCTCCTTTAGTAATCTGAGAATAAACCTGCCCAATCTTATCTAAGAACTTCTTAGTATGAAGAGCTCTCCGAAGAGTCTCTGGATTACTAATATCATAAGTAATACCTAAGATTCTTAAGAAATCTTCAGCATTATCTGCAGTAGGAACTCTCGGGAATGCTTTCTTAATAGCATCATTATTATACTCCCATACTTTATATTTATTACGAGTATAGAACTTAACAATATCAGGCTTTCCTTCTAATAGCCACTTAGATAGCTGTGCTCGCCATGATCCTGCAATGCGTGCTCTATGACCTATAGTAGAAGCATTAAAGGAAGTATACTGTCCATTAGCTTTAGTAACACCAATAAGATAATTATTCTTATTATTATTAAAAGCCTGCATGAACTGTACTACTTGAAGCATATCTGAAGCAGTCCAAGAATCGACCTTGTCAAGCTTTAACCATGAAGGAATAATCTTAGTTTCGATGCCTCCCTCAGCATTTCTAATAGAAACTTTATCATCTCTAATAAGAGGGTATATAGCTGGATATTCCTCAGCAACCTGAGATAATCTTTGCTGTAATTCCTTAGTAGAAATACTCGTAGGTAGATTAGCTAACTTATTGGCAAGGATATTAAATACTTTACCAAAGGGCTCCATCTCAGGCATGCCTAAGCTATTCTTATAAGGAGTAGCTGTACGAGTCTTAAAGTCATAATATTTCTTAGGTAAGGTGCTTAGAAGTAGCTTGACAATCTTGTTAGAATTCATCTTACTACTTACAGTGATAGATTCTGCAAATAAAGCTGCAGAGTCTCGTCCCTGACTATTTTCACCACCTGAAATGTCAGCAGCAGCTTCCTGATAATCTTCAGAAGTATTAAGCTCTAACTTATACTGTGCTAAACGCTCTTGCTGATGAATAGTCTTAATACCATTAGGAGCATCCCAGGTGTTAAGAACTTTACCCATCTTGTCAATATCAGTAAGTAACTTCTGAAGAGAATTGGGGTCTGCAAAAGCCACAGAAGCCATCAGCTCATTATATCTACCCATAAATTCTTTATGAGCAAAGTCATAAGCAGCAGCTACAAGCTCACCATTCTCAGACTGAAGAATCTCTATAAGATTACCAGTACTTTTAAAGTATTGTAAGAACCAGTAGTGCAAACTATTTACAGCTTCAGCAGTAGTAATAGCATCAACTCCTGGAATAACTTTAGAGTGAATAGAACGGGCTTTTAAAGTTAAATAATCATTGCTAAGAAAATCTTTATTACGAACTCTCTCAACAATAGATTCTATACTTTGAGTCCACTCTCTATTAGGTTTACCATTACGACGAATAAGATTATAAAGGTTAGTTAACCATTGTTTAATCTTATTGAAAACTCTCTTAATAAAAGAGTTACTTTCGTCTTCAGTAACCATGTAATCTGCAAAGGCTTCTGCTAAAACTTCTTCCGCTAATTCTCTCTGAGATAAGGTAGGATATAAAGGTTTTAAGGATTCAAAATCTTCCTTATAATCTTCATTCTTAAGAGCCTCATCAATCAACTTCGCACGCTCATCTTCTGTTAATAAACAGTCTAATATTACGTGGAAAGATTCGTGATAGACAGTCCTCGTACCAGTACCTTGATATACAGTAACTACACTGTCCTCAAATTTACCAGCTACATTATTAGTAATAGCAGACTTGATAATCCTATAGTCAATACCAGGGAATTTCTTCTTAAACCATTCACCAGCTTTCTCCAATTCCTCAGCAGCAGAATCATTCATTCGCTCATAAGTCCTACGGAATTTGGAATCTGTGAGAACATGAGTGCCTTCAAGATTGCTATCAATATTAATAGTCTTAGCCATCTCTAGGGCTTTCTGGAGCTGAGCCTTAATAGTAGGATCAGTAGTCTCTGCAATACGCTTCTCAATAGCTGCTAATGCAGGATTAGACGAAGTAGTAGTAGGAGTCTCAATAACCTCTTCAACTGTAGTAGGGGCTTCCTTCTGCCCTATACTATAAGAGATTTCTACAGGTTGTGATTGAGGAGCTCCATTATGATAAAGATAGTTTTCAACAAATTCTGCAGCACCTTCTAGAGACTTATATGATTTAAACCCATCAAGATAGGATAATGCTACGAATAAATCTGGTCTACTAACCTTGTAGCTATCACCTTCCTTAGTTAATTCAAACTTAGTAGTACCTCGTTGGTCGCCTACATTATATGAAATCTCTATGTGAACAGAACGGCCACTATCAACAGTATTTCGTATATCCTCTATAGAAGTAATTTCTGCAGGAATATTGGACTCTGTATTAGTAGTAATACTTTCAACATTTAGAGGGTCATAAATAACATATCTCTCTGCATGAGCATATGGACTATTAGGAGTTACTACAAAGTCTACTAAGCGTTCTCTAACAAAGGCATGATAGTTAGGATATTTCTTAACACTAAGAGTACCATCTCTATTAATCTTATGAGGGAAATAATAAGGTTCAGTACTCTGAGGATCTATCTTAGAATAACGAGGATTGTAGAAAGATTTGCTTAGGAAATTATCTACAGCAGTAATAAACTCTTCATTAATAACATAGTTACCTTGAGCATCTTTGACCGCCGCATCAATTTCCTTATCCCCAATATTCCATCTAACAGTCTCCTTACCATCCTTATCCTTTATATTATATAAAGTACGAGCAGGGTCACCAGAACTATTATATCTAAGTAAATCCCTAAGAATACCTATAAAACTATAATGAACATATTCCTTACCATTTCTAAAAGTATACTTATCATTACTTACATAAGACTTGCCCTTAATAGATTTAGCTATGTAATGTCTAAATAGGTCTAGTAAGAATTGCTTCGTCTCTCCTTGGATAGGGACAGAGTTAGCTCTATAGAAGTTATTATTGGTAGAATCATGGATAGCCATAGTACCAGAAGGTACTGTAAAGGTCTGTCCATTCTCAGTAACAATTCGACCTGTACTAGAAATATATACTGTTAAAGTATTTATCTCCATATTAGCAGGAAGACTTTCTTCAAGAGGTCTTAGCTGTGCGGGCTTCTTAATAACATCATCTCGATAATTATCATCAATAATACCAGCACTTGTGCCTTGAATAACTACAGGTACACTTACACCATTCTCAATGTGGCTCCAGACATCTCTAAGATAAATATCTTTATAGAAATCAAAGTCTTTCTGAGTACCATAATACTTACCATCTGCATCTGAAGTAGGGTCAGCAACAGTAGTATAAACAGCCTTCTTAGGATCAAACTCTTTACCTATAGATTGACCATTAGCATCTATAAAGTTGCCAGCCTGGTCAGTTAATATTAGTCTACCAGCGGTCTTACCCTCATACTTGAAAGGTACGATGATACCTCTATACTGTGAAGCATCATGCTTATCTAAGAAGTCAAACCACCGTATCTGATCCTCATTACCATTCTCACGACTAGCGATGTCAGATCCTTTAGAACCTCTCCAGTAATTCTCTGCAGATCTCTTGGGAGGATCCCACAGAGCATCCTTAGCTTCAGGAGTATCAAGACTCTCAGAACGAACGAATTCTACTTCCTGACCATCAACATTCTCTGGAGTAATATCATTAATCTTCTCACCCTCAGCCTTAATAATTCTATCTTGAGCTCTGCTATAAAGCTCTTCAATCTCTTCGATAGCTTCATCACTCAAAGTAGAATTGTTATTATATCTCTCCCTCCAAATGGCAAGATCGTCTAAGTTCTTAATAGTATCAACTTCCTTACGTAGTGCTGTACGTTCAGCAGGAGTAAAAAATTTGACTTCAGGGGCAGGAGTTTCAGCAGCAGGAGTAGCCTCAGGAGTAGCAGGCCCTTCCTCTCTATAAGCTTCTAAATCCGCAGAATTTACAGGACGCTCAGCATTATCTTCCTTAAGAAGGGGAATACTATAAGTGTTAGTTTCATCATCATAGCCGCGAAGGAAGTAATCATCTCCGTCCTTAACTACTTTAGCTCTACTAGTAAAGACAGGTTGGTTATTCTCATCATACATCATTAGAGGCTTATCAACCTTAGATTCTACAGCTTGACGCTCTGCTTCTTTGACAATCTTTTGAAGTCTATCAACTTCATTCTCCAACCATTTCTCCTGATAATCTTTCTTAGTAATCTCCTTATATTCCTTATCGGACTCATCAAGAGATTTCTTAACTTCTCTATATTGCTTAATACGATCATCTAAAGCCTTATAAGCTTCAGGAGCCTCAGCTTGAGCTAAAGTTTTAGCATTAGGTTCAGAGAAGTTAAAATTCTTATCTAGGCTTACATTATAGGCAGGAGATTTAGCACTAAGGGCATCATTAAGATCTGTGAGTTTAGACTGAATATCTTTGTGCAGATCTTTACTCCACATCTGAAGAACATTATGTCTTGTGCGGTTATCATATATCTCATGACTGTTAGGATTATGAGAAGCTATTATATATTCATTCTCAGCCTGACTAATATACTTCTTAAACTTCTGAGCTTGCTCTCGTTCCTCAGCAGTACGATTAGGGTCAGAAATAATATCTTCTGTAGATCTCTCTAGAGCCTGAATGGTACCATTCTCAATAGATTCACTAATAAGATTAGTAGCTTCCTTATTCCAAATAGCATCTGCAGTAACTTCATCTCCTCTAGAAATAGCTTCAGCTTTCAATGCCTCAGCTTGGACAATATTTGTAAGACGATTATTGAGAGTCTTTACAAAGTCTTGCTGCCTAGTATAAGCTTGGAATTCTTGCTCCTTACGAAGTTTACCAAAAGGATCTCCTGAGGTTATGTTGGCAACAACTCTTGATACAGCACGTTGACCAGGACCAGTTACAGCACCCATTAAGCCCTCAACAATAGCTTGCTTAGAAGTACCAAAGGCTAATGCCCTGTCAAAGAAAGTATCACCAAGCTCTTCATCTTCTTTAGTTAAAGTATCTGTAGCTTTACGAACTTGATACTCTCCCTCCATTTGAAGAATATTCTGGCCAATTTCTTCAGCACCTTCTTTAACTCCTTGAATAAGCATGTTATCTGCAGAAAGCTTACCAAGATTTTTAATAGCTCTAAGCTTTCCCTTAGGATTGGAAAGTAATGCTTGTCTAAAAGCTCCTTTACTTTTAACAAGACCACGAAGTCCTAAGGCATCAGTGACCATGAAGATTCTATTGTCATGAATAAATTCTTTCTGTGCTTTACCAATCTCTGCTTGTACTTTGGCATCATTATTAAACTTATCTTCAGCAAGCTTACGAGCATTCTCAATACTGAGAGGAATAGGAGCATCTTTAAATTGCTCATAGTATTCTTGAGCCTTAGATTCAATATAATGCTGCTTAACATCTTCTCCTAACTCAATAGCCATCATCTGGCCTTCAGCATAGTTAGTAATAGTACCAGCAGCAACATCTTTAGCTATTTTCCCAAGGGAATTTGCAAGTACCTTGGTACCTGCAGAAGCATTCATCTTAGCAAGTCCTCTAGCAGCTAAAGATCCTGCTCTACTAAGTTTAACAGCCGCCCCAATACCTTTAGATACAAGACCTCCTGGAATAGCAAAGCCTACTACAGAGTCAATCATGCCCTTTAGAGTACTGAACTTAAAGAACTGGCCTAAAGCACTATCACTCTCAGTCTCATATATAGGCATAGCTTCATTAAGACCTTCTTTAAATTGTCTCATAGCTTTAGACAACCAATTATCACGGTCATTATCAAGCTTATTCCAGGTATTGTAATGACCCTCAAGGTCAAGGATATAACCAATGTCCTCAAGAGCTGTAGCAAGACCACTAATAGCACCACTAACTATAGCATTGGTAGCTTTTAAAAATCCAGACTGTTCATTAGCTCTAAAGGCATTAAGGTCTCGCATTTGATTAAGCTCAGTAATACCCTCATCATACGAAGAGGGATTACCATTAGCAGCTTGTAAATATTCTTGACCAATATTAGACTCATCCCCAAATATTGATCGAGAGAAGTCTACATCATGCTGAGCCTGTTCAGTGAGAAACTCATTCATCCCATAGGACTTGGGGGCTAATCTATTAACCCCCGGTAGTCCTTGGATATTATCGAACTGAGCTTTCTCCTGACTTATCTGGAATAGTGCATCATTAAGTTTCTTTAAATTCTCATCCATAATTATTTAAACTCAAATTGAATTGCTTTATTTTCTCCAGTAGTTATAGCAGCGGTTTTTGTTCGACTAGGAATTGTTGAATCTCTAAGTTCTGATAAGAATTCTAAGTAGTTTATGTACTGCATATAAGACTGCACATCACCTCTAGATTCTGCTTCTAATATATCATTATAAGTCTGATTATATACTGTATTATATTCCTCATCACTCATAGCTCTAACCTTTCTTAAAGCATTATAATAACCAATCTCACTTTGATCTATATCTTCAGGTCTTATAAAGAAAGTATCTTTACCATCACGTATACGAACTACACCAAAATTATCAAGTGGTTCTATAGAGAAAGAATTAGAATCTTTATTATTAAGTTTAGTAATAAGATCTCCTGCATCTTTCCCAAACCACTTACTATCTTGAAGAGCATTAGTACCTTCAAGAGCGTTTTCTAAAGATCCAAATACTTGTAAAGATCCCGTAGTTATAGCAGGTATTACTCTATTAATAAAGCCCTTCTTTAAGTCAGGATCATCATAAGTAGTATATCCATATTTCTTACCTAACTTATCAATCTCATTATCAATAGCCTTGAGCTGTGCTTCCTTAGTAGTATATTTAGCAGGATCAATGCCAAATTTCTTAAGAGTCTTATCCATAACTACAGGTGAGGATAGGTTAGAACCTTGATAAGAGCTTGCTGCTCCTGCTCCTACTGTAGGTGAATAAAGATTACCTATTCTATTAAAGAATCCTGAGCTAGAAGGATTGGCAATAGCTTCTCTCAAATCCTGAAGTTCTTTAATCTGAGGAACATCTATAGCAGCCCCATATTTATCTGCGAAATATAGTCCTGAAAGATTAGTATTCTTGCCTTTACCAGCAGCTCTCTTAGCTAAAGCACGTTCCTTAGCTTGTTCAAGAGCCATACGCATGCTGAAGTCATCAGAGATTCCATCAACTTTAGCAGCTCCTAAGGCTGTATTAAAAGCACTCGCTGCATATTCCCAAGCTCTCTGAGCTTCATTAGAATTAGCTCCATAATAATCATATACTCCCGTAGAGGCAATAACCTTATTAGCAGCATCTCTAATAAGTTGGGCGAGGGGAGCAGCTTTAGCAAGGTCTATACCCTGCTCTTTATTTAAAGCTAATGCAATATCTTTAGGGGTAGCGCCAGCTTGGGTCATAGCCCAATACTTATAAGGTAAGCCAGTCTTAGTAAGCTGAGGAAGATTCTGAGAAATGTACTTACTAATAGGAATCATTTCCTGACGAGTTCTCTCGTAAATCTCCTGACCACTAACAGGTCTAAGCTCTCTAGATGTAGGATCAGAAATCCATTTATCAAGACCAACTTTCATAGGATCTCGAACTATTAAAGAAGGATTTCTTAGCTGAGCTTCTCTGGCCACCTTAGCCCACTGTTCTCTATCAACAGCAGCTTTATTTAAAGGCAGAATATTATTAGTAAAATCACTCTTACGTTGTAACAATCTACGTCTAATTCCAGGAGTTAACCCATTCTTGGAAAGATCATTTATATCAGCTTCTACAGAGGACTGAAACTGTTGATTGGCTTGAATAGCTGCATCATCAACTCCAGGCTGGAATCTTGTAGCAGCATCAGCAGCAAGAGCTTGATTTTGCATAAAGGCATCCTCCATCTTCTTATGCTCTTGAGTAAGATATTGAGGAGCAATCATCATTTCTTGTAGAGATGGAAGTTTGAAATCACCATACTCTAGACGGTCATACATTGAAATTGCCATCTACTTACCTCCTTTCTTAATACTCTTCAGAAATTTCTCAACCTCAGGGTCGAAGAGGAATCCTCCCTTAGCTCCATAATTTGAGGGAGTGTCAAGAAAATCCCAGGTAGTTTTAGGATCTATAGTAGTTCTAGTAGGTGTAGGAGCATCAACACCTCCAGTAAATCTTCCTGTAGGAGTTCCGTAGAGGGGGAACATATTCTGGATAGTCTCCAAATTCTGAAGATACCTAGAAGTTTCTCCAATATTACCAGCTACAGTATTGACACCTGTACGAATACCATTTCTACGAGCAGCTCTATTACGAGCGTTATAATCATATTCTCTAAACTCCTGCCCAAGATTAAACTGTTGCTGCTGTGCAGAAAGACCTGCAAGCTGTCTATCCTGGTCAGCATCAAACATTATAGACTCTTTCTTACGCTGACGATTAACTTCATCAGACTTAATATACATGTCTCCAAGAGCATTTAAAGCATTATAGTTATGAGCTACAAGTGCTGCCCTAGCTGACGCAGGATTGCCTGCAGAACTATTAATAATACCTCTAGAAGTGGCATTAGCCTGAGCTCTATACTTATTAGCCAGATACTCTCTATCTATAGGTTCATAAGGAAGATGTCTTCGTGTCATAAAATCACTAAGATCCATTCTTCCTAAAGAGACCTGCTCAGGTTTACTTACAATATCTGAGACAAGATTACCTACATTTGCAAGAGCTAGAGCAAAAAGTCCTGCACTCTGCAACCACCCACCATCATCATGCCACTTAGAAGCATTACGAGCAAAGTTTGCTTTCTTAACCATAGCAGAAGAATAGTTCTCTTTATTAGCTAAGACTTGACGAGCAAATTCTTGAACCCCCTTACCATGCTTCTTAGCAGCTGCAGTAAATGTACCACGCTTGGAAGGCTGAATATGTATACCACCACCTTCGGCATAGAGAACGTCACCAAGTTCATTTAAATTAAATATTTCATTCATAGCTTCATCAGCTTTATCAATAGACTTCTGAGCCTCTTGAGCTTGCTGAAGTCTTCCTAGCATAGCATCTCTACCTCTTTTACTGATAGGATCAAAAGGTCTCTCCTCACTCTCCTTAGATAGTTTCTTAGATGCGTCAGCATAGGACTTTTTATCTACTCGGCCTAAGTCATAAGCCTTACCAAAACCTTTGGGTACTTTTAATCTCTGAGAGAATACATAGTCATCCCACTTAGTTTCTCCTTCTTCAACAAGATTAGGATTACCATTAGGACCTATACCCTGAAGAATACCACCATTAGCATTAGTTTCGTGGGAACCCCCAGAATTAAATTCACTGAAGCCTGTAGGATAATCACCTCCATGAGTTCCTACCCATCCTCCAAATGCTACAATATTAGCAAGGGCATCCTGAGCTTCTCTCTGACTAAGGTAAGCATTCTGAGCAGTAAGAGCTTCATTAACTCTTTCATTAGCTTGACGACGCTTGCCATTTCTATCACTTGCTCCAAAGAGCCCTCCTGCAAGTCCTGCTACGCCCCCAGCTAAAGCTCCCCAAGGACCAGCTGCAGCACCAGCAGCAGCACCTCCTAAGGCTCCTGAAAGACCCGCTCCTCCCATACTCTCTGTAGACTGTGGAACCCAGTCTGAGATCCACGAGGATAAAGCACTCTTAGACATCTGATTCTTAGCAGATTCTACCTGTGCATCACCAGTAGCTTCTATTTCATCACCGCCACCAAAGTTTCCCAGAAGGGAGGCGGCAGCCCCGATAGCTCCCGAGGCTATGCCAACACCTTTCTGTAACTTAGCATTCTTAGTGGCTGCATCATTAGGTTTAGCCATTATACTGTATAGTTAACAATTAAATCATGCATTACTAATTTATTATCCTCTAACTCTGTAGGAGTATAAGATAACTTCATCTGAATCCACGGATTACGAATTCTATTAAGCTGATAGTTCTCAACTTCTTTAACATCTCTAGGAATATAAGCTCTCCACATTCTAAACTTCTTCTGAAGATTCTTATATTGCTTGAGAGCTACATCCCCAGTATCCTGAAATTCATTCCTTACATGGATATGATCCAAGGTCCTATTAGGAACATACTTAGTGTAGTCATCATTCTCAAGTGTAAAGGCATCTGCTCTAAACTCAATATTGTTGAATACTTTGTCCCTAGACATCTCAGGATTTACTATGTAATCTATATAAGAAGTAACCTTAGGTTTGTCAAAGAATTGATTATAAATACCAGCGTTTTGCTGATAGATACTAGTAGTATCATCCTCTGAATATATACTCAAGAACTGCCCATCTTGTCTAAACATGAAGGGGACATTCTTATAATCAAAGAAGCTTGTAAATGCTGCTAATCTCTCAGAGAATACTAAGCATTCATTCTTATCATGTATATATACGTCATCATGAATACTATCTCTACTCAGCTTCCAGTTAGTCATACCATCAGTAAGACTAAGCTCTCCTGTAGAATAACCTAAATTATTGAGTGCCCACTTAGTAAAATGTGCTACACCAGTAACTTCTTTAATACCTTCAGAAGATATTAAATTAAGGTTTTTCTTAGCATGGTCAATATAATATATACCACTACGATTAGTAATAATAGACCATTTATTTTGAGCTCCAGAAGTTGTAGAAATATACCTTACTCCATCAACTTTATTGCTATTAGCTAACTCTACTGGTAATCCATCTGATACAGGGATTTGTACTCTCGTATTATAAAGGATATTTGAAATAGCCTTATCTTGAAAAGCATATAGCTGATTATTATGAGCTACAATCTTTGTAAGCTTACCATATTCTCCATCAAGATTATAAGTAGATGCAAAGGTTAGGTTAGTCCAATTATCTACTAAACTATCAGGATATTTAGGCAATGTCCACGAGAACTGATTAGGGAATTGTCCACTATGCTCCAAGACTCTATAATCATTCTTAGTATAATTAAAGAAGTTATTAGCTTGACTATATACAGGATTCCATACATTCCAGTTATCAAAGTTCATAGCCCTAGTATCAGTATTATACCTGTTAACGTCAGCCCTACCATCAGGGTTAACATAGGACTCACAGATAAAGGATACTATGTCATTTACCTTCTCGATCTTATCACTATCTGAAGCTGTTCTTAAGCAGTCATATCGTCCTACAAAGACATCTCCTTCAGTAGCTTCTACTATACAAGACTGAGGCTTTTCTGAATCAGGAATAGGTAATACTGTAGGTTTACCGCAAGGAATCCACACCTGTTGATATATTCCACTGTCAGTCCAGTCAGCATATAAGAATGCATCAGATCTTACTAAATCAACCAATAAGAAATGAGGAAGATTACGATGCCAAATAATAGATTGTATTCCTACATTATCATACTCAGAAGCTAATAATTCTTCTTGTAAAGGATCATATAAATCCTTAGTATAAACTCCTTCTGAACCTACCCAGAAAGGATCTGAACCAGTAGGTTCCTCTCCATTAATATAACTATTATTATCAACTAAAAGTATAATAATAGGTCTAGTAGAACTATTATTACTAACAGACATTTGACCTTGGTCAATAGTCCAACCTGTAGGTATGTTAGATTTAGAAATTCTAAAAGATTTTACATTAATAGTAGACCAATCTCTTAGTGTAGTAAAATCTTCCTTAAAGATTTTAAGTGCGGACTTTTGACCTGCTTTTAAAGAAATTGAGGTTCTGCCAAGTTGAGACTCCTTATCAGATTTCCAGAAGCCTAACCGGTATGAAAGATCTACAGTAATATCTATAGGAAGAGGAAAATTAGCTTCTAAGGCCACTTTCCATACTGCACTATTAACTCCACCATTCCTTGAATCTGTTACACTATAAGCCTCATTCTTATAAATGTCTGGACGCTGAGACTTTTTAGAAGGCCACCAATATAAATTCAGGAAGATAATCTTACCATCTGCCGATCCAATAACTACATTACTATCATGATATTTAGCATAAGCACTTAGCTCAGGCATAACTGGGAAAGTATTTATTTCTCTATCATATAATCCAATATCAGTGGTATACTTAAGAGTCTTTCCCTTAGCTAAAGAAAATGCTAGATGCGTGTTAGCCTTATACTGGATAGGAACATTATAACCAGTATTTTCACTAGCTTTAAATAGTAATTCATCCATTCCTGGATTATATACTATAGTACTACTAGAATAAGCAGTCTTATAATAACTAAGAGAACTGATAGGATCTCCTTTTATAAATAAAGAGGGTTGATTTATATCATAATATAAACTCTTAAGATCTTTAAACATTAAAGTATTTAAGCAATACTTTTTATATGAAAACTGAGAATCCTTGTCTCTCTTGCTCGTAGAAAGAGCATCTTTTTTATATCCTAAGTCTTCCCACATATGAGGATAATTTTGACCCGCATTATCCATGCTCCATGTACCTAATTTAGATACATAAAGACGATGTACATTAGGCGATAATCCAACAATCTGAGGACTTGTTAAATAAGGAACTCCATCAGAAGTTTTAGTATAATCCCCTTTCGTGAAGTCATTCTTCCCATCTAAAGATTCTAAGTCTTGGAAAGGATAATAGTTGGCAGAATCAGAGTATCCTAATAGACCTAAAACCGTACCATCTTCTTTAGTCTTATAGTTACTATTAGTAGTACTTACCACACAAGACATCCCTCTCAGTTGAAATCCTTCTACAGTATTTTCAAAGTAGTTTTTATCAACCTCTTGATATTCAACGTCAGGACTCCAAAAGTCTACAATATTTTCATCAAATGCAATAAAGTCACTTTTATTACCACTTGTAATTAAGCTGTTAACTTTAATATTTGGAGTAAATAACTGATACTTTGGATTATAATTAAAAGAATCTACTTCACTAGTATCCTTCTTAAAAAATTCTCCATCATCACTAGGAAGACGTTCGGTAGCTGTAGTATCCGTTGAACCTCCCACTTCATGAAATGTAGTCATTAAATGACCATAATTAGGACGAGTATTCCATACTGCATTCCATACAGAAGAGGTATCTCCATCAGAGTAGTCTGTATAAAATCTATGAATAAAGGGATAGAAATAGGGAGATGCTAGAAATCTAGTCTCTGAAGACTGAGTTGTAGAATCTCCTAACATTAAACTCATATCTCCTATTCTGACAGACCAGTTCTTAAAGAACTTAGAATATTCATTCCATACTCTATAAACTTCTTTAGGTCTAGATAGATAATCTGTATAAGCCCAGCACGCATTATTAGATCTCCTAGTAGGTAAAAATATAGTATTAGTTACAATACCTTGAGCAGGATATTTACGATTAACTTTGGTAGGCTTTACGTATAATAATCTTACTCTTCTATAACCCTTATTATATAAGGCTTTACACATATTAGGGCTAAGAGTAATTGACAACTTATTTAAATATAAAGTTGTAAAATTACCTTCAAAGTTATTATTCGGAATATCAATAGAATTTCTAAACTTGCCCTCATCATTAAGCCAATGACTATGGCCACTAAACTTTATTGCATAGGATTGAGTCTGTGGTCTATGAAGATTACCTGCCCACATGGAAAAGAACTCCTTCCCATTAACTGTATAATTAGATCTAAAGAGGATATATTTATGTATATCATCTATTGGTAAAGTCCATAAATAATCAGACTCCCCTGTGCCATTATTAGGCTCATTCTTTACATCTGTAAAATACTCTTTATTATAAATTAACATCCACGGGTTACACTTAATGTTATTGCCCCCCATCGAAATTAACATACTATAAAGGTCAGTTGTAGAATCAATTTTATTAGATCCTTGATAACAACTTGTAGGAAAATACCAGAATGACCCTCCTAAAGGTGGAGAAGTAAGAGTAAACCATTCAGACGTTACCTTGTTCATTAGATTAGAGACTTTCTCATACCGGTCAGAATACTTAGTTGTTACTATGTCAGTTAAAGTATACTGTGGAGTAATCTTCTGAGACAGTATGGGATCTATAAGAAATGAGGTTGTACACTGATTATCTAGCACATAAAACTTATTATCATCTCTCTCTTCTAAAGATCCATTAGATTCATATATTTCCTTAGCATTCTCAAGATTTTTAATAAGAATTGGATCACCCCAATGCCCATTTGCATATTGTCCTTGTAGCGCAAATCTATAGGGCTGACCCTTCTTAAACTGAGTACATGCAGAACCATTTTGCAGAATATAAGGAGTATATGTATAAGTATTTACATCCCGAGACTCTTCAACCGTAATGTAATCTTTATAACCCCATTTATAAGTTCCATCTGCCCCATTCAGAATTAAAGAATCACTTGGATAAGGCTCAAAGTCCACTAAGTAATATATATGATCTTCATCACTATAATATGCATTACCATGCTTATCATTAAGGATTACTATAGTTTGTACATCACCCTTATCTCCCTGGGGAAAGGCTACTTCACTCTCTCCTTCAGCAATTTCCACATCTACAGGTACTATTGAATTATTACACTGCACACGTAATTTTATAGTAGAGCTTACCCCATTTATAAGATAATCTCTAGCCCTAATCTTAATTGCAGAAACCATACTTCCAGTGTCACCTGGAATATAGGTATAAAGATAAACTAAGGCAACAACTGTAGTTCCATACTCTTTATAAATATTAATAGACTCAATTCTATCTTCTTCGGTATTAGAATCTTGGGGAATGGTATAACCTCCTACAAAGAGAGTGGAATCTTTAACAGCCATTGTAGTTACAATGGAATTACTAGAATCTTTGTAAAGTAAAGATGTGGGATCTTCATTAACTCCTACAACACCAGTATCTACTAGTTCTACATAGCTAGATTTTTGCTTCCAAATATATTCAAATACTTCCTGTAAAGTAAAGATTCCATTACCTATAGAACTAATATTTACATTAAAGGCGGAATTAATAGCTTCAGCAAAAGAATCATATTCTGGATCTAATTTAGGAAGTTCATCATACCATGTAGGCTTATAGACTGAACTGTTAAACTTATTAACAACTGTAAGAAGTTCTTTCCGTAAATCTTGATATTCTACAGGATCTCCCTCAGGTTTAAGAATTTCATATTCTCCTAAAATCTTAACAGTAGGAGTAGTATCTAAAGATGTTCTATGTATAGAATAAACCCTAACATACTTATACCTAGCATCAAGTCCTGAGAGTCTTATACTAAAACTATTATAGCAAGTTTCATCTTCCTTAGCAGCTCTCTTATCATACGATATATAATTGAGACTACTCGTGTCTACAATATTACTTTCAACACCATGCCAATCAGTAATGTAGGTAAAAGCATATTGAATTACTCCAGGAGCAAATTGACCTCCTGTACTATTCTTCTCAACATCTATGAAGCTGTAAGGGTCCATACTAGGAGAGAAATCATAATAAGTAGTTTCTCCCCACTTCTCAGGCTCGGGATCATTCATAAAGTTTATAACCCGAGGTTGATTATAGCTATCAGTCCAATAAACCTTCTGAACTCCTTCAGATTCATAGACTGGTAATGTTTCAATAAGATGATCTAATGAGAAGTTTAGATTACCTTCAAACATTAGAGTTGTCTTATCAAGATTTTCAATCCTATAAATCCTATCAGGAGCTTCCTTATCTTCTTCAGAATGTGTGAAGAGAATGATGTAACTATTTAAAGATGCATAGCCTATACAAGTTCCTTTAAAGCTAGTAAACTTTGTATCTTCAGCATCAGTAAATTCTATAATCTTATTGCCACGCTCATTAGTTATGGATAATAGAGAGCTATCCTCACGAGCAGTGATTCTAATATTACGATTCTCGTAGGAGAACTCAGGGTTAAACTTAGAGATGCTTAGATCCTGCTGCATGCCCCGAGGCACCAATTGTGTTCTTTTAATCTCCATAATTAATGACGTATTAATCTCTCTTTGGCCCCGTCATTCCTAAATCGGTTGTTAAACTCTGTATCTCGTACAATAAGAGTTCTAAAGGAGTTAAAGAGTGCTTCAGCTTTGGATAGATTAAGCTTACGAGAGTCAGTCTCCCATTGACCTACTGCCCACCAGTAGTCTTGCTCAATCTTGCTGAATTTATTACCATCCAACTTATCGTTCAAATAAAGTATTCGGGCATGTTCCTTTTCAATAAATAATCGTAAGGCTCGCTGGAATACGGGATTATCAGGAATCATTGGATAACCATCATCATCTACAGGAATAGCTCGGTAAGACATCTCAATCTTGCCCTTCTCCTTAGATAGGTAAATGAAACTGTTATTAATAGTAAAAGTATAATCTACAGATCTTGATAACTTGTCATTAATACAATAGTTACCAGTAGTCTTCATCTCACCATAAAGATTATGAAATGTATCTGTAGCCCATCGAGCTACTCTATTATCAATCAATAGTTGATTACATTCTACATAATCTGCAGGAAGAGGAGCTCTATAATCTGTATATTCTACAGTGTAATACTTATCTACAAAGTCCGCTGGAACTCCAACTATCTGTAGAAAGTCTACAGTATAGTCTAGGATAGCTTCAAAGGCTATACCATTCATTAGCGGATTGCGATGTAGCTGGTCTGCAACGACCTTTAGGCTAACGTACCTTTCTGCTGCCATCTCTCCAATAATTATATTCAAATGCATCGAGCTTTCCTTCCTTAGCAGCTTGATGTACTTTCATCCTTAATGCTCTATTAGGTTGGAACATATAGAATGATTTCTTCTTAAAACATGCTTTAGACTTATTATACTCGATCTTATAATTGTCGTGCTTCTCGACCTTGATTGTAATCTTATTCTTATAAGCCTCAGGATTCTCATACCAGAATCTTAAGGTTGCTCCCCAATCAACAGGAGCTTTGTAAATGAGCTCTCCCTTCTCATTAAGATATGGTTCGATATGATACTTACGAATTTCCAATAAGCCCATACGAGCCGGAAATTTCACTTCTTCTCCTCGAACAAGGGCATCTGCCAACATATCATTTATAGTGCGTATAATCGCGTAAAATTGGCCTTCCTGAAGGACATACTTATGTCCACGAGGTCTATGATTACGATACCATTTATATGCACCTTTAATACTAAAGGAATTAGTGATCTTAAAGGTTCTAGAGCTATTTACTTTCTTAACCTGCTTAATAAATTCACTATATTCCATTATTCATCAATACTAGTTTTTGACCTAACCTTAGGAGGCTGATAACTATTCATAGGTATAGATATATCATCAGAAGAATTATTCTCCCCATCCTTAGGTAAGTAAAGAACATTACCAAGCTCCTTAACTATTAAATCTATGATAGGCTGCACTAATGCTTGCTCTACAGGGAAGTACATATCTAACTTACCATCTGTAGACTCTTGGAAGTCTGTAGGATTTTCAAAGATTCCTTGAATCCTAAAGCGCTTACCATTGAGAAAATCTGCAGTAGAGCTTATATACAACTTATGGTCATAACCAATGGTAGCATACGGCTGCGATGTTAACCACTTGTTATAACCAAGATATTTAAATCTATCAGGATTTATAAAGTTAACATCAATGTTATTCTCTACAAAATCACTTGATTGATTATATATAAAGACTGGGGTACCATCAATGATACATTCCTCTTCAATAGGAGCAGTATTATACGAGATGGAAGTCTCTAATAGAATGCCATGTAAATTTAGGATAGAAGGGACAGGTTTATTGAAGCTAAAAGTTCTACGTACATCAGTATTATTTACTGGTAGATCTAAGTAACCTAAGTCCCAGATTTGGTAGTACTCAAGAGGAACATCCCTCTTGGTACCACCGTATCTTTGCTTAGCTAATATTGCACGATATTTATTGAGTAAAAAGATGATATGTTCTACTTCAATTCTAGAATCATCAGAATCTAATTTTAACTCATCAAATACCATGTAAACACACTCACGATAGGTTTGCATATTAATTATTCTTTATAAAACCAGTAATATCCCTGGCTTTTCTTACTATGCCCTCTTAGACACATGCTTATTGCTTTATGGTTAAATCCATGTTTACGAGCCTCAGTAAGAGAAGAAAACTCTATAATTTCTTTAGTATCAATGTTAATACCATAGATTGCTTTATATTGCTTCTCTGCTCTAGATTTATTAGCGTTCCCATAATTAATATTATAACTGTAGGTACACCATTCTAAATTCTCTACATGATTATTACCAGGGCACTCATCTTTGTGATTAATGATAGGATAATTGTGAGGGTTAGGGATGAAAGCTTGAGCCACTAATCTATGTACTTTAGCATCTTTATACCCTCCATTTCCATCACATAATGTTATTGTATTATAACCATTAACGTCACTCCGGCCTTTTAAAATACGGCATATACGACCCTTATTACTGACTAAATACAATCCCTCGTATCCTTCAACATCTTTCCAAATTTCGTCATTAAGATATGTTTCCATTTAATAAAACTTCTTTAACATCTTTAGGAACTTCGGAGGTTCTTGCCCTAGATACAGCACCACACTCACAACGGTATACCTGGTATTTATTTACCGATGTATAATAAAAGCCCTCTTCAGTGAGATTATGAGAACCGCAGTTCGGGCATACTGGCTCATCACATTCATAATACAGCCCAAGATTAACATTCGAGCGAATCCAAGGTCTAAGTCTCAAGTAAACCGCTTCAAGGCATTCAACATCCCAATTATTATATTTATACATATACTTCAAGGCTTCAGGCTTACCGTCTACACAATCTGCCCACAGCTGGAAGTCAGTATCTAACTTAGTATCAACTCCTAGAACTTTAGCTAGGTAATCTAACTTGTTAGAAGTAAAGCCAAATTGACGCTTGGCAATTTCTAAAGTATCAATATTCTGATAAGGCTTAACAGGAGGAAGCCTATGAATGAGCATCCTCGCATTAATCTTAAGTAAGTCAAACTTCTTACCATTATGAGTAATGACAATGTCAGCCTGGTTAAGAAGTTCTGCAAGACTCATAACAATACGTCTATCATCCTGTGCCTTTGCTTCACTACTAGTAAGACAATCACCAAGTACTTCCCGTCCAAAAAGCCATTTAGCAGACCAACAGATGATATACCAATCTGCTAGAAGTTTATCTAAATTTACTGAGTCCTTCCATAGGCTAAAGACATAGCCTTTCATAGGAGCTGTCTCAATATCTAAGATAAGAATGTTGGGCTTCTTCTGATTAATAGACTGTACTAAATTAGTATTACGATACACTTTCTTAGCCTCAACAATGTCTTCCTTAGTTGCATGAAGTCTCCTCGATAAGGAGCCTTTACCCATACGTACGAGGTAAGGTTTAACCTTAAATACCTCTAGAATTTCGTTAACGTTCATATTAAATTAATTTAAATTATTATCAAACCATATAGGTTTATAAACTAAAAGTCCTCAAATATACGAAAAATTTTTCATATATCCAAGGACTTTTGTAAAAAAATAATAATTTCTATTATTTTTGGTAATTATCTATCAACGCTAAGGTAGATATAACGATTCATTGTCTGAGCAAAATCATCGAGAATATTAACAATACCAGCATATCTGCCAGCTGTCATTCCAGACTTTAAATACTCCGCTTTAGCAGCAAGAACCTTTAAGATCTCCTTAGGATCAGTAGTATTAGGAATATTAGGATTGATAACTCCATAACCAAAGCGGCTATCGTTTAGACCCATAATATTCTCCGTAATATCATCAACATACTCAAGTAAATCATCATTAATTTCATCTATAAGTAGATGTAAAGATTTACTAAAAGTATTCCAATGAATTTCCTTAAGTTTAAAATATGAGCCATAAAGTTCGTTCACGAAGGTTATAACTCTATCGAAATCCATCTGTTCCATACTAGATATATAATTACTCTCTGCTTTTGTCGAGCATAATCATAAGCACTTCTTCGTCCATATCACGGGCTTCAAAGTAAGCTTCGATTAACTTCATAACATCTAGAAGTTTGCACTCTACAGTACCATGTAGATTCTCTCGAATAAGTTCATGAAGATCTCTCTGATTGGAATGTATAATCTCCTTATACTCTTCCTCACTTAGAAAGTGATCTTCAACACTCTTCTTCATAGCACTATGCGCAGCCTCCGAGATCATCTCAAGTATCGACTCTGCAGATAGTTTAACGTGCAGGTGTTTCTTCATCATAACTATGAGATTTAAGTGATTTACGCTTATCTCTACCGCTATGACTCTTTTTGACACTAAGTATACATCCTTTAACATCCCGTAAAGCTTCAGCAATCTCCTTCTGCGAAGAATCTATGTGCTTAAGACTAACCCTCATATCTTCTTGTAGAACTGTTAATTCTAGCAAAAGGGCTCTAATCTGCTTATTAGGTGTAAAGAATTCCTTGATCTTCTGAATAAGGGTAATACTAGACATTCTTACTCTTAATGTTTAAGAACTCTCTCTTAAACAAGTCAATGTCTTCTGGTCCAAAAGTAATACCCAGCAGGGTCGGCTTATTAGGCATTGAACGCATCGTATCCTTAAGGGCATTAGACAACGACTCAATGTCGATGTTATCATTACCGTCAGTTAAAGCATCTATGATAAACTTATACTTAGGTTTACTAAGTATATTATTAACTCCATAAGTTGCAACAGGTGCTAAGTAGGGAAATCCTAAACTAGCAGTAATATTTCGAATCGACGAATTTAATGCGGCTTTTAATATCTCTAAGTCAGTCATGTTTATTTAATCTTATCAAGTAGTTCTGGATGCTTATCTAATAAGTCAGCTACCTTCTGTAGCTTCTCATGTTTAGCAGCAATTTCTTGCTGAGCCTTAGCTTTAACATCCTTAATAACTTCTAGTAGCCGTTCACCAGCTACTTTACCTTGAGGCGTAGCAACATATTCGCTGCTAAACTTACCGCCTAAGAAATTCATAAACCCTGACTCGAAGGTATTCTTTGCCTCAGAATATTCAGGAGATTTCTCGATTAATTTCTTCTCATCCTCAGTTAAATTGGATGAGTAATTATTAATCTCCTCCAGTAACGAGTACTGAGGAGTATTACTTCCCATAGACTTAAGTGCCTCTATCTGTCCCTCTAACATTCGTAATTGATTCTCCTTAGTCAACGGAGCTTGAAAGCCCTGATAAGGAGACCCTCCTGGGTATCCAAACATAGTTGTAAAGATTACTGATTAACTACGCAGTAGGAGCAGCTGTTCCTTTCGTAGATACAGCATATACGAAGTAACCTCTGTTAGATGCAAGCATCGCTGCAGTAGGAGTAGAATTTATAACATTCTCCGTAACCTTGCATACACAAGGAGGAATAATCATTCCTATAATTTTCTCTGAAGTAATATCCTCAACAGTAGGAACTGTCGAGCTTTGTACTACAGCAGCATTACTAGAATGAACTGTAAAAGTTCTACTCATGTTGGTTACATCCGTATAGCTTACTTGTAGAGCTAGGTCTACTTTCGTTAAGTAGTAAGTAGTTGAATCCAACGTGAACTCACTAGTATAACGAATAGTAGGAATTAATGTAGTCACAGGAGCTACATCAGTCCTAGCGGGAGTGGGTAAACATACATTAAACTCAACAACTTGATTTAATGTAGTTCCCTCACCAAAGTTAGTTATTACTGTTCGTTCCATCATGATCGCAAGTATTTGGATTCAATTACTGAACTACAGTAGTAGAGCCACACGATCCGTAACCGAAGGGACTACCAACAGGGACTGCTACCTGCGGATAAGGCGGATAGCAAATCTCTTTATAGGGAAGCCGGATTTCACCGTCAACCTTATTCCAGGTGCGGGCATCCGTATATCTCTCAGACTTAAGAGTAGCAATCTCAGCAAGCAGCGGTTGCGTAGCCTCAATAGCCGAAACCTTCTTGTCAAGATTAATAATACCCTGAGCCAGCTGATTCGAGTATTCCCCGAGACGCTGGTCAGCTCTATTCGACTGAGCAATAATTTCTTTGTATAACTCTATGCCAACATTGTCAGCATATTTTTCAGCTGCTAGATTAGCAGCAGCGGCCTGGTATGCGGATACCAATTCAGCCTGACCATTATTACAGTTACCTCTTCCGAAGAGGCCACCAAATAATCCATTACCACAGCCACCGTTGCCAAGCAACTAGCCTGCAGTACCAATAATGCCCAGTGTTAAACCGGCATTACCAACGCCTTTAGAAGCAAATTCTGCCATAATTAGTGAAAGTTTTAAAAGGTTAATTGAACTAAAAATATAAATATATTTCGCGCAAAATATATATTGTAATAGGACTACTGCCCGTAAGCAGTAGCCCAATATTACTCAATCAAACTTTCACTAACTCTTTATAAAAATTACTTAGTTATAGTAAATTGCCCTAAACTATAATTAAGCAAGGATTGCTGCAATAGCCTCATTGAGACCTTTAGCAATAGCTCCAAGAACAAGACTCTTATCGTTTCCAGTGCCAGCTTTATCAGTCTCACACAGGATTAGAAGCTGTTTCTCAGAAGCCTGAGGCGAAGTAGCTTCGCCACGATAGAAGAATGCCAGATCTACCGAATCATAATTCTTCTTATGGTCTACCATGTACTCTGTCGTAATGTTCAACGGATAGTTGTTCATACGATAGAAGTCGCCAATTTCACCGTGATAGAAGTACTCCAGATCAGCTGCTACCTTACCAGCACCACGACCAAGAGAACCACCTACTGTCTTAGTATAAAGACCCTCGTCTACATTACTGGTATCAATCCAATCAAACGACTCAAAATTCGTATTACCAGTCGACGAAATCGAAAGTACAGGGTTAGGATAAATATCAAAGTTGTACGAGCGAAGCTGAACTTTGCCAATTATCCAAGGCTTTAAGTTATCTTCAACCTCTTTAACAACAAGAGTATCAGTAGAAGCAGTTGCCGCCAGAACGGGCCAATCCAGTCTATTATACTTCTTGCCCTCTACACCATACATCTTATTTAGCTGGGCTGCCAGACCTTCTACAATTTCTTTGGCAAGAGCAGCACCATCAGTTGCAGAACTCGTAGTATACGATACTACACCTACCATCTGATCTTCCTGCGAACCCGACATAACCTCACGAATCATAACGCGAAGGCTATACTCAGTATTAGGAGTAAGCTCATCTGCCTTAACCTTAATAGTTACAGTACGCTGAGTACCTACTTTAAAAGGCTTAGCAGCATAGTGGCGTACTTTAGCCTTGTCAACAATATCCGACTTCATTGTATCGCCATAAGCATTGACATACTGGATATAAAATTTCTCGACGGCCGAAGCATTTACTTCACCATCCCCAGCTGCACCGGAAGCTCCCGAGCCCTTACCATCAGCAACAACCGTATTCCCAGTCTTCAAGTCAATAACTTTTACATTAGTTGCATCCTTTGCAACAATGACCTGACGAACAGCATTTTCAGTAAAATTTGCCATATTCTTATTAAATTAAATTATTCTACTCTGCGATTCAGAGCAATTTGTGTGTTCAAACTATTCTCCTTATAATCTCGTGTTGCTAATTCAACAGCACGATTTATAATCAATTCCCAAAGCGTAGGTGAAATCTTATCTCCTAGCTGAGCTATAGTATCTTTATCTACATTAGCTTTACGCTCTCCCATAATGGAAAGGTTTCCGATACTAATCCATTCTTCAGAATCCAGATCTACTAGTATAATAGGTTCTGGCTCTTTCATATAAGTGTAGATATACTGAAACTCTTTAGCAGTAAGATCTTCATTAGAAACTAAGGTTACTTGTCGTACCGTAGTATCCTCATTAATTGTTTCATCCACACGCCATACTCGTAAGTCTGAAGGTCTCCTAAAAGGATTCCTCATAAGCCTATAGGCTTCATCAATATCTACAGGTTTAACATCTATATTACGAGCCCTTAGATTAGGGTCAATAGGACCTTTAATACGCTCAGCTAATAGCTGAAGTACATTAGCATCTAAGTCTATAACATAAGAATTAAGCCCTTCAATTTGATTGGGAACAAGTGTTGATATAACAGATGTTCCTGTCAAAATATAACGTGGAAGAAGCGATTTAACAGCTTCTGTACTATCAATGGTATCACCACCCATAGCACCATTATAATAGCTTGAAACAACCTCTCTATGCGCCTGAGTTAAGAATAATGATATTTCATACTCATTAAGACCTGGTGCAGCTGCACTTAAGATATTATCATAATGTAGATTAAATTTCTGAATCAGTTCCGCTGCAGTCATAATGTAAATTATTTCTTAGAAGCTTTGATCTTAGCCTCAAGCATTAACTTATACTCTTGATTCTTGACAGCATTGATATACCTTGCAGCATTAGTAATATTCGGATCATCCATACCTTCACAAAGCGGAGTATTGTCAGCCTTGTAGTAAAGATCACCACGCTTCTTAATAAGTCCTGCACTAATAGCATCCTTAATCATTACCTTGGTCTCAAGGTAGGGATCTTGTAGAATCTGTACAAAGAGCTTAGGATTGCTCTGCATATTCTTAAATGCCTGAGCCTGTAGCCACTCAAGAGTACTCGTCTCTGAAACAGGTTTACCTTCAAGAGTCTCAACTACGAGACGTAGTACAGGTTTATTCTCAAGGAATTTACCAAGCTCAAAGGATGCCTGCATAGCTACATTCATCTCCTTATTAAGAGTCTTGACTTCCTCACCCTCACGGATAAGAACATATCTATAAGTCTCCTTAGGAGCATTTTTTAAAACATCCAAACTCGGTGCAATAGTACTCGAATTAGCTAGCAGAATCTTATACTTAATATAACCATCAGGTGTGGAAAGATCAAGGATTGTATCCATCTTACCAAGTCTTACAATAGCATTGTCAGACTCCCAGTAATTGTCCTCCTTACGATAGATTGATAGTGCATTATCTTCAAGACCCATAGCCATTTCCAAGAACTTCTTCTCAGCCTTTGTGAGAGCATTCTTATATGAACCCGACATCAGAAGCGGTAGCGTATAGATTTTAACTGCGGTTTCAGCCATACCTCCATAGAGAGCGTGAGAGGGCTTGTCAATATTACCAGTAGGTTTGAGAATACACCTTACAATAACTTTCTCATTCCTGAGACAGTTAACTAAAGGCTCTGCTTCCCCTACAGTAGCAGCACTTTTCTTATCAACCTTCGAACCCTTAGTATTCTTAGGTACTTCAACTTTTACCTCATCAACAGAGGTGTCAATATCAATATCACCAATATTGCTAAAATTTTCCATAAACTTCTCCCTTAAATTAAAATGAAGGTAAGTGGGATATTACTCCCACCTACCTATTAATAGTATTTATGACTACTCCGTCAGAATATTAGGAATAATACTCATCGTACGAGTCGGGTCAAGGATAAATACACCCAGGGTAGCCATCTTGTGAATCTGAGCCGAATCCTCAGGATACGACATGTACGGATTGTTCATGCCACCTGTGAACGGGTTTCTCAATCCCCACATATAACCCCGATATTCCTCTTTACCGCGGACCTTAGCCAGCTGAATATTCGGTTCCTCCGTAGTACCAATACTCAGAATATCGTAACGATACGATTCTGCAACACCACCATTCGGGTGCATAATCTTGTTACGTACCTGATCGTCGTACAGAGGATTAACCTCAATCTTAATGGTTACACCATTAGGAGCCTTATATTCTACGAACTGGAAGCCAGCGCTAAGTGCATTGTCATGCAGCTTGCTCGACGTCTTCGAGATAATAGCAGGGTTAGCTGCATTACCACCAAGATACTGGAATACCGTCCAGCCCGATACTACATCAAGAACAGCTTTGTGGAACTGCACAGCACCACGCGAACCAGTCTCGATGATGAACGTACGATCCGAGTAGTCAAGCTTCGACTCCGACAGCTCAAACAGAGCATCCTCAAGAGTCTTCAGGCTAAACTTCGTATAGTAACGAGTATTACCTACCGACATCTGTGCACGGATACCATCACCCATCTTGATGACATTACCTGACTTACCAAAGTTCAGATACTCACCATTCTTATTACGGTTCGAGCGACCAAACATGATAATGTTCGACTTGTACTCCGAGAAAGTCTCCTCAAGTTTATAGTCTACATGGTGCATCCACGAGCTAGCAACCTGCTTCTGACCTGCCTTGTCCACGAAGGGAATACCAATAGCAAGCTTCTTGTCCAGAATATTTCCAGGAACCTTCGTCTGAATACGAATATGCGACCACTCATTACGCATAGCAGTCGAGCTCGTATAACGAACATCACCTACTTCCAGCGACATCGTATCTTCAACAGGAGCATACTCCCAGCTGAAGCGCTTACCAGCCGAAAGCTGTTCAGCAGGCATACCACCAAGTACACCACCCATAAGCTCTACGGTATAAACTGCATTCGAACCTTCAAGTCTAGGCTGACCAAGAATACGCAGGGGATAAACCTCGTTCAGCTCACCTACAATTACCTCACCATCCAATTTGTTATCCTAGAGGCTCTTTATCCTCTAGCTCTATAGATTTACTATCTCTATAGTTCGGAGTACATTTTAATCCTATTAATATTTAGGATCTGGACACTCTTGGAAGAATTATATTCTACGCTTTCCACTTATTAAATGTAGATAATGCCTAGCATAGGTTCATCTTCTACTCTCTACACTACCTATTAATATTATTTAATAGGTTAGCTCGGTATTAGCCAATCTTAATGTAGGACTAAGATAGGGGCCTTCACCGATTTTGCCCAATTTTCAGTATACATTACTGTATAAAGCGCCAATTTTGGTAGCTAAGCTACTCTGGGTCTAGCGAACCAATCTTCGGGGAATACTACTTTGAAAGGCTGTCCATTCTCACCTGCCATACCCGACGAGATAACTTCGTCATTCATATCACGAGCCTCAATGATCGGAATATTACGACGCGAGCTACCAATAACTTCCCATGTATACTCATCATCAGTCTCAAAGTACTTTACAGGGAATCTCTGGAGATAACTATCGAGACTCTTGCCACGATGCTGAGCCAGAAGCTGTACCATAATATTAGTAGCCTTCTGAGGTGCACGACCAAAAATTGCTCCGATATGGTTATCTCGGGTTAAGCCTTTCCACGACGTGAAGGCTTTCATTTGAAATTTACCTAGTTGCATAATTTATTAATTTAATTAAACGTCAATTCTGTCAATGAAGTCATAGGACTCTTCCTCCGGCTCCATATTAAAGTTAACGCTACCATCATCCAAAGTTCTCGTATTATTGAGGGTATGCTCCAATTCTCTAAGAGCACTCTTCTTAGCTTTAGTTAACTTCTGATTAACAAGCTTATCAATATTCTTAAAGCCATCTGTTAAGGTATACATTAGAGATAGGTAGTATTGGGCATCTAAAGAATTCTCCTTAATATACTTCTGAATAGGAGTCATAATGTGACCCTCATCATCCTTATAACTAGCCTTGGTCATATTATTATAGACCTTCTCACGAGTACCCTTATCAAGATTAATACCATCAAAAGGTTTCTCCGTATTTAATACCTTAGCTTTAAACTCTTTCAACTGCTTTTCCTGCGCAGCTTTAGCAGCAGCAGCAGCAGCTTTCCTCTCCTCAACAACAGAGCTATATTCTTCTTTATAGAAGTCCAAGCAACTTTCCAAAGCTGCCTTAGCATCTTCTATATCTGTACCAGCATTGAAAGACCTCTCAACCTCGCGTTGGGCTCGCTCCTTCTTAAAACCACGATTGATATAATCGTTGTAAATAATCTTCTTACGAAGAGTCTCAGCCTCATCGGACTCGGATTCGATGTCTTCCTCAGAGATGCCAGAGAGATATTGAATAGCACCTTCATACTGCTGAATAACATCAGGTTCTACACCAACATTAAGCATCTCTCTAATACGCTTCTGTTCAGCATCCAAACCTGCTTCAATCTGCTTCTTTAAAGCTGCAGCAAAAGATTCACTGTCCTTAATCCCCTTGATCTCATCTTCACTCAAGTCTGGGAAAATACCATCTTCGTAACAAGCCAGTGCGACGGAAGCAAGTATTGGTGTATTGGGAGAAGTTTTATCGCCCGGATCTTTGTCCGTGGTATCTTCCCCGCTTGAGCTAGGCTCAGGATCTTCTCCTTCACCATCTTCAGCACCTCCGCCCTCTTGCTTACCCTTAAAAATCCCTTTAGGATCAGGGTCCGCATCTGTACTGGTATCTGTAGGAGGATCATTATCGGGAGCTCCAAACTCCAGATCTTCCTCCTCAATTTTAATATCAATAGCGTCGTCTCCGAACGCATTGAGTAAATCCATTGATAAAGTTTCTTCCATACTTCTCCAAAAATTTTAATCTTAATTAGTTAATCTCTTTACATAGATTAATGCAAATATATGAATATTTTTTCATATATAAAATACTTTTAGAAATTCACTAATAAATTACACCAATAATTACTACTTTATTTCCTATTTAACAGTAATCCATATCTGCTCTCCAGCAGCTACAGCTTTGTCAAATTTATCTAGTAAAGCTAAGAAAGTTACCTTGCTGTTAGATATTCTTCCACTAAAGTAATTCTTTCCAACTAAGATACAGCCTGACGAATCAGCTGCACTGTTACCCCAATGTATTAATATCCCGGTAAATGAAGGAACATTATTTAGCAGAGGCATATTCCTATTATCTACCTTAGGGCTAAACTTAGGAGAGTTTACTAATGTAATTCTATATCTACCATTAGGTATAGCAGTCTCATGCATAACCTTCTTTTCATCTCCATCAAAAATACCATTAGAATTCTTATCTCTATCAGTATCTTCAACGGTATCACACTCGTATACTCCATTTACATAAAGCTTTCCACCCGTATACGAGCTTTGTCTGTCAGTACGCTGTAAGAGTAATTCCATGATTCAAGAGTTTTCTGAGTGAATAGCAGTCTCTCCCCTTGCTTCCTTAAGCTCCTGCAATAATTCATTGACAGTAGCGTGTAACTCTTCATTTACCTTTAAGAGGCGTGCAATCTCATCTCGATAAAACTCTCGCATCTTTACAAGAGTTTCTATCTCTACAAGTGTTGCATTGGCATCAGAAGTTCGCTTACCGCCAAGTTTCCACGTAACGATAATCGAAAGAAGGTTTGACACTCCTAGCGCACTCAATAGCGTAAGCCAATCCATTATTCGACTATTAGAATATATCTACCAGTCTTAGAGATAATATAGGGATTCTCCTCGACCACATCCACTAACATAACCTTATGCTTTCGTTGAAACCATCTGCATAAGAAGAACTTTTTAGGAGGCTTAATAGTCTCCTTCTTAAGATGTCCTACAACAGATCTTTCACTTGTAAACTTCGGTTCAGTAGTTACCTTATTGGGATACTCCAATCCTAATTTTAAAGTATACCACTTATCCCCAATAGTAGTATCAATTTTAACCATAGGTTGAAATACCGTATCCCTTAATATTATAAAGTCCTTTTTAGATGCAATACTTAGTTGATATTCTAAGTAACGTATATCTTTATCCTTAATTTTGAGCTTCTTCTGAACTTCTAATAACTTTTTACTAATAGAATCATTACTAGATTTAAGCTCGTCAATAGTGAACTTAAAAGCTCTTTTCTCATTAGTAAGAGAATCGTTCTCTGCTGCATACGCTTTTATATTAGTATATGCAACAGAGACTTCTTCTCGTAAACTATTAATTTTATTATAAGCTCCGAAGCATAGCCCACCAAGAGCTAGTATTACTAATCCTTGAATTGCTATTATCTTCCACTTCATATTACTTACCTAGTAGACGGATATATTGGATGTACTACTATAAATACTTCCCAAGCAGCAGTCTGAAGATTCGTAGTATCACTGTAAACTAGAACCCTAAATATATTTTGATAATCTCCTAAATCAGAGGGCTTAGTAACTTGAAGTCCAACTGCTCGAATATCAGAGTACCTACTAGATGATACTATCGTTGAGCACATTGGAGTTAACCACGCGCTATTAGGTATACCTGTAGTATTAAAAGTAATTTGAAGATGCTTATTATCTACCCAATTACGTGATGTTGTTACAGTAATACCAGGTGCACTAGTATAGCTACTACCAGTTAAAAGTTCTCCGCTGCTTGTATTATGAATAAGATCATATTCTATTAATCCTGTATATGATATAGCTTGTGCAACTCCTAAATACCTAAGCACTGAACTACCATTTGTTGAATATGTTATCACATACTCAGACGGATTTAATAGAGTTGCACTACCAGAAACTTCCTTAGTAGAAGGATCTATACTTGTTACAGTAAAGGAAAAACGTAGTTGTCCAGTAGGAATTAATTCTATAGTAGAGAAAGATAGTGAATCATATATTATACTACCATTAAATAATTGGCCATTATCACAACTATTTACAGTTAATCCTTTTATAACAGAGACTCCATATTGTCTATTATTAACTATACATCCTTCGTAAGTAGACCCAACTTCATAATTGTAATCATTTGCAGATAATTTAAATGTATATTCTTTAGAAGTTGTAATAAGATCATTAGGAATTATATATCTTAGTGCATTAATAGTAGTAGATTCATTAGAAGTGTATTCTAATGTAGAAAATCCTTTAATAGAAAGATCTATAGCTTCTACTGAACCATCAGCATTGAACTTAACTTTACCTGCTGCAAGATGGCCTGCTCCAGTAGCAAAGTTAAACATTATGTTAGGAATAAATGTCCTAATACCAGGTTTAGCAGGATCAGTACTATCAGCAGGTTCTCCAGGAGTTACACTATTAAAATTCTCATAATGTGTAGAAGTATTCCCATTTTCATCTACTCCCTGCTGACTAAACATGTAGTCTCCATTAAATACTGCAGAGCCAATTAAACCATTAGCAATGATACCAATCTTGGCATAAATAGCTTCGAATGCTTCAAGCTTAACCCAACTTCCACTAGTATCCGTACTAGGGCTTTCATTATTATGTAAGGTTCCTTGCCAAGATCCTACTTTGTTTAATACATAGTAATTAGCATCCCCAGAATCATATACATAAGGAGCCTTATACTCATCACATAAATAGGTAGTATTTACATTATAAATACCTTCAGGATAAACAATCTGACCTTTAGAACCAGGAGCACCAGGTGTTCCAGGAGCTCCATCTAAACCATTAGTACCACTAAGTTTAGCAGGGATAGACCATGTTCCATCTACAGAACCAACTCTATCAGAATTATCTGTATAATTAATACGAGCCTGTATAAACCATATATAGGGGTTATCTTCAGTCACTGTAGGAACAGTTGTACTCCATCCCGTAGGATTCCTATTATCTCCTAAATCTGTACTACCAGTATATGTAGATTCAGTACCTAGGCAATACTGTACTTCAATGCCAATTCCAGGGATTCCAGAGACACCATCTTTACCAGCAGGACCAGGATTACCTGTAGGACCAGTAGCCCCATCTTTACCATCTTGTCCCGGAGGACCTTCCGGACCTATTGGCCCCTCAGGACCAGCCTCGCCACTGATAACAGTAGGAGTAGACCAGTTAGTATATAAAGTATCATTAGGATTAATAGTAGCTACTATCATCCACATATACTCACTTGCAGTCTTAATAGGAGGTGTCATAGACCATCCTGTAGGAGTTCTCTTGGTCTTATCAAGAGCAGGAGGAGTGATGTTACTAGCACTAACAGCAAATCTCATCTCTGTATATTTACCATCATGTGCAGTACCATCTCTACCATTTACAGGTATTACTTCAGACCATGCTGTGACAAGATTTGTAGCACCATTTACAGTACCAATACATTGCCACCAGTTACCACTAGTATTAGGGTAATCTTCCCAACCATCAGGATGAGGACTAGTACCAGTAGGAGCTTCAGGCTTAGAATCACTTAACTTATAAACATAAGTTTTATAATTAGGTACTGAACCAGCTGGTCCTACAGGTCCTTCTGGGCCTGGCTTACCATCAGTTCCATCCTTTCCAGGAGGGCCTTCAGGTCCCGGAGGTCCGGGTTCACCATCAGCACCTTTAGGCATGTCAAAGCTAAATTTAAAGACATTGTCTTCTAATCTAACTGAAGCATTAGCAGTACTAGTAGACGCTACTGACTCTACAGTAGCTTCAAAATCTGTGGTACCTCCGCCACCACCAGATCCTCCTACTAAAACCCACTTGTCTTGATTACAATCAAAGGCTAGTAGTTCCCACAAAGGAGAACCACTAGTCGTAGGATGTAGCCAAGTAATATTAAGAGTTTCTTCAGGGGGGGGGTTGGTGCCTACCCATACTTTTCCAAATTCATTTATATAATGATACATAATATCTATAACTATTTTGGAGGGAATATTACTACTTTCCTGAGATATTATAGATTCCGGTTAATAGGTAACTTGGGCCATATGCAGCCCCATCAGATACGGCATAAAACGATAGCTGAGTTGAAGACACTTCAGTGTGTGATTGGTCTATAAATAACCCATAATAATCACTATTGGCATTTTCTATATATTCAAGAGCAACATCATAGCTGTAAGCTCCAGGATTAATGATGGTGCTTCCGGCAATTTCTGCATCCGGTACTGATGCAGAAGACTTTCGCCAAGTGATCAGTATCATATCAGTGGATTTCAATGCTCGATCAAGCGTAATAATTGTAGATGTTCCCATACCTGCGCCTGGAGATGCTTGCACATACTTAGAATCTTCATGTAAAGTTGAGGCAATATCTTCAGGTCCACTACCCTCGGATGAATTACCAAGGGCCGTCCACTGAGTAGTACTGCCAATGCAAGCTCCAATGTATGCCTTGAGTGAACCGGTCTTGAAAGCAAAGATTTGGAAATAATCGCCCTCGTTTCTACCCATGGAGATAAAGCCATTGAAAACTCCAGACTCCGGGAATTGGTTCGCCGTAGAAGTCGTAACATTCCCTGTGTAGAAAGGTATAAAATCACCTGCTTTGTAAGTGTAAAGTAGTGAAGATAACGCGTTCTCAGTAAAGGCAGTAACCTGTACGGCTTGTCCCAAACGAGTAATAGGAGTAGTATTCCATGCTACAGTATCATCTGCTATATCTGCACGCCCCGTGTAGAACATGCCCCTTGCAGTATCTACCATCATATAATACAGCAATCTTTGGTCTCCAGTTATGAAGATAGGACTTGCAATGGCTACACCTACAAATGAAGTGGCTCCATGATTAGAATTAGGGATATTACTTGCATCATTGGCATAAAATAAGAAACTCTGACCATCCTTGGTAATGTTAACTGAGGGAATAGCAAAGTCTGTAATTTCTACAACCTGTACACCACCATTGTCTGCATCAGGTAATTTCTGCCATTTGGTGGCGTATAAACCCGACGATTTATGCGTGTACAGGGTGGGAGTTACATTAACACTATTAGTAGTTGTCATACCAACGTATGACGCTATAATACTCGAAATTTTGATGGCATATCCCATAAGTGCTTTACCAGGGCCTGAGGTTGCATCAGCAGCACTTTTGAAAACCACCATTCCGCCAACAGGTACGCTACTGAAGACATTGGTGCCGGCGTCATTATGCCACACGTTAGTCTGGAAATTAGTGACTGTGACTGTCTGTATACCGCCGCTGTCTAAACTCACTTTCTCACCAGTCTTAATAGCATTAACCCACTGTATGTTATTTAGTGTACTCGGGTTTGGCGAGGTGAAATCATTCTTAATGTATATAGCCTTTTCGGAAATACTGAGTAACCATCCAAATCCATGAGTTGTGCCACTAACATTGCCCATACTCACAAATCCATATTCAGTACTGCCATTACTTACCATCTTAATATTTCCCTTTCCTAAAAGGTCATATAGGATAGCCAAGGCCCCTAACAGAGAATTAGAGTCTTTAATTTTTTCAATGCCTGTAAAATTCAATGCTGAAAATCCAGACATTATAACTTTTGACAGCTGTACTTTGTTAGCAATTTGTTGTGCAGTAACCTTCTCTGTAGCTGAAACTTGGAATTCTTCTGTACCAGTAGCTGCAGACTTTAATGTAAACTGCGAAATATCTTTGAAAGTATTTGCCATATTTAAGATTAATTATTGTTTGAACCTAGCTTTATTGTCCGAGTGTATACTGGACTCCTCATCATACGTGGATATAATTAATATAGGAACTAAAATAAACATGATCTTTTAGTATTTAAATACTGCTAGTAACAGGCCAGATTTGTTCACCATTATAGACTATTTTCTTAATAGTACTTGTATATCCACCTGAAGTAGATTCAGAAAGATGGCCCGCCTTAGTCTCATCATAAAGACTATATGTTCCATCTCCGTAAGTAGCAATTACCAGATTGGAGGACGTGGGATTATAAGACCATATTACTGTCCCATTATAGACAACTCTCTTAATAAGAGTATTATCGTCTGCAGCTAATACTTTCCCATTTAAGGTAATAGTCTTTATTCTGTAACTCATAACTATGTAGTTTCTTCTAACTCTATATAGAGTATATTGTCCTGTTGCATAGGAGCAGTACTATATACTATCTCTACCCCCTTAATTCCACTGGATCCTACAGCATCAATATTAGACCTTGCTCGTTGCTTATGGGCATCGGTCAGATCTTGACTTACACCATACCTTACAACATCAGTAGCATAACCAGTCGAAATCAAAGAAAGTTTTTTGCTGGTATGAGATAAAGTCAGAACAAACCAAACTCTTGCGTTAAACTCGCTGACAAAAATAGTAGTAACAGTATTAGAACTACCCACAAAATACAAAGACGGAGCATTATTGCCGTCCTGGACATTCTCTAAAATAATACCCTTAGCAGATGCAACGGCATTATAGGTATTATCATCCAACGTTGTTCCAATTAAGGCAAAATCCAAATGAACCAGCGGGAACCCAATATTGTCTAACGCTCTCTCCTGCTGAGCGGTAGTAAGACTCTGTTCCTCGGAGTATCTTACCGAACCTCCATAAGTTAAACCAGAACTTATAACCGACAATAATTTTGTAGACTTGTTAAGTGTGAATATAGAATACGTATTTCCCGTAACAAAGCTTACGAAGATACAAGACCCAGATGTATTATTGCCTTTAATGAAAACCGTCGAATTACTGTAATCGGATGGTGTATCAACTAAAATAATACCTCGGGCATTATCAACAACTGCAAACATCTCGTCCGACAGCGTGGTACCCAAAAGAGAGTGCGGAATTCTAACAAGATCAATACCTATGTTGCCCAAGGCTTTATTCTTATTATCATCAGAAACACTCTGAACACGATCAAAAGAAACCGCACTCGGATCGTATAAGTATACGAAACTCGAAGTAATAACCCCGGTCGCCTCGTTGACATTCAAAGCCGTACAGAAACTGTTGCTGAACTGTCCGTAAAAACGACGGCTACCACCCGACGAGATAGAAAAATTATAGAGTAAGCCTGTCTCCTGCACCAATAAAGCAGTAGCCGAAAGACATGCGGCTTTCTCATCATCAGAAACTGCATCCGAGGAACCAATGACAGACTCGGAGATCACATGAACCTTCCAACCAAGATTTTCGAATACCTGTGATTGCTGTGCACTCGTCAAAGCTGGTTTTTGGACGGTAAAATGCAAGGCATTTTTATCCATATACGCATACGAACCCGGACCTGTTACAAAACCAGATGACTTAATAATACGAATCTCCTTGACATAAATGTAAGTCGAAAACTGATAAAAAGACACTCTGTTAGAGTCTTGACTGCCAAATAAGAACAAATCTCCCGTATCAGTAAACAGAAGAACCTTAGAAGCAGCTACCTGTTCTATTTCCTCCGCCGATAAAGTAGACCCTAAAAAGCTACTGTCCGTAACATAGACCTTCATCCCTAAGTTGGCAAACGCCTGTGACTGTTGACTCATAGAAAAGTTCTGAGGAGAATATACCGAAACATAGGCGGGATTGGTCCATCTGACGCCACCAATAAACCTGAAAATTTTTGTCGATTTGGTATAAGAACACCTAAGACAAAACTCGTTGTTTCGGATTGCAAAGAAATTTACAGTATCTCCTCCTTGATAGTCACTAAAATATATTTTAGTAAGTACCTCCTTGCCCGCATTTACCGTGCCCCGCAAAATAACTCCTTTACACGACAACAATCTGGCCTCCTGTTCCTCTGTAAGTACAGCCTGACCATTGACAAGATCAATAACCATCAGATCAGCACCGATGTTCTCCAACGCCTGATTCTGAGCCTCAATAGACAAAGTTTGCTCAATATCCGTCCGAACCGCCTTCGTGGCAAAATCAACAGACGTGACATGATCATTGATGCGCTCCTGAAGCTCAACGGAAAGACAATCCCAGTCAATGGAATTCTTAAGAACCGTGGCATGGATGACATTATTCTCGTCTATAGAAATCTGAATCCGATCACCAATAGAGCCTACATACTCCTTCACAAAGGCACTAACCGGAATACTCGTTGTAGTTCCATCAGCATTATCAAACTCAATGCTCTCGGTCTCTGCGTTATAACGTAAGGCAAGCTGCTCGATAGGCAAGTCAATCTCTACAGACGTACCAGCAAGAGTCGTGAATGTAATCTTATAAGACGATGAATCGTAAGCCGGAAGACCTACACAAGTATTAAGCAACTCACGAATGTCAGCATGAGAAGTAGACGACGTATTATGAGTAGATATGCTCTCCGTAACAGACTCCACAGAAGCCTTCTTACGCAACTCCTCAGTAACAGCATCTTGAGACATAACCTGACTTAGATCATTACCTGTATTCTGAACTACTTCTACAAGAGTAGGACCATAATTATCTACAATAGCACTATCTACAATATCTCCATTAGTATGTAGCCATACCTTCTTCATCCCCCCTGAGGCATCTGGGGAATAAAATCCAATATGCAGACCACCGTAAAAGACTGTAAACATAGGTACCAATCCTAACTGGTCATCTCCTACCTTAAGATATAATTGCCAAACATACTTAGAGGGATCTGCTAAAAATTTTTGGTAATATTCGGTAAGTGTAGATAGAGGAGTAACAACTGTATAAATACCCTCATCATTGATAGTTATTTCTACAGCAAGTCCTGTGCTATTTTCATCAACAATTTTCTGAAGATTATCTATCTGAGTATCTAATGCAAAAAGCTCTCTAGTGACAGCATTCTGAGACATCACGGCAGTAGTGCTACTACCTACTTCTTGTAAAACTTCTACTTGTGGAGGTAAGTCTTCTAATGAAATAGCCCCTATATTCTGACGAGCAATTTTCTGTTCCTCAGGAGTAAGATTCTGTATTGTATCATATAATACTACTTTAAGTTCTTCTAAAGATTTACACCGCTTTTCTAGGTCCCTAATGAGTATTAGGAGACCATCTGCCGTAAGAGCAGCACTAGTTAATACCTCCCATCTCTCTTTATAGATATTATAGGTCCTAATTTCCCACAATACTCTATGATCATCAGAAGGCCTCAACCAAATAATATTATTAGCAGGGTTGGGAGGGAGTTTAGACCCTACCCAAACCTGGCCTAATCCTGTTTTATATGAATACATATTCTATAATTTCAACACTAAAGTTTATTTTGGATACACACCTTATTAATTTTCTACATCAAGTCCTAATTTTGTACTTAATTTAGATAAAAAATAATTACTATTAAGTAGTTCATCAGGAGATAATACACCAATATTAGACCTCACTTGAGCTTGTTGTGTAAAATCTAGAGTCTGAGGGGTGTATAATACAACTTCTTCTGGAATATCTGTCCCTCTCCCACCTTCTGAAATTTTAGTTTCAAGATTAGATAATGCTTGCGCTAGCTGAGGGTTTGTTATATCATAACCTTTCTCTAGCTGTAAAAGTATTTTCTCGTTAGTCATAGTTATAATTAATTATAATAATAAAGGGAGGAGTATTTGCCTCCTCCCCTAACTTTATTTACTAACATTAGATGATTTAGGCTTAGCACGTTTAATAGCAAGATCTTTTTCTTTAATGTCTATCTCCTTTGATAACTTTGACTTGTCAAAAGCTAATCTTTCATTAAACTGCCTTATCTGTTCATCTAACTTCGCTCGTTCCATAGAGTTGTCTTGAACTTCTGGGACTTCATTCTCTGCATTTCCAGATTGTTTAATATGCTCAATAAGAATCTTAGTATCATTATCACGCTGATTAAGCATATCTTGGAAATTCATCTCAGCCTGCTTCATCTCCATCTGAGTCTGCATTTGTTGCTGTGCTATTTCTTGTTCCTGCTGAGCTTGTTCAGCTTGACGTTCTTGAATAGCTTGCTCATCTTTCTCAATAGTCCTACGAATCTCTGACAGAGATGATGAAGTATAAATCTTCATTATTGAAGAGAATGAGAGAGTTTGATTCTGCAAAGCAGCTTGTGCTAAAGCATCAAGTTTTGAAGCGAGATTCTGAGTATCAGGAGAGGCATCTACTACAATTCCATAGTCGCTATCTGCAAATGTATCACCATCAATTTCTAAAGACTTAATAGCACCATCAGAGGTAATATATTGGAACTTTTTATTCCTCCCTCTCATAGCTATCTTAGCAGTCTCTAAGAAGCACTCAAGAGCTCTCTTCTTAACATCGTCATGCATAGTAAAGAGCCATTCAGTAATATGTGAAGACTGAAGATTTGATCTCTCAACACCTCCTACAGTCTCCCTATTACTAATCTGACCCTCTCGCTGTCGAGTAATACCAGCAACCTCTCCCATCTCATTTTTAATGAATTCTAGGAGATTAATGTGTTCCTGAATATAATTACCCTGTTCAGCATCTATAACACCATTAGACTGAGTATTTAGAGCTCCTACAACCTTACCTTGAGCAGCTCCTCCACTTCCCTCCTTAAAGCTATCTGTAACAGCAACATGATTTACTTTTGCATAGTATAACCACTTGTCTATCTCCCAACCTTTAGGAACCATAGCAAGATCTAGTTTTACAATTTTACCCCAGTTAGCAGCAATAGCTTTATTAAGTCTATCGTAGATAACATCGTAAAAATAAGCAAAAGGCTTCATCATATCTACTAAAGAGAAAGGCCTAGAATCATTAAGGTTATACATAGATCCTACAATACCAAAATGACATCTAGATGGATTAGAAAGTCTATTATACTGTACTATCCTAGGTCTCATATTAACATAAATATCTGGACCTATTTTAGTACCTTCCCATGCTTCGTTAATCCAAAAGATCTCTTCTTCTTCACCAGCATCTTTGTCTATAATATAGGTTTCTGGATAAAAATCAAAGAGCTCTTCGCCAGTCTCAGGATCATAAGATTTTACCTTCTTGATCTTTCTCTTACTCTTCCAATAAAGTCTTAATACTCTAATATTACCTTGGAGATCATAGTAATTACTCGTTGCTGAAAATCCAGATTGTCCCATCAGTAGAAAATTCTCTATTATAGTACCTCCTGAAATATCTGTACCATCAATCTCAGCAGTATTGATAAAAGCATTTCTTTCATCAATGTTGTACATAGAATCACTACTAAAAGTACTAGCTAGCTTATCTATACTATCAACATCTTTTTTAGATAGAACATCAAAGTAAGTATCTAAGATTCTACCTGGACTCCAAAAGTCTATAAGTATTATTAGATCTGCATCCTCAACTTTATTAGAAAAACCATTTTTGAAAATATGAACTTTTAAAGGATTAAGTCTTTCAAAAGTAGGCTCTCCCCCAACAATATCACATTGATAGATTTCCTCACCACAAATCATTGCATCCATAAACCCATCATTAAATATTTTGGGTATGTTTAGCTCTTTCATGTAATGAGAAAGAACAGTACTAGCTCTCATTTCGATAATATCTTGCCATTGATAATCAAAATAGTAAGATAACTTATCTAGTTCTTTATTAAACTCCTCCTCTGACAAGTTCTCATCTTCTATCATCGACTGAACTTGTTCTTGGAGCATTGCTAATTTACTACTCTCTATCTCTGAAATAGAATTGGGATTAGTTACAACAACTTTAAATTCGAATCTTCGCTTCGCTTCCTCTCCTTGAAGAACATGAAGCTTTGAGTTCATAATAGGGAAATGCTGTATAGACTCTGGCACATATAAGGCATTCACACTATCTGGGTTGAGAATTAACTCTACATCCCTCATATCTAAAATACCATTTATGAGGTTATAGTTAACTCTCTTCTTCAGAAGAGAATTTCTTACCATGTTGCCAAAATAGTAAGTACGACGGTCGGCCCAATCACAATGCTGTTTTCTCCATTCCTTCGTTTTCTTACTATAAGGAAGCATTTGCGGGGGCAAGTTCTTTAAATCTATCATAGCATTAACTTATTTACATAATTTGTACAAAGGTAAGTAATTATCTTCAAATTTCCAAGGAGTTCAAAAGTTTACTAATAGTTTTCATAAATATCTACTACTAATTATCCTTAAGAGGAATCTTCCCAAACTTATAATCATAGTTTCTAAGAAAGAATTCATCATTTCCTAGATAATCTGATTGATCCATACTAATAACTTCAGAAGGTGATTGATTGCCACAAAGCATTAATTTCTGCTCTCGTAACAACATAAGCATTAATAATGCATCGTAACGGTCAAAGTTACTATCAGGATTCCACATAGATAGCTCTTTCATAAGAGCCCTATAGTAGCATCTGTTAATGTTATTTATAGTAACCTCCACTTCTTCTTCATGATTATCTACTGTAACTTTAGTTATGATCTTAAATGGCTTAAGAAGCCAATCACGAATACATTTTCTACCATACGTTTGAACAGGCTGAGTTGCATTTACACCACGAGCTTTATTACCAAAGAAATTACCTTTAACAATCTCCTTGTCTTTTAAAAACTCTGGTACTTCAGAGAGCAAATATAGACTATTAGTTTTTGCAAAATAAGTGAATAAGCCTTTCTTATTATTCTCATATAGCAGTTCAGCATTGTAAAATAAGCATATTCTACGACATGTTTCATAATAATCTTCAGCAAACATCGGGCGTCCTACATACTCACAGACTAATTCATCTGTAAATAAGTCTAAGACATATATAGATCCTAAAGACATGGTATCCGATACATCATCATCGTAAGGGTCTGCACCTGCTATATAACGTCCCCAAGGAACTTTACCATCAGGACCTTTAACAGGCATCTTATTGATGTGTATAGCACCTTCAAGCTTGTTATCTTTATGAGGATAATCAAGGATAGGTTTAACATCAGCATCAGGAGTAAACTCTATCTTACCTTCCTTAGTCTGAATTAATCTACCTACCCACATATCATCTAAACTCTTAGGATTCTGGTCTAACTCAAGGACACGATCATTAAGTTTATCAGAAGGAAAGATGTTACTATCTCTACGCATGATAGCATCAATGATAGTAAAAGCATACTCTGCTTTACGACGAGTAAGCTGAATGGGATCTGAAGAATTATACTTAAGAATTACCCTGTGTTTAACTTCCTCAATAATAGCTCCCACAACATCAGAGACACCATTTTCATTATAAAATCCCTTAGAATTTAGATAACTAGGGAAGAAGAAAATTGTACGTTTAGACCCTACAGTACCTTTATCAAAGACATTAGGTAAAGAATATACTGAATATCCATCAGGATAATTAATCATCTCAAGAGCTCCTATAAAGTCAGAACCTTCAGATCCACCAGTACCAAAAGCTATAGCTTGACCAAAGGCAGCTGCAGCATTCTCTTGGACATTAGGAAGAGCAGTTTGCCACACATCTAAGAACTTAGGGAAGGTACCAAACTCTTCATATAACATTCTATTAGAACGCTTACCACGAATCTTGTCAGGATCGTCCTTAATAGCTACCCCTAAAACTTCATTCTGAGAGCCTCTGGGAACTAATGTTTCTTTATCAACATAACCAGAGATCCACTGCATCTCTGAGAGTGAATTCTTAAGCCTAGCACGAGGAAATTGGGTATATTTAGCACAGAAATCTATACCATCTATAAACTTATTAAGAGTACCGTCTTTAATAAGATATTCCTTCTGATAGGCTGTAACAAGGCATTTAACCTTATCATAAGATATAGAACTTTCTCCTAATAAGAAGAATTTACAAAGTATTGCTGCTGCATAATAAGACTTGGACTTACCTCTGGATGCAATTTCTACAGAGTGTTTACCTCCTACAAAATTATCATATAATCCTCCATTACGAGCCTGATACTGATAATGAGCTCTAAGGTAAACACCTTCCCATACTTCGGGAAAGTCTACGACACGGTCACCAATACGTGTACCTTTACGTAACTTAGTCTGGATAATAGGAAGATAATTAAGGTAGAAGTAAAAATCTCCAGGAATCCATTCCCCATCCTCAGGTCTAACCATACCATCAAGACATCTCCTAACCTCACGAGTTAACCACATCCCAAACTCTGATTTGGGATTAGCATCAGGAAGTAACTTAGTATAGCAGCCATACTTCTGATAATGTATCGCTGAGGGCCTAAAATAGTCCATATTTTCGAGTATATGCGGATGGCATATATCTACTATAATCCTACCATAAGAGTCCCTAGGAAGGTCCTTAGCATGCTTACGATCAGGGGCTATAAGACTTTTAACAAACTCTACATTTGTTATAATGTCCATAAAGTCATCCCAGACCTCGCGTGATAATGAATCCCTGAGCTCTTCAGTAATAGGAGTCTGATATTCATTAGTTGGGATTAGTACCATTATTCACCTCCTCCTAAAAATGATTTCATACCATCCTCAAGGATGGACTTTTGCTTAAGACCTCGCATAGTACCCATATCTTCAATTTCTTTAGATACAGCTTTTTCAGCATCCGCAAGCTCCTTAACAAGACTAGGGACTTGTTTTACTGCGGTCATAACTTGACCTATATTAAACACTAGTTTACCATTAGCGTCTTTCTCTGTTAAATCTATAGATCTAAAAGTATTACGAATATTATCGATAATAACTCTTGTGTCTTGTAATAGTAAAGAAGAAGATGTTGTAGTTAGGTATTTATAAAGTTCTATAGCTTCTAAAACCTGCTTATCTGGCTTCCAATCAGCATCTAATCCTATACTATCTTTAACACGTAAATCTCTGTCTGCCTCTATAATTTCGAAGGAAAAATCTGACCTTGGATCGTACATAAAGTACAAGTAAGCTAACTCTTTCATAGCCTTTGTTTTATCCTTAGTTCTATCCCTATCTACAAGTTTCTTAAATGGCCTTAGAGCATAAGCCTCTTCAGAAATCTTTAAATTATAGTCCTTATATGTAAATAGCTTCATATCAAAAAAGCTCCCTACTTGTGATAGGGAGCGTTAAATTAACATACTAACTTCTTAGCTTTAGGAGGAGTAAACTCTGTAACTTCCTCTTCAAACTCTTCAATCTTAAAGAAAATATTAGCACTATCAATAAGGAGAGCAATGTGACCATCAATCTCAAACATAGGGATCTCAAAGTCTAGAGTTTCATTATAAAACTCATCAGGCATATCTGCCTTAGTCTCATCCTTAGTATAACGCTTACGTGCATACTTGGAGAAATCAATCTGTACCAAGTCCCCAGATTTATATTCCCGAACACCAGGTCCTACAGAAATAACTTCTTGGATCTCTTTAAGCATGCCTACCTGATCCTTCTGAATAAGACCAGATTCACTAATACATTCCTCTTCACTATAAACATTAGCTGTTACTAACATCTTCGTGAACGGAGGTGTCACCTTCTTTATCTTGAACTGCTTTCTCTGCATATTCTTTAAATTTTTTATTAAGAAATTGGGCTCGGGAGTATGTAGCATAAAACTTGCCTAAGCTAGGAACATTAATGCTTGTCTGCATCTTATTGAATTCCTCTTCAGTCATCTCCTCATTTACAGGAACATTTTCTAATGTATCCTTAACCCAATTCCAATATTCCCTATAGGCAATTTCTACTATATCATCAGGTATATCAAGCTTCTTAGAAGCTTCTAAAATTATAGACTGAAGAGTCTTATTATTTATCATAACTAATCTTAAAATTTAGTAGTAGCCTATAAGCATCCTCATCATATTCTAATGAGGGAATATATCTTTTACCTATAGTGTTATTAACTATAACACCAGCCTTGCGTAGGTTTGTTAATACCGACTGAAAGTTACCTGGAGATATGCCTAAGTTTTCTACAATGCCCTTCTTAATCTCATCAGTGAACAAAACTTTGTCGAGTAAATCATCATCTGTAATTGTCCTAGATAGCTCAAATCTACGCTGTAATAATGCTGCTAACACTGCTAATTCTCTACCTGGTAATCTATGTAAAGGTTTGAGAAACTCTAACCATAACTTGAAGAAATTAAGACTAGAGTTCTTTAAATTGGTAGAGATAGACACAATGTCAGTATTCTTAGTCATATCTCTCTTGCTCATTACTCCTCGGAATTATCTGTACACTTCTCCTCAGCACAGTCAGGCTCATTCTCAGGAGTTGCAAGCATTCCTCGCAGAGTACGAACTGTGTCTTCTACAAAGTCCTCATCAAAGAGTTCACGATATTTAAGTACATTGAAAAGACATTCGATTCGCTTACCCATAACCATCTCCATAGCCCGATTATACTCAGTCATCAGGCGCTGATGCTCTTGGCTAAGGTTCTTAAACTGCATCTGTAAATTACTAGCAACATCTTTCAGCTGCTCATAGCTCAACTTCTCCGGCTGATTTGCTTCCATAGCTTTTGTCATAATTAAAATTCTTTACCATATTTAGCTCTATAAAGAGCTTGCCATTCTTCTATAGAAGTGGTAGCTATATCTGTGCTACCACAACTATTACAATATTCTGAGATACCTGATTCATTATAAGCCATAACTAGTAGACTTAAGCATTTCCTGCAGAAATATACAGGCTCTCGATTATAGTTCTCTTTATTCCACTTAACCTTCTCAAAGTCGGAAGGAGACTGTAGAGGAGGACATTTGGGTTTAATTAATTCTCCTTCCATCGCTTTAAGTATTGATAAAAATCTACTTTCTTAAAAGCATCAATTATTCTTAATTCTGTAGCATCAATGTTCTCCTCTGTAAGATCAGGAGAGACGTCATTTACTATTAAACAAGTGAGATAACCTCCTGTTACTAGTAACTGTAAGTCTAAACCAAAGTTTATCTTACTATCATGTGTAACATAAGGTCCCCATATAATCAACCTATAGTCAGGTGAGAAGGCTTCATTAAACTTCTCAATATAGGCTGTTAGATGCTTCATTTTCATTAATTATTACACACTTAGTAGATAAGAACATGTAAGCTACTGAGAGAGCATGCTCAATGGATACTCTAGTGACTTTAGCAGGATCAAGAATATTCTGTTCCACAGCGTCTTCATAGTATATCGGTACTGTATCTAAAATAAGCTTTCTACATGTCATAAGTGCTTTGGGTAGAATATTATAGCCTTTCTTCTCCAAAGCCTTAGCAATATCTTCTTGAATGATTCCAGCACCTACAACAACTCCTTCTTCAATAGCTGCTCTAGTAGCACATACTGCATCTTCAATACGATCCTTTTTCTCAGACATCTCAATCTCTGTAGGAGCTCCAACATAAATAACTGCTACACCCCCAGAAAGCTTAGCAATACGAGACTTAATATCATCAATAAGATACTTAGGATAGTCATTCTTCAAAGACTCCTTAAGCATGTTAATACGTGCTTCTACTGGAGTTCTATCTACTAAAGAACTAATAATAGTAGTATCTTCGGAGGTTGATACAATCTTCTTAGCTTTTCCAAGTCCTTCAAGAGAATCTGGAATCTTATCAAAGATTGTAGCACCAGTAATAGCTGCAATATCCTCAAGAAGATCCTTCTTATATTCTCCTACACCAGGTGTTTTAATAGCTGCAATCTTGAGTAATCCTCTCTGCACATTCCTAATAATTGCTGCGATAACTTCAGGAGAATAATCATTTGCTATAAGCAAGATCTCCTTCTCATCACGAGCTAGAACTTCTAGTATAGAGAATAAAGCACTAACATTATTAAGTGTGCCATTATATACTAGTATATAAGGATTATTAAGTACTGCTGATCTACTAGTAGGATCATTTATAAAGTAGGGTGAGATATAACCTTTGTTAATCTTCATACCCTCTACGGTCTCAGCATATGTCTCAAAACCATTAGACTCTTCAAGAGTAATAACCCCATCATATCCAATCTTTGAGATAACATCTGCAATAAGTGTGCCTATAAACTCATCTCCATTAGCAGAGATAGTAGCTATATGCTTAATACTGTCAGGTGTATCTCCAACTTGTGTAGCGAGAGATTTAATAGTTTCCCTCGCTACATCATTGGATTTCTCAAGCTCAGCTCTTATAGTCTTGGGATCTTTACCGGCTTTAAGCTGTTCAAAGATAAGATTTATAAGTGCCTGAGCAATAATTGTTGATGTAGTAGTACCATCTCCAGCAATATCAGCAGTCTTAGCTGCTGCTTCTTTTACAAGCTGAACTCCTACATCATAAAGAGGTTCTGAAGAGTTAATAGCTCTGGCTACTGTAACACCGTCTTTAGTAACTTTAGGATAGTTATCCTCGTAAACAACTACTGTATTACCCTTAGGCCCAAAAGTTACTTTTACTGCATCAGCTAAAAGATCTACACCTTTCTTAACTTCTGCAAGTGCGTCTAAGCCAAATACTATATTCTTACTCTTCATATACTAAAAGAATTTTTCTGTAAGCTGAATAAACTTCTTAAGTACTTTAGTAAGCTCTTTAGCAGTAGCTTCCCTCATAGAAGTACTAACCTCATCTTCAGTAAGATCATCAGGGCATTTTTCGTCCTTCCCAGTATCAGAGACCTTATGAAGAACTATCCAATTCATACTATGAATATCTTCCTGAGAAGGAATATACTCTGTACTCAAACCTAGTCTATCAACTACTACTAACTGAGGTTTAGTAGGATACACATAATCTACTCTGGGTATAAGGTCTACAATTACGATGCCTTCTTCACCATACTTGGGTCTAGTAATAGCTAGATGTTCAGGATCAGCTAGGAGTTTATCTATAGCCTCTCCAAATGTGTAATAACGCTTTCTTGCTTCCATACAAATAATTTAATTATTTCTTCTCTACTACATTACCGAACTTATCAACAGCCCAGTACGAAAGGATACCTGCAGAATAACTGCACAGACTCAATAATGTACCCCAAAAAGGGATGAGTTTCACCATTGCTAGGGTGCCAATTACTATGGCTGCACCAATACCAACTTTAATCCAATTTTTCTTGCTCATAATAAAAATATTAGTTAATAGCTGGGAGAACAGGGTTCGAACCTGCGTTACCTTGATTAACAGTCAAGTGCCTAAACCATTCAGCCATCTCCCAAAGAAGGGGTTCTATGGACTTTGTAGAGAATTCTACATTACCAAGGGTAACCCCAGTACCCGTGCCAGCAGAGAACCTGCTGCATTCGACATAATGAAAAAGTGTTTATGACAACCGCTTAGTAGGCTCCCCTACCTCACCCTATTTCTTAACTTTACCTTTACCCTTCTTTTTACAAGCCATATCTCTTATCTTTTAAATTTCTTGCAATATACGAAAAATATTTCACATTTCCAAATATTTTAGCAATTATTTTTAATAATTTCTAAATATTTTTGAAATAGGATTATCATAATATTCTTTATTTAGATAAGTAGCAACTTCTTTTCTTCTATCTAAATGAGGCTTTCCTGGTCTAACATAATTTTCGGAAATAATTTCTACTAAATCAGTTAAAGATTTAGAATTATTAAAAAAAGATTCTTTAGCTTCCCTTGCTGTATCAAACCCATTGCTTTTCCCTCCATGTCTCCATTCTCCTTGTTTTAAACCAGCAACATTAGTTGTGATATATCTAGCTTGCCTTTGTAATTCTGGATCTAATACTCCATCAAAATCATGAATAGGTTGAAATTCTTTTAAGCTGGCTTTACGAGAAGGATCTGTAAATTGGATAAGACCTTCTCCAGAGCCTCCTCCTATTTGTTGCATGTGAGGATCTGCTCCACTTTCAACAATATAATTACTCATTAAAGCTATAGCTTGATTATGGGTTAATCCAGATCTTCTATGTTGATTATATAGATAATCAAGATTTCCTCTATTTTTTCTAATATAATTACTATCCCAAGTACTTGATAATGTCCCCCCATCATCAAAACTATTTACTCTACGAAGTGTAGGTTTATAAGGAAAAGTAGCATATTCCTCAGGACTTTCTGGATTATCATATTCATTCCTTAAAGGACCACCATAAGCAGCTAGTTTTCTACCATCCTTCTCAAGGCTAGACTTAGTAGAAGCTACATTATTAAGCAAGTGGAGTAGATACTCATCACTATAACGATTGATTATATCTGTATCATCATATTTCTCACGCCACTTCTTAATGTCTTCTACCGTGTACTTCTTTTTAGGATCAAGCTTATTTAAATACCTAAACTGCATTAAACGAGCATAGATTTCAACAGCAGAATCCTTGTAAGAATTATACTGCTTACCCTCCTGTAACTTGTCTCCTTCAAAACCATACCTGATAGTATTAATCTGTGGATCAGCATTTAAAGAATGAGTCAACTCATGAACATCAGTACCAGCATATGGACTGATATAGGATATAGAGTGACTAGAAGGATTATAAACTCCACCAGTATGATTAGAGAGCCTCTTTATAGCCTCAAATTCTGATTCAGGAACATGCGGAAACTTTGTATTACCAAGAACATCATATTGCTTGACAGTACGTAAATTCTTTAATTGCTTCTGATACTCTTTAAAAGCAGCTTTATTAGACCAACTCTTAGGTAATACACTATAAGGAACCATCGTAGAACCACTGTTTCTAAAATTCTCCTTAAACTGCTCCTGCCTATTAGATAACCATGAAGCTACGAAATCTTTAGCAGGAGTGCTTTGAATATTATCCACTTCACCACCATCAGCAAACTTGTTATAATGATCCCTCATATCACTAAGCCGGACCACTCCATTCTGTAGATAGGCTTTCATTAAATTAGACCTGTCTGACATCGATAACTCTTCCCACTTCATCGTACAACTCCCCCTAATTTATCTGCAGACCTCTCTACAAAAAACTTGTAATAATCATAACGCTTATGATAACGATCCTTAATCCTGCAAATAATATTATGACATCCACTAAGCAATCCTACAGTAGGTAAATAAAGAGGACCTAACCACTTACTTTGAATGCCATGACCACTCTCATGTTTAATAGAATTCTTTAAACTAACTCTAATAGTCTTGTTATTCCAATCATATCTATTATAGTCTAAAAGTACATAATATCCTAAGGAAATCCCTCCAGGAAATTTATCGTAAATATATACTTGCTGGTCCCTATACTCAAAGGTCTTTAACCTCGTATCCTCATAAAAAGGTAGCAATATTGCCCCTAATAAACTCTGCGGAAATTCCCATGTCCATCGCCTAATCTTTACCCATGTATTCATCGCTTAACCCTCCTTCTACGCTTCTTAGGTTTAACCAAAACTTTGTAATAGGTAGATACCTCAATAAGCTTACCCTCTTCGTTATAAGTATATCTTAAATCTAAAATATCCCGGCTGCTGCTTATTCTATCCATATCTACTAGTATAGCATAATTATCAACTCTATCCCTTCCTACCTGCTTGCTTCGTACTCGACTCATACCCATTCTTTACATATTCAAAAAACTTATCCATAGTAGCCGAATCTATACTGTAACTCTCACTACTATCCCTCTTGTAAGATTCTAAAAATTCTTTAAAATCTTCTAACGTCAAAACCTTCTTCTTACTCATAATTTTAATAAATCTTTAATTCGAGCTACCTCATGGATAACTTCACCTAAATGCTCAGCAATACTGTCATATAAGTAAAATTCCCCATTACTCTCGGCCACTAAACATCTCTCTCTAGCATAAGCCTTCTCCTTACGCAGAAGTTCAATAACATGATCTAAATTACTTCGCTTACTCATAATAAGTATTTTAATATTTCACAATATACAAAAAAATTTCCATATTTCCAAATCTAATAAAAAATTTTTCAAAAAAAATAATTTTTTTAAATCGTAGAGAAAGTATGGGAGAGTGACATATTCCCCACTAAGCCCCCCTCCCCTCGAACTTTTGGGGTTCTCCCCCCGCCAGTTCGTCTAGGAAGGCTTATCAAAGCGACCCAGCCAGCCTTCGGAGGACCGAACAGCAGAAGCATATTGCACTGTTGTTACGGAACTCAGCGGTATAATTGTAGCCTCACCGAATCAAAGCAGGTTACAACGTATCATAAACTTTATAAGTTATGGCAAATGTAGTATCATCGAGGCAGGCTTGCTACGCTCGGGATGTGAAGAAGGGCCAGGAGACATGGGATGGTATTCTTCGCAGAGTATCGCCTGCCATCATCTGGGCTAAGGATGAGGAAGGCAATCCCATCCTGGATGCTAATGGCAACAAGGTGCAGCTGGTCATTGATGGCGTGCCCCAAGAATCACCCATTCGCTTCCAGGCCGTAGTCTACGACCCGCAGGACAAAGTGGACCGCATTCTGTGGCCGCTGAAATCGATGTTCCTCAACGGAGTCGTCCCGGAGATCCCTGGCATGGACGGTCTGCCTGTACGAGTCACGACCTACCTGGACGATCAGGATCGCTCGCAGGTTGCAGAGATTCTGTACAACAAGGCTGACCTCACACCTATGTCGTCGGACATGAAAGCAGCTCTGGCTACGGGCAACGTTAAGATGTCGTTCAACTAACATCTCACTCCTCACACTCATCACTGGGTGTGGGGAGATTTTTAATATCTCCGCAGAGTATGCATTACCGTGATAAATCTGGGAGATTTTGATATCTCTTACGTACGCGTACAGATCTAATTAGTCCTTATTAGTCCTACGACTATAGTCGTAGAAATAATTATACGCGAAGAGATGGTCTAAATTTATTCAATCAATCTATGAGGGTATTTGAATTTCAACCCAAGTATCGTAGGTGCAAGCATCACCTTATTCATGCTTTAGGAGTAGCTCTCTACAAAGCTGGTATTACTACTGGTACATATTACCCCAATCCTCTAGGATCTGGTATTCTCCATGTAGTAGCTGCTGATGATGATAACATCATCAAAGCTGTTGTAGTTGTTAAGCCTGGTATTCGGAGCAGAGCTTCTATTCCTGTAGAGTATCTCTCACTTGGTGATAATGTCAAGGCTTTTGCATTAACATCATTTGATGATATTGATTCATTGGTGAAGGAGATCTCTGAAATTATCAAGCCTGGGGAGAAGAATTAGTCTTCTCCTCTTCAATTATGTGAGATATGTGTAGAGTAGAGTGAGGTATTATCTCCCCAATACCTCTATTTCGCATTTTAAGGGCTCAAATTTCGACGATTTATATAATTTGGAGTAACTGTCCATTCCCGATATTATCCTACGTAATTTAGGGCTTAAAATCATTTTCGTGATAATCTTATGCAAATATGTGTTATTAGCTAATGAGATTATGCACTAAATTACCATTTCACTAACTCTTTATGTAGAGGATTAGGCCCTAATAATCCTTTACAGCTACATTATCCAATAGATGTAGCGCCCAGCCTGGGATAGTTTGACCGCTTACCCAGGCTCAAAAGCTATTTATTAGCCTTGCTTAACCAGTAATATAGATAATTAAAGTAAGAGGCGAGGCTAATAGATAGATCATTAGATTACTAAGTAAAATATCATGAATTTATGAAGTCATATTTAGTTGAGACACAAGATGACTCAGCACCTGTAAAGTACAAAGTTTTGCTCAAGAAAAATGTGTATAAATTGCACTATTTTCACATCATTGTAACAAGTGGTTCAATGGTAATTGCGAGCACAAACCCTGCTATTTGTAAGGCTTATCCTAATCAAGATATTCTTGATTATTATCAATCAAATTCTTTAGAAACTTTACGAGTATTTGGCTTTGGTAAATACCAATATATGCCTTATAGTAAAGTTATAGAGAATGATCCCATATATGTTCAGTGGTGTTTGGATAATATCCCAGATTTCTCCCTTTATTCATATGAAATGGAGGCTTTACAAGTTAAACTTGACAAGCTTAAACTTACCTTAAGATTCTTTAAATAAACAGTAGTATCCATTGAGAAATGTTTATAAACGTGTAGAATACACGTGGCTCTACTGGTGCATACTGTCAACGTTCTTTCTTCACCGTAGTGTTATTCTCATGTCGCATAGGCGGTATGCACAATTTATATCACCGAATCATTGCAAGTGATAACGTGATTATAAGCTTGATAAGCTTAATAGATTGCAGCTATTAAGTATAAACAAGCAGGCTGGCTGCAACGGCTGGGCTTAAATGGGACCTCATAACTAATTGTTATGAGATAACCCATGCCCGGGGTAGTGATGCCCTGAATTAACAGTCCTGATAGTTACTCGTCCTTAGCTTAGAGTAATATAGGAGAATCATGCTATCACATTATAGCTGTCATGATAGTATGGACAGGGGAGTTCAAATCTCCCTACAGGACCTAGGTTAAGAAATAGCCTAGATAGGGCCCTTAACTCAGATGGTCAGAGTAGCGAGCTCATAACTCGAAGGTCACTGGTTCAAGTCCAGTAGGGCCCACTAAATTTAAGTTATTATGATACCATATCTCACTGGTTTAACTCTATTAGTAGTACAACTTATACTAGTAGTAACAATGAATGATAAATTGGAAGTACCTGATTGGGTTAAATTCTGTGCATTTATACCTATGATAGGGCTAATTGCAGAACTTGTAGCTATCATTTATCATAAGAAATAATCTCTTAGAGAGATGAAATATTCTATCATTTACTGGAAGATGTCCAGGACATCCAAAGGTCGGCAGTTAGCCCTCTGTCGTAGCGAAAAGGGCATGTATCGTAATCATAATGGTACAAATTACAAGCCATGAATGCCTGTGTAAAGACTAAATTAGTCTATTCCACAGTTAAGAAGAAGGCTATTGTACTGATGAATCTAAGCAAGTATCGTAAGGCGAAGAGACCTCGTATCAAAGCTGGTACGTATATCAAAGTCTTTGGTAGATTGATAGATGTATCAAACATGCCTTCTTCTTTAAAATATTAATAAATTGCTATCCAGATCTGTAGTACATTATCTTGCCACGTGCGAGCTATAAGTACTTGCTCATAAGACATGCAACCTGGAGTCAGTGTAGATCACAATTCATTAAGTTTATCAGCTCGGTATACTTCGTGAGATACCAGTGTCTGCGTCACCCCCTGAAATGCGACAGATAGAGTTAATGAGGCGCCGATGACCAAGTCAGGTGTAGCAATTTTTAATATTTTATCACACAATTTCAAACTTTTAATTACACAAATCATTATGCTTACTGTTATTCCTGGTGGTAAAACCACTGCCCAACTGAAGTTCAATCTCAATTCTGACCTCGAAGGTGTACGTTACAAGAAGCGTACGGTTATGAAACCTCATGTCATCAAGACTGAGGAAGGTATTCAGGTCCTGAGTATTCCCTCGCACGTCGAAGTGTTGGGAATTGATCCTGACAATCATGGATTCGGAAGACTCTCTTTCAATGCTACCTTCAAGGTAGGGAAGAAGAAAGTGGGATTCATGAGGTTCATGCAACTCATGGGCCAGAAGAAGAAGGCTCGTAAAGCCTAAACTATTTCATTAACCTAATTAAGAATAACATTATGTCTAAAGCAAGAGGAGCAAGCGCTGCACGTCGTAGTCGTCGTGGCGCAGATATGATTAAAGTACGTCCTAGCAATGTAGGTCGGGGTAAGAGATTTTCTCGCCTTCAGTACGTATACGAGGACTATGACGTACTGGGAAATCCTGTGGTCAAGAATGGTAAGGCTACCATCGTGAAGACCATCCCTCACTTCAACAATCAGCACTATTAGTACTGTGACTGAAGTAAGTGTGAAACTTTCAACATCTCCTCAGTTTCAAACTGGGGAGGAAGATTTTGAATCTTTCGTAGGAGAATTAACTATTAAAAGTTACTAGGATGATCTGGATTATTTTACTCTTAGCTCTAGTAATGACCTTTGCATTTCTAGAGAATCTTGTAAATACTTTGAATGCTCCTCGTGATGTTTATGAGCCTGGTATTACTACGGCTGCTAATTATGAGAAGTTTCAAAAGAAGAAGAAATCCCTCGCTCTGGATCGCATGTTATACATGTGGCTAGCAGCATTATTCTGGATGATATTTATATGCCTCTGGAATTAATAGCAATACTCTCTGTATTAATCATTCCACTCATAATTTTATTAATCATGAAAGTGATTGATATAATTATTGAGTGGGTGATTATTACCGTTGCGAACTCAAGTATTATAAATACTTTATTTAGTAAGGATGAAAAATAACGTTAGTGATACTACTAATAGTAGTATTCAGCTGCTTAACGAATTCTTTCGTAAGCAGAAAGTTACGTATACAAAGGCAGAAGCTTCTGAGAAATTGGGGAGATTCTTGACCTTCAGGGAGCTTCAGACTCTTCATAAAAACCATGCTATCAGTGATGCTGAACTTGGTCTTTATATGGATCTGAAAGGAAGTAGTATTATTACAGAGTTTCAACTTGATGCTCTGAAGCAGTTCCACACCAAATTCAAGTAAATCTTATGGAAGATACTCTTAAAAGTCTCCTTAAGAAATGCCCTGTGCTGTATCCCAGTCCTAGGGATGGTGAAGGAGATGTTTTGGTAGCACAAGCTCCTCAAGATTATGAATATGCAGTAGGTGTAACCTTGGATCTTATCCCTGAAGATAACCGATGGGTTGCATCTTACAGTGACTTTATCGAGTCCAGTCCTGAGGCTGAACCCGAAGACGCCGTGCGTACCCTCGTTGATATGTTGAGAGAACGAGGTCTCGCATAAATATCCGGGGATGAGTAGTTTAAAGGACATGTAGCCTCCAAACCTACGTGTATTGAATAAAACACTGACTAGCAGATTGATTCTGTTTAACCGTATATTACGAGGTCAGAAGTTGTACATTTGAATGGTACCTCATCCCCACTATGGGAACTTAACTCAGATGGTCAGAGTACTTGACTGATATTCAAGAAGTCCCAGGTTCGAGTCCTGGAGTTCCTACTGGGAGAAGTGGAAGCTTGATAGTTATTATTAACAATTAAACTTTCACTATTATGAACAAAATTACTGATGAGCTTGAGAGATTGATTGGAGAGACTATAAGACTCCAAGAAGAATGTCAAGCTGTGATTGATGAAGCTAAACAATTATTAGTATCCTACTACTGTAATTGTAACCATCCTAAGACTGAGGGATGAAAAACTTGGTGAGTATAAACCCGTAGGTTTATTACCTAACAATGGTAAAGAGTTCCTATGTACTGTTAAATAAAACTCTGAGATAATTGTCAGCTTGTAACTGGGGATATAACAGTCTTATATCCTAAAGCACAACACTTCCTTTCTTTGGGTAGGGGTTAAAATCCCTACCCTTTCTTTGTAAAATCTATATTATTATGATATTAGAAGTTGGTGATATTGTAAATCTCCTTCCCAATGAAGGGGATTGCTGGGTAAGGGTAGAAGAAGGACATCAAGAGTTTAGTTGTAGGGGTGTAAATGATCCTACAGCTGACATGTGTATCTTTAAAGGTATTGGACATTGTAAATGCTCACCTCAGTATCGTAAGATTGTTGGAGAATGTAGAAAGTCTCTTGAAACACGTCCCTGTAGAGTATTTATTAAGACTGTAGCTCCTGTTAAAGCACAGAATATAGGTACTTTTAAATGTAAGAAAATCCCCAATTGTGCAACTACTGTAGGAAAGAATTATGTGCTAGAATCAATAGAAACATCAAAGTTTTTGAGATATAAAGATGACCTGAAGGAATATTCTTATATCTTAAAAGATGAGTATTCTATGTATTTTAGTGCTATCTAAAAGTACAGGCTCCTGTAGTTAAAGGGATATAACAGGGGATTTCTAATCCTCCATTACAGGTTCGAGTCCTGTCAGGAGTACAAAAACTTTACTATTATGACTAGTGAATTTACAATTAAGTATGAAGATTTCTCAAGGAAATCTTTCAATGAATCCTGGGTCTTTAAGTACATTCTTGAAAGTGTTAGAAATGATATTATTACTACTCTCAAAAGACTTAAGCCTAGTCCTAAAGCTGAGATAAATATAGCTCTTTGGGTTAATTCAAGTAGGCTAGAATCAATTAGAGTTCTTGTGAATTGGGTACCTGTAATGTTTATAACAGGATCTCTTACATATTTTACTCTAAGAAGTAGTCCTGAATGGAATGAGCTAGATGCTGGAGACATATGGGATGCTAGACCAGACTGGAATTATTAGTAGTATATTATGAGAAGAATTAATTAAGATACGGGCCGGGATGGTGGAATGGAAGACACCTCAGATTTAAATCCTGATGGTCAGTAATGACCGTGTGGGTTCGAGTCCCACTCCCGGTACAACTTATTGTGATATAAGTTCTGTCAATGTTCTTAAATTTTTACCCTGGGTTAGCTGTGAAGCTTGTCCCAGGTTTTTAACTAGAACTCTTTTTAACTTATATAAGTTATGAAAATTTATCAAAAGACCAAATTCCACCAGAGTGGAAATGTAGTAGTCTGTGTCATGACTGCTAGAGTAAAAGCTATGGGATTGAACTACAGTGCAGGTACTGTACGTGGTATTGCACGATGTGCTCCTGAAGATCAGTTTGACCTTAAGAAAGGCCAGATGATTGCAGAGTCAAAGGCTACTCAGAAGATGTACAATCGCATTGGTTCGAACATGAACAAAGCTCTCAAGGCTACTGTTCAGGATCTCGACGAAATCAAAGGTGAACTTGCAAAACTTGCAAGCATGAAAGACATCGAAGAGCGTCATTTCGAAGAGATTTGTCATTAATAAGACCTATTAATATTAAACTCCTAGGGCACGAGTATAAACTACCCTGCCGGCGGGTGTGGTGGAATGGAAGACACGCTAGACTTAGGATCTAGTGGAGCAATCCGTGGAGGTTCGAGTCCTCTCACCCGCACATTTCTCAATCAATAATTTTGCTATGAAGAAAGATAATGTAAAAACATTTTACACTTGTGTAATTGAGAGTGAGTATCTTAGAAAAACGTACTATGAGTTATTATCAGATTTAGGATACACTCCTACTCCAGGTATAAAATATAATACTATCCCAGGTATATCTATTGGTCATGACTTCTTTTGCAATAATTTTATAAATGGAGCCTACATTGTTGAAGATCCTCGGGACTTTCTTGAAATTGCAATAAAACATAGTGTATTCTATCGCCTATAAAATAAAGTATATGCCACTATATCTAAGATTATTTATACTCTGGGTAATACTCTGGGGTATACCTTACCTCATCGCCAAAGTTCAATGGAAACTCTATAAAGCTGATAATGGAGGCTTGAACTATAAATATTGGAGTCAGGATAATGGATGGTGGATAACATCCCACCTCTTTTTCATGACAGGAATTATTATCCTATCCTTAACAGGATTCTTTGTATTCCTCCTATGGTTCTTTCCTGAGTTAAATAACTTTGGATTATGATACACACTTAATTACCCACTTTCGAAGATACTTCTTACTCGCTTACTACACGAACGTAGATGACTTTAGCTCTGATTGTGTACAAATCAACTAAGGAAGAAGCTGCTTAGTACTGGAACAGGAGTAAAGTCTGATTCCACAGATGTTAAGTATTGTAGATTATATCAGAGAGAGAGTTACTTCTATTATAGATTTCAGGTCTTGAGATATACCAGTTGGAAAATGCTGGAGTGGGTAATTTTTAACTAACAATATTGAACTACATATGAGCAAATTATACGATGCCCTTCAAGATCAGTTAAAGACAGCACATAAGAAGGAGGCTGAAGATTGTATTAAGATATACAATGCACTAAAGGCTATAAGCAGAAAAAAATATGGAGAGGAACATGTATGGTCTTCAGACTGGAATGTCCTAACTACTACTATGCTTGTTGGGAATTTCCCTAATATAAAAAAGATGTACAAACCGAGTCATATAGGAAGAGTATTTCTTAAAGGAATAACTTATGAAAATCAGGTTTAACAACAAGAAGAAATACTGGTATAAACCAGGGAGAGGTTAACTAAAAGCAGTCGAATTTGCTTTACAGGCTTTCAGGCTTAAGTAAAAGACCAAGTGAAACGTGACTATGCGGTAAACTCAGCCCTTCTAAAGTCAAGGGACAGGCTAAGTCCGTACTTGCCCAAATCGAGAGTCATATTTTCATTTCCTCAATGACTTGGTAAGAGAGGAGATTTTTTTAAGAAAAAATTATGAAAACCATTTCCAAAGGATATGTCACAGCAATGGAAACTTTTGGTGTCACAGAAACTAACAGACCGACTGTTGATACTCTATATGGAATAAGCATTTTCATTTATGAAGATGGCAGTCAATTAGTTTCCCCCAAAAAGCCTCCCTTAGAACGAGAATTAGTACTATCTAATGTTACAATCAATGGAGGAGAAGACAGATACAAACCTCTTTCTTGAGTTGGGGATAGGGCTTTTGATAGTAGCTCTAATTTCAGGGATAGCTCTTATCCTTTGAAACGAATACTTTATCTGATCATTCTTAAGTGGTGTAGCTATCTCGCAATGCCCCTCCCTAAGTGGATAAGAGGAAAAATTTATAGTGCAGCTATAGAAAAGTTCACAACTGGTCCTGCGTATAGAAGGGCCACATACATGTGTCCTACTTTAAGGGAAGCTTGGGATGAGGTCTTTGGGTTCTACCCTGATAAGCTCGATGATACTCTTCTTCCTGAATGGGGAAGGGAAAAGTTTATTGAGTTTGTAGAGAAAAAAGACCCCCATTATACTGATGATTCTTTAGTGGTTGAGGCACTTTATAGAGGAAGTGTTTGGCTTCCTATCAGTAAGAGGGGAATAGCCCTTAGAATAGCCTTCCTTAAACACATGCTCTATCTCTCTAAAATCTCTGTTCGAATCTTGGTGGAAGTACAATCTTAAAATCTAAAAACGATGAAAAGAAAAAGAATTACTGTAACCAAGCTTACAGGCTCTACGAAGACTAAAATCTTTCAGACTTGTTTACTCCTCCACAGGCAGGAGAAAACAGAAATACTTCCTATTATAGGTACATTATGGTTATGTGGAGTTATATAATATGGCAAAGGAATATACAGATCTATGTGCTTTTAAGAGATTCTTAAGAAGCAAAGGTTATCTCTCAGCTTACAAGAGTGAGTTAAGGAAGAAGCATAAGCATATGAAGAATCCCTGGAACAGGATTGTAAGATATGCAAGTCTTCGCAATTCTACAGGATTATGGAATATCATCAACACGAGTCTTATATGGATGAGAGTTCATGAGATCCCTGACCCTGCAGCTTTATCAGATGCTTGGGATCACTACTGGTTTAAAGTATGTGGTCCTAAATATCTCAAAAAACCTAAGGGAGCTGGTATGCCTAACTATGTAAAAGAAGCAATTGCTAAAGCTCAACATCACTAAATATGTTAGATCCGGATCATTACATTATTGCTACCTTTATAGGTAAGAATAATAACCGCTTTAAAGTAGGTACTCAGTATTTACTTAGAGTAGAATTTCGAGGAGTAGGAATATATCCTATAAACGTAGTCTTTGATTATGCTCAACACTATACATCTGTTCCTTACAGACATATTTTAGACTTTCTAAAAGATTGGACCGAAATCTTTACTGTTGTAGATCCTAAACTTGTAGATAAGTCTAAACACGTTCTTTATGAGGATTCTAGTGAAAATGAACTTCCTTTTAAGTTCGATGACACTGAAGATGTAAGTGAATATGAAGCTATTAAGAGAGAGGTTAAACCTCCTGTAAAAATGGGACGAGTATCTACTGAACTTATGAGAATACCTAAGCCTGTAGTATTCTCTAATGGTTCATGGGTATGCCCTAACTGCAAACACGTTAACCGTGATGCTGCTTCAGTCAGGTGTGAAGTATGTAAAGGTGGAAGAATTTCCTTCAGTCACGACGACGATGAGTAGAGTATTCTTTGCAGCAGATATGCACTTCGGTCATGAGAGACTAGCTATTAATAGAAGAGGTATGACTATTAAAGAACATGATGAGCTTATCATTCATAATTGGAACTCTGTAGTTTCTAAGAATGATACAGTCATTATGGTTGGAGATGTTACCTTCGAAGCACCTGAACTTATTCCTATGTATCTCTCGAAGCTACGTGGTAATAAGAAGTTAATAGCCGGTAATCATGATAATGTAGCCTGCTGTGATCTCATGCGCAGCTTAGGAATTCCTGTAATGGGGTGTTTGAAATACAAAGGATTCTTTGTAACTCACATTCCCATCCACCCTCTCGAATTTGATTTTAGTCCTAAGATTAGAGGTAACATTCATGGTCATATTCATGACAGGATTATCAACGATCCCAGATATTTTAATGTATCTATGGACAGAATCAACTTTACACCTATCCTTTTTGAGGATATTGAAACTATGGTAATGATTTCAAAAGCAAATATCATATGAATGAAATCTACTGGATCTCTCGATTAGACTACATTTGTGGTTTATTTATTGCTCTCTCAATAATCTTTGGAGTACTAACAGTTGTAGGAGGATTTGTTCTTATGATTATGGATAAATCCGAGGATGACTATCCCGTTCTTCTTAAGACAGTAAAGAAATCAATCCTGATATTAGGATGTTCTTTACTCGGAGTTATATTTCTTCCTAACACAAAGCAAGCTTATATGATTTGGGGACTTGGAGGAACTATAGATTATATCAAGAATAATGAAACTGTTCAAAAACTGCCTGATAAAACTATCCAATGTTTGGATAAATTTGTCGATGAATACCTCAACAAAGAAGATTCAACTCACAATCGATAGTTATGAGCCTCGTAGGTAAAATCTATAAGCTCCCTGCAAATCGTCAGAGAGCTCATGATGAGTACTTTAAAGTAGAACGTGAGAACTTTGGCATTCTCGTATGCACAATGCTCGTTCCTGACAGACCTCATCACAAGATAACTAATCTTATATGTGATCCTTCAGAACTTCAAAATGCAGAAGAAATCACTACTAAGGAGTACTTAGAAGCTATGGAGAAGACTGCATAGTTAGGATGCGGTGTGGTGTAACGGTAACACACATCACTTTGGATGATGCATTTCAGGTTCGAATCCTGACATCGCAACAATTATTAACCAATAACACTATTATTATGAAGCGTAAAAAATGGGATGAAAAGCGTTGCATTGAGATTATTAAAGTAGTTAGCCAATTTCCTGATAATCTCAGAGCAGGTTTCGAAGAGTGTGCTAAGAAGTTTGGAGGATCTGCTCACTATTACAAAGTAGCCTGGTATCATCCTCGCTCTAAACTCTGTAAATTTAGAAAAAATTCCAACAGCCTAATTTGTGCGTCTCTTTCAATGGCAAGTGTAAACTACAAAAATTCTCCTCGGGTTAACGGAAAGTTTCGACCTGAGAGAGCTGAACGAGTAGTGTCCGCTACAGCAGAATTCTTCAAAGGATGGTGGGCCAATTGTACTAAATTCCTGGAGTAATGATACCTAAAAAGATTATGGTCGATCTCACGGAGTTCGAACTAACACTTCTAATCTGGAGTTTAGAAGAATCTGGATACGCATTTAGTGATAATGCAGATGCCCTTCAGGCTAAACTAAGAGTGTTACGAGGACAGCTGCAGAAAGTTCCTAATCTTGAAGAATAGCCACTATGAGTACTACTAAAGATGAAGAAGTTCTCGGTGAACGTAAAATCGGGGAATTCTTCAAATGCCTTGTTAGAGGTCAGACTAAGACTGTAGTAACATATCCCCTATCTAATCCTAAAGATGGCTGTAAAGGCTGTGTATTCTATGGGATAGATAAAGTTACCTGCATGCCTCAAAATGCGGTTCTTGGGCCTTGTGATGCCACAGAGCGAGAGGACCATAAAGATGTTATCTTCAAAGAAATAATTCCTAATCAATTCGAGTTGATGAGGACTATTATTTGTAGATTAGCTCTCGATTGGGTGAGGCATAGGGTAGGCAGAGGAAAATTTTATCAGGGAGTTTATATTGTAACCAAGAACCTCTACCCTGCAGAGATGGCTATAATAAGAAACTCCGATGCTAATATCCTTAA